>MDTA01102568.1_pt1 | contig 31762 bp, 32 predicted proteins | sample 811151 | NCBI WGS metagenome assembly MDTA01 (sample SAMN05326648, study PRJNA326480) | marine metagenome | isolation source: seawater | place: Indian Ocean: South | collected 2010
AAGGATATTCCCTATTGGAAGACTAGACAAACCCTCAGAAGGATTAATTTTCCTAACTAATGATGGAGATATTGTAAACAAGATCTTAAGAGCTAGAAACAATCATGAAAAAGAGTATGAAGTTTGTGTTGACAAACCTGTAACAAAAGAATTTGTAGAGTCCATGCAAAATGGAGTTCCTATTTTAGAAACGATTACCAGAAAATGTAAAGTGAAACAAACAGGTAAAAAGACTTTTAAAATTATCTTAACCCAAGGTTTAAACCGTCAAATTCGTAGGATGTGCGAATATTTAGGTTACGAGGTAAAGAAGTTAAAAAGAGTCAGGATTATGAATATAAACTTAGATGTAAAATTAGGACAATATAGAGATTTTACACCTTCAGAGTTAAACACACTAAACCAACTCCTGACCAACTCTTCTAAAACTTTTGATAAGGATTTATAATTTTTCTACAACAATGTCCCACAAATTTTTACGAGCAATTAAGGAACAGATAGCTGTTTCTTCAACTTCCTTCCATTTCTTTTCATCCTCTTCACATAAATCAGAAATAAGCTGTAAAGCAAGCGGGCCGTGTTCTCCACCATCTAATTCAATATGTCTTTCTAGATAGTACATAAACTTATCTAGTTTATTATCGGAATTATATTCCTCTACAATAGCGGTAAACATATCTGGGATTAAATCTTCCCTGCCAAATGTAAAAGCAGAAGCAATTTTATGGGGCTCACCGCTATTTATGACATCAAAAGTAGATTTTAAAAAACCATTTATTCCTTCGCTTACATATGGAATATTATTTTTAGAAACATCTGATACAAAACACTCAATAGGACCTGTGTTCGCTCCTGATTGTTTCATAGCGTCTAAATACATTTCATAGTGTGAAGATGGGTTTCCGTCCGCGTCTAAATCACTTTCCTCTTCCAAAACAATAGAGTTTATCAGCCTTCTTATTTGTGTGTCCCCAACAGGCTTCCAGGGTGCTGAGGTACAGGTAAGTATAGATTGTAGAGCTTTCAATAATGACATAAAGTCCCAAACAGCATACACATGATGCTCCATCAAAACAGCAATATCTTCTACACTATTCATTTTTTTATATAACGCGTGATTTACAATTTCCTCTTTATAGGGTTGAATATTTTTATTTATTTCTAAAATTCTAGGATTCATTTTTTCTTTTTATATACAGGAACAGCCGAGCAGGCTTCTCCAAACATTAAACTACTAACACTATTCTGCAATTTTTGTGTAATTGCTACATATAACGACTCACTTAAAGGGATATTGCTACAACCCTTTACAATTACCTTTTTTTCTTTAAATCTTTTAGAATCTATATCGAAAATATTTTTTAATAAGATTTTTTGAAAAACCTCTTCTTTAGTTCCAAAGTAAAGGTTTGAACAAATAGGGATTAAATAAGATGAAACTAACATGTAAGCCCACATGGGAATAACAGCTTCTGCACTACAATAAAGAGCTACTGTACCCCCTTTATATCTTGAAAAATCAAACCCTTTTAAGCAAGATCGAAAGTCTTTTTCTTTTAAAATAATTCCTTCAAACAACAAATCTTTAACATCAAAAATTAGTATATTTTCTTTAGGAGCGTAGTCCGAAAGATCAATAGTAATTAACTTGCTGTTAGCTACTCTGTTTACAATTTCTTTACTCATTTTAAAGCATTCCTAATTCTAACTTTGCCTCTTCACTCATCATCTCTTTTGTCCAAACAGGCTCAAATACTATTTCCACAGACACATCTTTTACTGCAGGCACGACCCTAACCTTTTCCTCAACCTCTACCGGAAGTGTTTCAGCGACAGGACAATTTGGAGAGGTTAGGGTCATCGTAATCTTCACATCACAATCTTCACTCACATGTACATCGTAAATTAACCCTAAAGCATAAATATTTACCGGGATTTCAGGGTCATAAATCTCGCATATAACTTCAACAACCTCTTCTCCAATCTTTTGTAGCTCTTCTTCTGTTTTCATTATATTATTTATCTATAGCTATCGCGTACAACTTCATTTGTTTAATCATTGACAACAATCCATTCGCTCTTGTGGCGGAAAGTTGTTCTTTTAAACCGATTTTATTAATAAAATCCAAATCTGCATGAGCAATATCATTTGCGCTTTGTCCAGACAATACTCTAATTAATAATGCAACAATACCCTTTGTCATAATAGCGTCACTATCAGCAGAAAAGATGATATTACCACTATTTTCTTCAGCGTGTAACCAAACTCTACTTTGACATCCCTTTATTAGGTTTTCTTCAATCTTGTACTTTTCATCAATTGAAGGAAGCTCTTTGCCTAAATCAATTAGGTACTCATACTTCTGCATCCAGTCCTCAAACATGTCGAAATCCTCCAATATTTCTTCTTGTATTTCCTTTATCGTTCGCATTTTTAAGACAACATTTGTTTTACTTTTCTAATAGACGCCATACAAACGTCAATTTCCTCTTTAGTATTGTAAATCGCTAAAGAAATCCTTGCGGTTCCGGGAATATTAAATCTTTCCATTATTGGTTGTGTACAGTGGTGACCTGTTCTTATGGCAACCCCCATTTTATCTAACAAAACACCAATATCATAGGGGTGAATTCCGTCTATATTAAAAGAAATAATTCCAGATTTTTTTTCTGATGTGCCATATATCCTTACCCCACCTATTTTTGATATTTCCTGAGTAGCATACTCCAAAAGATATTCTTCATGCTTGGTAATTGTATTAAACCCTAAATCAGCAATAAACTCAATTGCAGACTTAAAAGCAATAACACCAGCAATATTAGGAGTTCCCGCTTCAAATTTATGTGGCAAACAAGCGTAGGTTGTTTTCTTAAAACTTACTTCTTTTATCATTTCTCCCCCTCCTTGATATGGTGGAATTTCATTCAATATATCCTCTTTTCCATATAACACCCCCACTCCAGTTGGCCCATACATTTTGTGGGCTGAAAAACAATACATATCCACATCCAAATCTTGCATATTAAGGGGTACATGTGAGGCCGCTTGGGCTCCATCAATCAAAACTCTCGCTCCAACTTTGTGAGATTTTTCAATAAACTCCTTTATTGGGTTTATAGTGCCTAATGAATTAGAAATATGAGAAAGAGCTACAAGCTTTGTCTTTTTAGACAACAGACTTTCAAATTTACTAATCTCCAACTCTCCATTGTCTCTTAATGGAATAATTTTTAACACAGCTCCACTATATTCACAACACATTTGCCAGGGAACAATATTAGAATGATGTTCTAACTCAGAAATAATTATTTCATCTCCCTTCTTTAGTAAGGAGCGAAAGCCATTTGCTACTAAATTAATAGAGTCGGTAGTTCCCTTAGTAAAGATTATTTCATGATCGTATTTAGCTCCAATAAACTTTCTAATTACCCGTCTACTCTCTTCAAATTTATCAGTTGCTAAGCCACTTAGAAAATGAACTCCCCTATGAACATTTGAGTTTTCCTCTTTATAATAATTAGAAACGGTATCTATAACGGAGTGTAATTTTTGAGTAGAGGCTCCATTGTCAAAATACACTAAATCCCTTCCATTTACTTTTCGTTTAAGTATAGGAAATAGATCTCTTATTTTAGAGACATCAAACATTACAGAGAAAAATCTAAATCAACACCTAGTTTATGTGCCAACAATCTTTGAGATAGATTTTTTAATTCAGGAATAGACAGGTTTTCAATAACTTCCGAAGCGAAAGCATAAGTTAGAACCGCTTTTGCTTCAGAGATTCCGACACCTCTGCTTCTCATATAGAAAAGAGCTTCATTATCAAGTTGACCTATCGTACATCCATGGCTACATTTCACATCATCTGCGTAAATTTCTAGTTGAGGCTTGCTGTCAATTGTGGAGTTATCGCTTAACAGTAGATTATTGTTAGATTGAAAAGCGTCTATCTTTTGAGCGTCTTGTCTCACCATTATTTTACCATTAAAAACACCTTTTGACTTTCCTAGATAAATTCCCTTATACATTTCATTACTTCTACAATGAGCAGTTTTATGGTCTACAAAAGTATGGTTGTCCGCAAATTGATTTCCGTCTAATAGAGATATACCGTTCATATTGCTTTCACAATTTGTACCATTTTGTTCAAAATTTAAATTGTTTCTAGTAAAATCCCCTCCAAATATTAAAGTATTTACCTCACAAACAGAGTCTTGTTTTTGAAAGATATTCATACAGTCTATTAGCGTAGAGTCTTTATAGTTGTTCTGAATTTTATTGTATTCAACTTTTGTATTCTTATTACAAGAAACATGTGTAAAATGGTTTACTAATGTAGAAGATTTACTTAAATCTTGTATGTTTTCTATTATCTTTATTTCTGAATTTTCTCCAACAGTTATTCTGTTTCTGTATTGAGAAAAACTGTTTTTAGTTAAATTGAAGAATAGTATCTCTATAGGATTTTCAACTACAGTGTTTTTTTCAACCACAATAGTAAAACCACTTTTTGCAAGAGCTGAGTTTAGTTTTGAAATAACATCATTATTTCTGCAATCAAAATCAGAAAAACCAGAAATATGAACTCCCTTAATCTCGGGAGAGTAAACCAGATTACCATCTACAAACACAATCTTATCTTCAACGCCTAAACTATATTTGTTAATTACAGTATTTTCGATTTCTGTGTGTTCAAGCAATAGATTGTAATCAGATTTTACAACTTTTTTTAAAGATGTATATTTCCACTCCTCATCACTAGTGGTTGGGAACCCTTTTTTAATAAAAGAATCAAACATCACTCTTTTGTCTTTAGACAAATTTTGATGTTGAGCATATTTTTCTAAATTATCAATTAACCCCACTCTTTTATTAATTTTTTGTTATCCAATCGTAGCCCCTTTTTTCTAGCTCAAGCGCTAATTCTTTACCTCCAGACTTTATAATTCTACCTTCATGTAACACATGAACAAAATCAGGAACAATATGCTCTAATAATCTTTGGTAGTGGGTAATCACAATTGTAGCGTTGTCTTTTGTTCTCAATTTATTTACACCATTTGCAACAATTCTCAAAGCATCAATATCTAGTCCGGAGTCTGTTTCATCTAAAATAGACAATTTGGGCTCTAGCATAGCCATCTGAAAAATTTCATTTCTTTTTTTCTCCCCACCAGAAAAACCCTCATTCATATTTCTGGATAAATAACCCTTTTTGATACTTAATAATTCCATTTTTTCACGCATCATTTTTAATAAATCTTTCGCAGGTAGAGGATCTAGGCCTAAAGCTTTTCTTTTTTCTGCAAGTGAGGTTTTTATAAAATTAGACACGGAAATTCCTGGAATTTCGACAGGGTACTGAAAAGAAAGGAACACTCCTTTGTGGGCTCTTTCTTCAGGATCTAGATCCATTAGATCTTCTCCTAAAAAATCAACAGAGCCATCTTCTACCTCATAATCTTCTTTGCCAGCAATAACAGCTGATAATGTACTTTTTCCTGAACCATTAGGCCCCATAATAGCGTGTACCTCTCCAGCCTTAACCTCTAGATTTATCCCTTTAAGGATTTGAACTTCTTCTATTCCCGCTTTTAGGTTTTTTATTTTTAACATTTTTTATATTTTTATCCTACAGAGCCTTCAAGGCTTATTTCTAATAATTTTTGAGCTTCTACCGCAAACTCCATTGGTAGTTGATTTAATACATCTTTACAGTATCCATTGACGATTAATGCAATAGCTTCTTCTGTTCCAATTCCTCTTTGATTACAATAAAATATTTGATCTTCTCCAATTTTTGATGTAGTTGCTTCATGTTCTACCTGTGAAGAGTTGTTCTTCACTTCAATGTAAGGAAATGTATGTGATCCACATTTGTCACCCATCAGGAGAGAATCACATTGCGAAAAATTTCTAGAGTTTGTAGCGCCTTTCGCAATTCTAACTAGCCCTCTATAGTTTCCATCAGAATACCCTGCAGAAATACCTTTGGCGATGATTGTGCTCTTTGTGTTTTTACCAAGATGAACCATCTTTGTCCCAGTATCCGCTTGTTGCTTATTGTTAGTTACTGCAACCTAAAAGAACTCTCCAATTGAGTTGTCCCCCTTTAAAATACAAGAAGGGTATTTCCAGGTAACAGCAGAGCCCGTTTCTACTTGTGTCCAAGAAATTTTAGCATTTTTATGACAAATTCCTCTCTTTGTTACAAAATTAAATACTCCGCCATTTCCATCTTTATCACCTGGATACCAGTTTTGAACAGTAGAATATTTTATGTCCGCATTATCTAGCGCAATTAGTTCAACTACCGCAGCGTGTAATTGGTTTTCATCTCTCATTGGGGCGGTACACCCCTCCAAATAACTTACTTGAGACCCCTCATCTGCTATTAATAGTGTTCTTTCGAATTGTCCGGTCCCCGCTTCATTAATCCTAAAATAAGTAGAAAGCTCCATTGGACACTGTACTCCTTTAGGAATGTAGCAAAAAGATCCGTCAGAAAAAACCGCAGAATTTAAAGCGGAAAAGAAATTATCTCTAACTGGGACAACTGTTCCCAAATATTTTTTAACCAGTTCAGGATGCTCTTGTATTGCTTCTGAAATAGAACAGAAAATAATTCCTTTTTCAGCAAGTGTTTCTTTGAAAGATGTAGCTACCGATACAGAATCCATAACAATATCCACCGCTACATTGGCAAGCCTTTTTTGTTCTTCAAGCGATATTCCTAGTTTATCAAACGTTCTCTTCATTTCAGGATCTAGGTCATCTAAACTATCTAAAACAGGTTTTTGTTTTGGAGCAGAGTAATAAATGACATCTTGGTAATTTGGTTTTTTATAAGAGACATTTGCCCAGTTAGGTTCTTCCATCTCTAACCAAGCTTTGTACGCATTTAATCTATATTCTAACATCCATTCTGGTTCGTTCTTTTTTGCAGAAATTGTACGAACAACCTCTTCTGACAATCCTTTTGGAATAGTGTCCGACTCAATGTCAGTTGTAAAACCATATTTATATTCAGAGGAAGTAACTTCCTCTAATAATTCGTCTTCTGATTGTTTCTTTATGTCGCTCATTTTAATATATATTAAAGAGAAAAACTTTCTCCACAACCACAGGTTCTACTTGCATTTGGGTTATTAAACACAAATCCTTTTCCGTTTAATCCGTCAGAAAACTCTAAAGTAGTCCCAACCAAATACAAGAAACTTTTTTTATTTACCAAAAGTTTTATGCTGTTGTCTTCAATTAATTCATCGTCATCTTGTTTGATGTTGTCAAAATCTAGTTTATAACTTAATCCAGAACACCCCCCACTTTCTACTCCAACCCTAACATAAGAATTGTTTTCACTGTCTTTTTCTAGAAGTTGAAATAATCTATCTCTAGCTGAATCACTAATCTTAATCATTATAAAATTGTTTATTATAGTTTTTGCAAAGATACAAAACAAATTTTTTACAATTAACACTAAATTAGAATATATATCTTTGCAGTATGAGCATATTTGAAGACAACAAAACAAAAAACACACCAGTTTCAGAACTTGGTGAGTTTGGTTTAATTGATTATTTAACAAAACCTTTTAAAAATAATAATAAAAATACGATTAAAGGCGTAGGAGATGACGCCGCGGTTATTGAACTATCTAAAGACCAATATCGTTTATTAAGTACAGACATGCTTGTCGAGGGAGTACATTTTGATTTATCTTACACGCCCTTAAAGCATTTAGGTTATAAAGCGGTTTCTGTTAATGTATCAGATATTTGCGCTATGAATGGTAAAGCGTCACAGATAACGTTTAGTATTGCTGTTTCAAACAGATTCTCTATTGAAGCACTTGAAGAATTGTACTCAGGTATTAAACTAGCCTGTGAAAATTATAAAATAGATTTAGTTGGAGGCGACACAACCTCTTCTACAAGTGGACTAGTAATTTCTGTGTCGGTTCTTGGAGAAGTTGAAAAACAGAAAATATCTTACAGAAACGGAGCTAAGATAAATGATTTAGTTGTGGTTACAGGTGACCTTGGAGCTGCGTATCTTGGGTTACAAATTTTGAAAAGAGAGAAAGAAATATTCTTATCAAACCCTGGGGTTCAACCGGACTTACACGGAAATGACTATGCTTTACAAAGACAATTAAAAACAGAAGCTAGATCTAATTTTGTAAAAGTTTTAGACGATTTAAACATTGTGCCAACTTCTATGATTGACATATCAGATGGATTAACCTCTGAAATATTACACCTGTCTAAGCATTCAGATGTTGGAATTACAATTTACGAAGATAAATTACCAATCGATTATACGACGATGAATTTAGCAAAAGATTTAAATCTTAATCCAATTTTTTGCGCTCTAAACGGTGGAGAGGATTATGAGTTATTGTTTACCATATCTCAATCTCATTATGAAAAATTAAAGAAAGATGTCGATTTTACTATAATTGGACATGTAACCGACAAGAAAGAAGGAAATAATTTTATAACAAAAGATTCGACCTCACACCCAATTACCGCACAGGGTTGGGATCCGTTAATTAGTTCATAAGATCTTCTATTTCTTCTATTTCTATAGGAATGTTTTTCATTAAGTCTTCAGGTCCTCCTGCGGCAACTAAAATGTCATTTTCTAATCTAATTCCCAATTCTTCTTCCAAAATATAAATTCCTGGCTCACAAGTGAAGACCATACCTTCTTTCATTGGCCAGTCAAAACTTCCAACATCATGTACATCTAATCCTAAATAATGAGAAGTTCCGTGCATAAAATATTTTCTATATAGAGGTTTTTTAGGGTTTTGTTTTTGAACATCGTGTTTGTCTAGAAGACCAAGCTTAATTAGCTCGGACTCCATAATTCTGCCTATTTCAGAGTTATACTCTTTAAACACAGTACCAGGCCTTAACATCTTTGTGGCTTCTTTCATCACATACAAAACAGAATTATAGACATCTTTTTGTCTTGATGAAAACCTTCCATTTACGGGAACAGTTCTCGTTAAATCAGAAGCGTAATTTGCATATTCCGCTCCAAAATCCATAAGAAGAATATCCCCATCTTTACACTCTTTATTATTATCAATATAATGAAGGACACAAGAGTCTCTACCAGAACCAATGATAGGTTGATACGCAAACCCATTAGATCTATTTCTTAAAAACTCATGCATTAATTCCGCCTCAATTTCATACTCCATGACTCCAGGTCTAATAAAAGGAAGAATTCTTCTTACTCCTTTTTCTGTAATATCACAAGCGTTTTGTATCAGAGAAATTTCAATTTCAGACTTTATAGATCTTAATTCATGCATAATTGGAGCCACCTCTAAAACTTCTTTATTGTATTTTTCAGCAAACTCCTTCCTGAATCGATCATCTCTTGTTTCCACGATAGACGCCGCCCGACTATGAATATTGTTATTTAAATAAACACCATCACAATTACTGATTAATTCTTTTAGTTTCTCTTCCATTTCACTCAGCCAATAAACAGTGGAAATTCCAGAAACATTTAAAGCCTCTTCTTTAGAAAGTTTAGCTCCCTCCCATATTGCAATAAGCTCATTAGTTTCCTTTAAAAACAAAATTTCGTTTTCGTCATTATCAGGATATATAACTAAAACACTTTCCTCTTGGTCTACCCCAGATAACCAAAACAAGTCATTGTTCTGACGGAAAGGCATAGTACCATCCGCATTAGTAGGCATGATATCGTTAGAATTAATAATAGCTAATGTGTTTTTTGCTAATTTATTTTTTAATTTTTTTCTGTTTCTTATAAATAAATTGTTGTCAATTTTTAAGTATTTCATCTAAAATTTTGTTTAATTTTTCAAAAGTAGTAAAAAACTTTACTTATTTGAAATCATTCTGAATTAGAATTTTTATTGTTTATTAGATTTAGTAGCACTAAATTTGCAGAATAATAATTTAATTGAATTTAAAATAATGAGTAAAGGAATGTCTACTTCTTCAATTGGGAGAAAATTATTAATGGCACTATCAGGGTTTTTCCTGATGGTTTTTTTATTACAACATTTAGTAATAAATATGTTCTCTGTATTAAGTGCAGAATTGTTTAATGAGGTCTCTCATTTTATGGGAACAAATGGAGTGGTACAATTTGTTTTACAACCGATCTTATTATTTGGGGTTTTATTCCACTTGGGGATGGGAATCTATCTAGATATAAAAAACAGGGCTGCTAGACCTATAAAATACGCAATGGACAAACCATCAGAAAACTCTAATTGGATGAGTAGAAACATGGTGATAACGGGATTAACGATCATGTTGTTTTTAGGGCTTCACTTTTATGATTTTTGGATTCCTGAAATTAACACCAAATTTATCGAAGGAGATTGGACAGGATTACATCATGGGGAATTTAGATATTATGATGAGTTACAGATGAAGTTTTTAGATTTAACAAGGGTAATTATTTATTGTGTTTCTTTTGTGTTTTTATCCCTACATTTGTTACATGGATTTCAATCATCGTTTCAATCAGCAGGATTCAATCATAATAAATATACACCAACAATTAAAAAACTTGGAAATTTATATGCTATAATTATTCCTGCGGGATTTGTGTTTATCGCTTTATTCCATTACTTTGTTCAGTTATAAAATTAATAATTAACTATGTCAGTTTTAGATTCTAAAATTCCAAAAGGTCCATTAAAAGATAAATGGACTAATCACAAAAACAAGATTGATCTTGTAAACCCAGCTAATAAAAGAAATATAGATATTATTGTTGTAGGTACAGGTTTGGCGGGTGGTTCTGCATCAGCCTCTCTTGCAGAGATGGGATACAATGTGAAAGCCTTTTGTTATCAAGACTCTCCAAGAAGAGCTCATTCTATCGCAGCACAAGGGGGGATAAATGCAGCAAAAAATTATCAAAACGATGGAGATTCGGTTTACAGATTGTTTTATGATACAGTAAAAGGAGGAGACTATAGAGCAAGAGAAGCAAATGTGCATAGATTAGCTGAAGTCTCAGGGAATATAATTGACCAGTGTGTTGCACAAGGAGTTCCTTTTGCTAGGGAATATGGAGGGAAATTAGATAACCGTTCTTTTGGTGGGGTATTAGTTTCTAGAACATTTTATGCTAAAGGTCAAACCGGTCAACAATTACTTTTAGGGGCTTATTCTGCAATGAATCGACAGATTGCAAAGGGAAAAATACAAATGTATAACCGTCATGAAATGGTTGAATTAGTAACTATTAATGGAAAAGCAAGAGGAATTATCGCTAGAAATTTAGAAACAGGAAAATTAGAAAGACATTCAGCTCATGCTGTAGTAATAGCGAGTGGAGGATATGGAAATGTATTCTTTTTATCTACCAATGCTATGGGCTCCAATGCGACAGCCGCTTGGAAAATTCACAAAAAAGGCGCCTTTTTTGCCAATCCTTGTTATACACAGATACATCCAACATGTGTACCAAGAAGTGGGGAGCATCAATCTAAGCTAACTCTTATGTCTGAATCTTTAAGGAATGATGGTAGAATTTGGGTGCCTAAAAAGCTAGAAGATGTCAAAGCAATTAGATCGGGCAAGCTCAAACCAACAGATATAAAAGAAGAAGATAGAGATTATTATTTAGAAAGGAGATATCCTGCTTTTGGAAACTTGACACCAAGGGACGTAGCTTCTAGAGCAGCAAAAGAAAGGTGTGATGCGGGTTACGGAGTAAATCAGACGGGAGAAGCTGTTTATTTAGATTTCTCTTCTGCAATAGAACGATATGGAAAAGAGAAAGCTCTTTTACAAGGAATAGAAAATCCTACTAAAGAAAAGATAACTCAATTAGGAGAAGCTGTTATTGAAGCAAAATATGGAAATTTATTCCAAATGTATGAGAAGATTGTAGATGATAACCCATACAAAACACCAATGATGATTTTTCCCGCAGTACACTATACGATGGGTGGAGTTTGGGTAGATTATAACCTTATGACCACTATTCCCGGGTGTTATTGTATTGGAGAGGCAAACTTTTCCGATCATGGAGCGAATAGACTAGGAGCTTCTGCGCTGATGCAAGGATTAGCTGACGGATATTTTGTGTTGCCATATACTATCGGAGAATATCTATCAAACGAAATTAGAACAGGAAAAATATCTACAGAATCACCTGAATTTGAAGAGGCTGAAAAATCAGTATCAAATCAAATAGACAAATTAATGGCTGTAAACGGAACAAAATCTGTAGATTATTTCCACAAACAATTAGGAAAAATTATGTGGGAGTATGTGGGGATGTCTAGAAATGAAGAGGGGCTAAAAAAGGCCATGACAGATATTAAGACAGTAAGAGCAGAATTTTGGAGAGATGTTAGGATACCAGGAGATAAAAATGAGATGAACAAAGAGTTGGAAAAGGCGGGTAGGGTATCGGACTTCTTGGAATTAGGAGAGTTATTTGCAAAAGACGCATTACATAGAAATGAAAGTTGTGGAGGTCATTTTAGGGAGGAGTCCGTTGAATTAGATGGATTACAAAAAGGAGAAGCAAAAAGAGATGATAAAAACTTTGCTTATGTAGCGGCTTGGGAATATCTTGGGGAGCCATCTGAAGCGGTCTTACATAAAGAAGAATTAGAATTTAACGATATAGAATTAAAACAAAGAAGTTATAAATAAAAAATCATGAATTTAACACTTAAAGTCTGGAGACAAAAAAACAGAGAAGATAAGGGTAGATTAGAAAACTATAATGTTACAGGAATCTCTGAACACACTTCTTTTTTAGAAATGTTAGATGTATTAAATGAACAATTAATTACAGAAGGTAAAGAGCCCGTCGCGTTTGACCATGATTGTAGAGAGGGAATTTGTGGTATGTGTTCTTTGTATATAAATGGAGAAGCACACGGTCCTGACAGAAAAGTAACAACTTGTCAATTACACATGCGTATGTTTAATGATGGTGATACTATTTATATAGAACCATGGCGTTCTTCTGCAATGCCAGTAATAAAGGATTTAATTGTTGACAGATCATCTTTTGACAGAATACAACAAGCGGGAGGTTTTGTTTCGGTAAATACATCTGGAAATACGCAAGACGCAAACGCTTTACCAATTCCTAAAATTAATGCAGACAAAGCATTTGATGCTGCTACATGTATAGGTTGTGGAGCTTGTGTTGCTACTTGTAAAAATTCCTCTGCTATGCTGTTTGTAGCTGCTAAAGTTTCTCAGTACTCTTACTTGCCACAAGGACAGGTAGAACGAAAGGAAAGAGTGTTAAATATGGTGGAACAAATGGACAAAGAAGGTTTTGGAAATTGTACGAACACAGGAGCGTGTGAGATTGAGTGCCCTAAGGGAATTTCAATTGAATATATCGCCAGAATGAATAAGGAGTATTTGTCTGCGTCTTATACTTCTGAAGAGTAAAGCGTTAATTCCTGAAGAAAACTATTTTTGATATGAAGAAATATAAAATTCCATCATATTACCCCGCGCCAGAAAGAGAATATATAATACTAAGTATACAAGAATTTATAGCGGCGTATAACAAGTATCTTAGCAAATCAGTTGAGCCAAATTTTGACCTTGTTTTTCAACAGTGGTTTGACAGCGAATATCGTTATAATGACATTCCTCAGGGAGAAGAGTTTTACGCCCAATCTACCGATATAGATATAGAATATCCAGATGGCACAACTAAACACTTCAAGATTCCGGTAGTAGGTAAGTCACGCGAAGAGGAAGAATCAGATTTAGTTAAAAACATGAATGATTATGATATATTAATGGAATGTCATATGGAGTGGACTGGTGGGACCTGGAATACTTTTTCAATAAAATTAGAAGATGATGAAGAGTTTAACCCTAAAAAAATTAAAGCAATAGGAAAATATGGTTTAATTATTGATTATACTTATACCGGAGAATATCTGTTTGAAAGCGAGGATGATTATGAATTAACAGATGGTTATATTAGTGTTTTTAGTTCTATTTTTTACAATGATTCAATACATAAAATAAATCTTGAAGACCTGCGGTCAAATTTAGAAGCGAAAGAAGTTCCAATGGTTCCAGATAGAGTTTTAAATTATCTAATAGATGATATTAAAAATCAAGAGTAAAATCATCTCTATCTTGCAAGAAGTTTAATTGTCTTCTTTTTAATTTAACATCTTCTAAACTAATTTCAATTTGTAAAACCTCTTGAATGTTGTCTTTAGCAGAAAGTAACATATTTCCAAATGCGTCAAAAGCTTTTGTATGTCCATTAAAGTGAATTCCATTCCCATCTTGACCTATTCTGTTTACCCCAATCGTATAACACTGGTTTTCTATTGAGCGCGCCTTTAAAAGAGTATCCCAAGAGTCAATTCTTTTTATGGGCCAATTAGCAAGATAAATCAACAGGTCATAATCAACATTGTTTCTGCTAAATACAGGAAATCGTAAATCATAGCAGATGAGCGGACATATTTTCCAACCCTCTTCTTTAATAATCAAGCGTTTGCTGCCTTTTTCTAAATATTTTCCTTCTTTGGTTAAGGAGAATAAATGATATTTATCATAAGTGTAGATGTCTCCATTTTTATTAACCCAAACCAAGCGATTATATACTTTCTCCCCTTTTTTTATCATTAACGTTCCAGATACAGAACATTTTTTGCTTTTGGAAAGATCTTTCATCCAACGTACAGTTTGACCATCCATAGACTCTGCTAAAGAATTATCCTCTGGGCAGAATGCCGTATTAAACATTTCAGGAAGAAGTATAAGGTCTGTTTCGCCTATATCGGAAACTAATGTTTTAAAGCTGGATAGATTTTTAACTATATCCTTCCAATAAATGTTAGATTGGACTAAAGAGACATTTAATTTACTTTTCATTCGCTCAAAAATAGGCATAAAAAAAGTAAGTCAAATGGAGTTGTTATTAATATTTAAAATCTAATATTCAACTTCAGCCAATATGTTAAAAACTTAAGAAATTGATTGGTTTTTATGAGTCACAAGAGGTTGTTAAAATAAATGTTAATTTAGCTACTTAATATAAAGAATAAAAATCATATGGACGAGTTAATTAATAATGTTAAAATTTGGGCAGAAGAAAAAAACCTACTAAATAAAGAAAATAGTCATGCACAAATGTTAAAAGTTTTAGAGGAGGTTGGAGAGACAGCTGGAGCTCTGCTTAAGAACAAAAATCAAGAAATTATAGATGGATTAGGTGATAGTTTTGTAACTTTAATTATTCTTTGTTACCAGCTTGAAATAGAACCAAAAGAATGTCTTCAAGTTGCTTGGGATGAAATAAAAAACAGGAAGGGAAAAACAGTTAATGGAACTTTTATAAGAGAAGAATAATACTAAATTCCCCCAATATCTTATAAAATTTTCAGTCTGAAATAAGAACCCAAGAACCGAACATTAGACTTAATGTTTCTTATATTTTATGTTTGATTTTGTGTTTCTGTAAGTATCTTTTATTATTCTTTAAGTATTCTATACAAATTCATATACATGAATATTAAAATTGAATTTTATTAGAACCCTTGTGTAATCCAATCTAATTCCAAATCCCAATTTTCTCTAATAGTAATTTTTTCAGGGTAATAAGACATTTTTTCCGCCTGTTTTTGTTCTGCAAAATCCCCCGTGTCCCAATATCCATTTTTGTTCTCATCTCTAAAAACTCTCACAACATATTCTCCTGTAGATATATTTTTAAGTGTATAATCCGCTGTATTTGCAAAACTTTCTTGAAGTATTACTATACCCCCCCTCATTAATTGAACTACAACATTTCCATCAAAATTAGACTTTAAAGTCAGACTTCCCCCCTTTGTTATTGAGGTATCATTCACTATTTCTGTAGAATCAGTTTGGTATAGTGGATTAAAAGTAAATAATTCTATTAAACTATCTTTCCCTGCAATAATTATTTTATTCGAAAAAGAAATAATATCCTCCTCATGATAGATGTAATCCTCGCCCGAGATAGAAACTATTTTATAATTACCATCAATAATATTATTAAAACTAAATCCACCCTCGTTGTTTGATTTGCAAACATAACTTGGAATAGTATTAAACATTATAGAATCAGCGATGTCATAACTAAACATCATGACCCAATGATTAGCTTCTGCTTTATGACTAAATGAATTTTTAAGAACCCCCCTAAGAGAATTTGTTTTAATGTTCATTTTCAAAGTATCATATGATTTAATATTATAGGTGAAATCTTTTATCAAATTACCCTCAGTTATATCTTTAATACAATTATTTAATGAAATCGTGTATTCAATATTCTCTATAAGCTCGTTTTTAAAAGTTACTTCTAAAACATTATTTTTAATCTTGTGAGAGATGTTTTCTACAGGAGGAGAAGTATAAAAATTACTTAAAAATTGATGTTCTTGAATCTTTTCATTAAACGATAAGTGTAGTGTTTTTAATTTTTTAGTGTCGTAGGTTAATAGATGAACACTATTAACAAGTTGTGGTGGATCCGTATCTTTACCCCCCCCCTCGGGCATTACCATGTTTGCACAACTGCTGAAAATTAAGATTAAAATAAAAAAAGAGTAATTTTTCACGCTAATTCCTAATTGTGAGATTCAAAGAAAATAAAACTTATCTAATGTATTATGCCTCGCAGGTAGTACATTCTTTCTGCTGTTTAAACTGTTGAGCAGCATTCATACTGTGTTGATAGTAAAGAGATTTAAGACCAAGTTCCCAACCTTTTATGTATAATTTGTTGATTTCTTTCGCAGACATATTCGGGTGCACCATTAAATTAATAGATTGTCCCTGATCAATATAGTTTTGTCTGTTAGCGGCCTGATAAATAATATCCATTTGGTCAATTTCACAATATGTTTTAAAAACGTCCTTTTCGTTGTCTGTCAAAAAATCTAGATGTTGAACAGACCCATCTCTTTCCCTAATACTATGCCAAACATCGTTGTTGTTCATTCCCTTCTCTTCAAGTAATTTAATTAAAAATGGATTCTTAATTGTTGTTTTAGTTTTTGCAATATCTTTTACATATATATTAGACCATATTGGCTCAATTCCTTGAGAAACTTGGCCCAGAATGAACGCAGAAGAAGTTGTTGGGGCAATAGCGTTTAATGTAGTATTTCTTCGCCCCACGCCCTTAAGAACTTTTGGTTCACCAAACTTAACAGCCATTTCTTCAGAGGCTTTGTATGATTTATTTTTTATTAACTTAAAAATTTCTGTATTTAGATAATATGCTTCTTGACTATTAAAAGCAACCATTTTTGATTGAAGCAAAGAATGCCACCCAAGTACCCCTAGACCTAGAGCTCTGTGTTCAGAAGCAAATTTATAAGCTCTTTCCATGAACATAAATGTTTGTTGATCATCAAGATCTGACGAGTTTTTGTACTCATCTAGCTTCTCAATAAATTCAGAAATTACAGCGTCTAAGAAATAAATCATTGTTTCTACAGCGTCAGTGTCCTTCCACTTATCATAATGTAATACATTTATAGAAGATAAACAACACACAAACGACCAGTCCTCGTTAGTAGGCAACATTATTTCGGTACACAAATTACTAGCGTTTATACTCCACTGATTTTTCTGGTATACCTCAGGAGCTCCACTGTTGGCGTTATCCTTAAAAAAGATGTAGGGATAACCGATTTCACCACGCCTTTGTAGTACTTTGGCCCAAATGTTTCTTTTTTCCACATCTCCATCAATCATTTCCTTCATCCATTTATTTGTGACTGTTACACCATGTGTAAGTTCTTGAATGGGATTTCCCTCGGTTCCAATCTCCAAAAATTCTAAAATATCGTCGTGTTCTACTGGTAAATATGGGGAGAACCTTCCTCTTCTTACAGATCCCTGACTTACAACATCTACCATTGTTTCAAAAAGCTTCATTATGTGCACAGCCCCCGAAGCTTCTCCATTGTCTTTAACTTTAGCTCCTCTAGATCTTATATGTCCAAAATACCCAGAGGTTCCCCCTCCTAATTTAGACATCATTCCAACTTCAGATTGAGAGTAAAGAATATTTCCCATATCGTCGGCGATGTTAGATCCGAAGCAGCTTATCGGAAGCCCTCTTTTTTTACCAAAATTAGACCATACTGGTGATGATAATGAATAAAACCCTTGTTCCATATAATTAAAGAATTTATCCGCAAAACCTTTAATTTGAAGAATTTGTTCAGCTCTTTCCGCAATTTCTTTTATTCTATCTTCCGGCTTTGTCCCTTCGGGAATATATCCTGCCGATAAAAAATTCCTACTATGATCTGTTAACCATTTGAAGCTGTTGTTGCTCGATTCCTTGTTAATGGCTATTGGGTTGTTGTCTAGTTCTTGTGCTTTACCTAAATTTTCTTGTACTTTATTCATTTTAAAAAAGATCGTCTGCGGTTATACTTTGGGTTCTTTTACTGTAATTGATAGATCTTTTTACAAAAAAGTCCCCGTGTTTGGTTCCTATAATTTCATCATTAAACCACTCTGTTTCATTAAGAATGGCAGGGTCTGTTTTAAACACTTTTTTCAACCCAATACTCTCAAGTGATCTATTAAACCTATCTTTAATAAATTCTTTAACTTGTTTTTTAGGTAAAAAGTCTAATTCACCCTCCTCAAAAATCCAATCAATTATTGCGCTTTCTGCTCCGTAAGCGTCGATACACATTGTTTGTATTCTATTTTCGTATTCTTCATCAAACCAGTCTGGATTTTCATCTTTTACAATTTTAATTAAATCAATCCCAAAATCTCCATGAATTTGCTCCTCTTTTGACGTAGCTTCTACTACATTAGAAATGCCCTTCAACATATTTTTATGTTTGTTAAAAGCCATGATTATCAGGAATTGTGAAAAAAGCGAAACATGCTCTATAAATAATGAGAAAAGTAATACAGATTCAACATAATCTTTGTTGCTTTCACTCTTAGAACTTGCTAAAGCTCCGTCTAGATACCTAACCCTTTTCATTATTACAGGATTTTTTTTCAAATTTTGAAACTCCGTGTTAAGCCCTAGAATTTCTAATAAATGAGAATAAGCATCTGTATGTCTAACCTCACTTTCAGCGAAGGTAGCTCCCACCGAACCAATCTCGGGTTTTGGTATTCTATGATATATATCGCCCCAAAAACTTTTAACAGCAACCTCAATTTGGGAAATAGCAAGCATAGCGTTTTTAATAGCGCTCTTCTCAACATTTGTAAGGTGTGTTTTAAAATCTTGTATATCGCTTGTAAAATTGAATTCTGAGTGAATCCAGTATGAGTGTCTTATTGCGTCAACATAATCGTACAATTCAGGATATTCATATGGTTTAAGTGTAATTCTTCTGTCAAAAACATTTCTTTTTCTCTTTCGAGATTGCTCGTTTCTATATAATATATATGACTTCGCAACACTTAAATACTCGCTCTGCATAAGCGTTTGTTCGACTAAATCCTGAATCTCTTCTACATTAGGGATGTAATAAGGTATTTTCTTTTTTCTTTCAATTAAGACACTATATACTTTTTGAGAAACTTTTTCTGCTTCACTTTCTCCGCCCTCATTAACTGAATTCATAGCTTTAGCTATAGCTTCTGTAATTTTTTCAATTAAAAACGGTTTTTTTACATGGGTTCTTTTATAAATTTCTTCTATTTGCATATCTAATTTTCTTTAAATAAAATCTGTGATTCAAATTACAACAAAACAAACAATCAATTTCTTTTGTGCGTGATTCTTTTTAACAATAAGAAGTTAAAAAATAGAAAACGACCAAAAAAATATAGTCTATATGAATTCACAATTTTAAAAAAATTAAAATCATAATTAAGCAAAAAACAATAAGAAAAAATTAATATTTTTTTAACAATCAAAAACATTAAATACCTACTAGATTAAGACAAAAAACAAGAAAAAACAAGATAAAACATAAGTTGTTGAAAATCAACACTATGATTTCAAAGATAAAAATAGCATTCTGTTTTTTTAGAAATAGTTTTTAACAACTATGTTAAAACATTATTTAAAATACTTTCAAATAATATTTTTCCGTCTGTATTATTCAACTCGGTATCTGCTGCACGCTCGGGATGTGGCATCATTCCAAAAACATTTCTGTTTTTATTACAGACACCAGCAATGTTTAATATTGAACCGTTTGGATTTGATTCTGTTGTAATGTTACCCTTTTCGTCGCAATATTCGAATAGAATTTGCTCGTTTTCAACAATCTCATTTAATGTTTTTTCATCAGCGTAAAACCTTCCTTCTCCATGGGCAATAGGAATTTTTATTGGAGATTCAGAATATTGATTTGTTATTAAAGAGTTTTTAGTTGTAGGTTTTAGATAAACATTCTTACATATAAATTTATGATTTGTGTTGTGTAAAAGCGCTCCTGGCAACAATCCTGATTCACATAAAATTTGAAAACCATTACAAATTCCCATTAAATATCCTCCATTATTAGCGTGATCCACGACCTTTTCCATAATTGGAGAGTAATTTGCAATTGCTCCAGATCTTAAATAATCTCCAAATGAGAAGCCCCCGGGTAATATAATAAAGTCGCAATTTTGTAAATCTGTATCTTTATGCCATAGTTTTATAACTTCTTGATTCATGATATTTTTTAGTACATAAACCATGTCCATATCACAATTAGATCCCGGGAATATAACAACACCAAACTTCATATATTTATTTTAAAGTTGTGCAAAACTACATATTAATCATTGAAACACGATAAAAAATAGAACTAAATAGAAAAAGAAAAAAAATAAAACCACCAACCCTTGCTTTTTTATAATACACAAAAAAATTTCCAATAACTACACTCAAAGGAATAAAAATAAATACTAAAGTTTCTTTATTTTGAGAAAATAAAAACGCGAGAACACCTATAATGAAATAAAATATAATGACAATAAAAGATTCTCTACTTCTAATACTTTTTTTGTACATCCACCTAAAAAGTTCAAAAAAAGATAACACAGAAACCACAGCTATTAAACACCACCATATTTTTTGATGTAAATACATATTTAAAAAATTAAAAGAGAATGAGGGAGAAGCTAAACACAGCTCGGGAATATAAAGCGTCTCATTAATAGCAATTTGATAAACCCATAAAAAAATATATGGAACGAAAAGAGACAAAACGGAAAGAACAATAATTCTCCAAGAGATATTTCTGAAAACTAGACAACTAAATAAAATGACAGTAACAAACACTAATACACTTGGAATATAAATGGATAAAATAGACAAGATAATTCCCGCATTAAATACCAAAGAAAAAGGACGCTTTTGTTTATAAAGGGAAAGTAGGTAATATAAAAACCATAACATCCCGAAAGAAAAAAGAATCATTTTATAATTTATGATAAAAGTTGTATTAAGTAATAAAAAAACAACACCAATCACAAAATTGGGTTTTTTTATTACATCTTTTTCATAAATCAGGTTATTTAATCCTATTGAATGTAGCAGGGTAATAACAAAACAAAAAAATAACAAGATATAAGAATAGAAAGGAAATATATTATCAATATTTTTGAATTCTTCCGTAAAAATTGAAGCAGAAAAAAACAATAAACCAAATATTATAAACAATACAATTAAATAAGAGTGGCTATTTTTTAAGTATTTAAGAATCATTTATTGTTAAAATTATTTTAGTTTTGCATTTCATAATTAAAAAACAGTTTTATGTTTAGAGATATCTTTTGCGCTATTGGTAATTCGTTTCAACATCTTTTTGAATTCATCCCAATGATTGGAGAATATATTAATTACTTTTTTATGATTGTGATTTTTGTTTTTTTAGTTTTATGGACTGTAAAAATGTTTGGTCATAGAAAAAGAGGAGAAGAACACGCTTCATCATAAATCAAATCCAATATCTTTTCGATAGTATTTCCCTTCAAATTTAATTTTTTCAGCATTTTCAAAAGATTTACTAACCGCCTCCTCAATATCTTTTCCAAAAGAAGTAATTGCTAGGACTCTACCTCCGTTGGTAGATATTTTACCCCCTTCTTTTTTAGTTCCAGCGTGAAAAAGGACGCTGCCTTCAATATCTTCAAACCCTGTCATCTCCACATCTTTCTTATAGTTTTCAGGGTAGCCTCCTGAAACCAACATTACAGTAGCAGCAACATCTTCGGAAATGTCAAAATCAATTTCAGAAAAGGATCCGTTTCCGATTCCTTTAAAAAGATTTAACAAGTCAGATTTGATTCTTGGAATAACAACTTCTGTTTCTGGGTCTCCCATTCTCACATTATATTCAATCACCTTAGGGCTTCCGTTCACCACCATTAAACCAATAAAAATGAATCCTTTATAATCAATGTTTTCCTCAACTAATCCTTTAATTGTTGGCTTAATTATTTCTCTCTCTACTTTCTCAATAAAAAATCTATCTGCAAACGGAACAGGTGAAATTGCTCCCATTCCTCCAGTATTCAATCCGGTGTCACCCTCTCCGATTCTTTTATAATCTTTAGCGGAAGGAAGAATTTTGTAAGAAACACCATCTGTTAATACAAAAACCGAGAGTTCTATTCCATCAAGATATTCTTCAATTATAACCTTACTACTCGCGTCTCCAAATTTAGAGTCAGCAAGCATTTCTTTTAAGATTTTTTTAGCTTCTTTTAATGTTTCTGGAATTAAAACTCCTTTTCCACCAGCAAGTCCATCTGCTTTAAGTACATAAGGAGGTGATAATGTTTCTAAAAATCGATAGCCCTCTTCTAAAGTGTCTTTTGTAAAAGATTGATAAGCGGCTGTTGGGATGTTATACCTCATCATAAACTCCTTGGAAAACTCTTTACTTCCTTCTAATAGAGCTCCTTTTTTTGAGGGCCCAACTATTGTAATATGTTGTAAAGCTTCATCTTGATGAAAAAAGTCATATATTCCATTAACTAGAGGGGCTTCAGGGCCAACAATTAACATGTCGATTTCTTCATAAATACAAAGTTCTTTTATTTTTTTAAACTCATTAACCCCAATTTCTATGTTTTTACCTACTTGTGCCGTTCCTGCATTTCCAGGAGCAATTAATAATTTTTTACATAAACTTGATTGTGAAATCTTCCACGCAAAAGCATGTTCTCTACCACCGCTTCCTAATATTAATACATTCATTTTTCTTCCATTTTTTCTAGTATTTCTTGTGTAAGCTCCATATTATGAAACACTTGTTGAACATCATCATCACCCTCTAATTTATCTAATAATTTTAAAACCAAGTCCGCTTGTTTTGCGGAGATATTTTTTGTAATATTTGGTATTCTCTGCAGCTCTGAATTTTGAATTTCAACCCCTAAAGTTTCTAAGCGTTTTTGCATATTGCTAAACTCAGTAAAATCACAATATACAGTAATAGCTTCTTCATCTATTTCAAGGTTTTCTAGCCCCCCGTCAATTAGTTCCATTTCAAGATCTTCTAAATCCATTGTTAGATGTTTAGAATCAATTGTAAACACTCCCTTTCTGTCAAAAATAAATTCTAATGAACCATTAGTGCCAAGACTTCCCTCACATTTACTAAAATAGGAACGAACATTTGCAACTGTTCTATTATTATTGTCTGTAGTACAATCTACAAATATTGCAATTCCATGAGAGGCGTATCCTTCCAAACTTATCTCAGTATAGCTTGCAGCATCTGCTCCACTCGCCTTTTTTATGGCTCGTTCAATATTGTCCTTTGGCATATTTACAGATTTAGCGTTCTGAATAATTTGTCTTAATCTGGAGTTAGTTTCTGGGTCTGCCCCCCCTTCTTTCACCGCTATCGAGATATCTTTTCCAAGTCTAGAAAAAGCTTTGGACATGGCTGACCAACGCTTCATTTTTCTAGCTTTTCTAAATTCAAACGCTCTTCCCATATATTATTTTTTAATCATCTAGTTTTAACACAGCTAAAAATGCTTTCTGCGGAATCTCTACACTTCCTACTTGTTTCATTCTTTTCTTACCCTTCTTCTGTTTTTCCAATAACTTTCTTTTTCTAGAAATATCCCCTCCGTAACATTTTGCGGTAACATCTTTTCTTAAAGCTTTTATTGTTTCTCTGCTAATAATTTTAGCTCCAATTGCAGACTGAACAGCAATGTCAAATTGTTGTCTCGGGATCAATTCCTTCAATTTCACACAAATTTTTCTGCCTAATGATTGTGCATTTGCTCTGTGAATTAATGCCGACAAAGCGTCTACTTGTTCTCCATTTAACAAAATATCTAATTTTATTAAATCAGACTTTCTGTATTCAGATGGTTGATAATCAAAGGAGGCGTAACCCCTAGAAACTGACTTTAATTTATCATAAAAATCAAAAACAATCTCTCCTAATGGCATGTTAAAAGAAAGTTCCACCCGATCAGTTGTCAGATAAACTTGATTGGTTAACTCTCCTCTTTTATCAATACACAAATTCATAATAGTTCCAACAAATTCTGCTTTAGTAATAATTTGAGCTTTAATATATGGTTCTTCTACGAAATCTAGGGTGCTTGGGTCTGGAAAATCGGTTGGATTATGAACTTCTATTTTTTCTCCAGCGGTGGTATAGGCTTTGTAAGATACATTAGGAACTGTAGTAATTACCGTCATGTTGAACTCTCTTTCTAATCTTTCTTGAATGATTTCCATATGTAACATCCCAAGGAACCCACATCTAAAACCAAATCCTAAAGCAACTGATGATTCTGGTTCAAAAGTTAAAGAAGCATCATTAAGTTGAAGTTTTTCCATAGATTTTCTAAGCTCTTCATAATCTTCTGTATCTACAGGGTAAATTCCAGCGAAAACCATAGGTTTAACATCTTCAAATCCTTTAATAGCTCCTGAAGATGGATTGTCAACTGAGGTAATAGTATCTCCTACTTTTACTTCTCTCGCGTCTTTTATTCCAGATATTATATATCCAACTTCTCCGGTACTTAATATACTTTTTTGTTTTTGTTTAAACTCTAGAGCTCCAATTTCATCTGCAAAATATTCTTTTCCAGTAGCCATAAATTTAACTTTGTCTCCCTTTTTTAATTCTCCGTTTACAATTTTAAAATATGCTTCAATACCCCTGAAAGAATTATAAACCGAATCAAAGATCATCGCCTGTAAAGGAGCGTCTTTCTCTCCAATAGGATGAGGAATTCTTTCTACAATAGCCTCTAAAATTTCATCAATTCCCAAACCTGTTTTTGCAGAAGCTGGGATTATATCTGTATCCTCGCACCCAATTAAATCTATAATCTGATCTTTTACAACCTCGGGATCTGCTGAAGGCAAATCAATTTTATTAAGAACCGGAATGATTTCCAAGTCGTTTTCTAAAGCTAAATATAAATTAGATATCGTTTGAGCCTGAATTCCTTGAGCGGCATCTACAATCAACAACGCTCCTTCACACGCAGCTATTGACCTAGAAACCTCATAAGAAAAGTCGACATGACCAGGGGTATCAATCAAATTTAGAATATAATTTTCACCATTTATAGTATGTTGCATTTGTATAGCATGACTTTTAATAGTGATCCCCCTTTCTCTTTCTAAATCCATATTATCCAATAACTGATCTTGTGATTCACGATCTGTAACAGAGCCGGTAAACTCTAACAACCTATCCGCTAAGGTGCTTTTCCCGTGGTCAATATGAGCAATTATACAAAAATTTCTAATCTTTCTCATTTGTATGCGAAAATACATTTTTAGTTCAAAATATTACTTATGATGCTATCAAAAAATTGTTTATTATTGCTTAAAATGAATAACAAAAAAATGAGTAAAGTTAAAATTGACAAAAAAAGACACATTATTAAAGCTGTGACTTGGAGCTTATTAGCCTCAGCAACTACTTTCCTTGTTGGAAAAGCTTTTGGACTTGAAAATGACAAAGCACTGATGATTGTTGCAATTGATAGAGTATTAAAGTTTGTTTTTTACTACCTCCACGAGAGAGCGTGGTTTGCTTCTAATTGGGGGGTAATTAAAGGAGAAGAAAATTAATTCTTCTTCCCTTTATAAATATAATTAATTTGATTTTCTTCCCCTAACTCCTCCTCAATCTCGTAGTTATATATTTTAGGTTGAGGACCTTTTTTTCTATAAATTAAAGCTATTATCATCCCCGCAATTGCCCCGCACAGATGTGCTGTTTGAGAAATATTGTCCTGCTTCACTTCTATAATTCCCCACAAATGAAAAAAGTTCAAAAATATAACAAGAAAAGAAAGCATGATAAGTCTGGGTTGATTTTTCACAAATCCGCTTATTAAGATAAAAGACCCTAAAGCATAAACCAAGCCACTCGCTCCAATAATATTTGTATTTGGCAGACCAAATATCCAGAGTATAGACCCACTTAAAACATAAGAGTAAAAGAAAACTTTATTTGAAATATCTTTATATACTTCCGAAATAATACCACCCAAAATTAAAATAGGGTAAGTGTTGTTTATTAAATGATTAAAATCAGAGTGAATAAACGGATAGCTTAATATTCCATATATGCGATTAAAATTTAATGGTATAATTCCAAAAATTGAAAAGTTCATATCTGATATATATTCCACTCCTTTTACTATCCAAATCATAAAAACAAACAATATTGGCACGAACATTATATGTATTATATATGATAAATTCTTTTTCATATTAGGCTATTTATTGAGTATAAAATTATAATTTTACATACAATTATGAGTCAAAAAAAGAGACTATTTTTATTAGATGCTTACGCTCTTATATATAGAGCGTATTTTGCATTTGTAAAAAATCCTAGAATCAATTCAAAAGGTTTAGATACGTCCGCTATTTTTGGTTTCACAAATACTATTATTGAAGTGTTAAAAAAGAAGAAGCCAACACATATTGCGGTGTGTTTTGATAGAAGTGGACCAACATTTCGACACGAGGAATTTGACGCTTATAAAGCAAACAGGCAACCAACTCCAGATGGTATTGTTGTCGCAAAACCATATATTGATAGATTACTAGAGGCTTTAAATATACCAAGGATTTATTTAGATGGATATGAAGCGGATGATGTAATAGGAACGATTGCTAAAAAGGCCGAAAAAGAAGACTTTCAGGTATATATGATGACTTCTGATAAGGATTTTGCTCAGCTTGTCTCAGAAAATATCTTTATGTATAGACCCGGTAATAAATGGAGCCCAGCGGAAGTTTGGGGTATAAAAGAAGTTTTAGAAAAATTTCAAATTCAAAAAGTGTCACAAGTAATTGATTACTTAGCTATGATGGGTGACGCGGTAGATAATATTCCGGGACTTCCCGGGGTGGGGAGGAAGACCGCGCAGAAATTCATAGCTGAATATGGTTCTATAGAATCTCTTTTGGCAAATACTCATGAGATTAAGGGTAAATTGAGAGAAAAATTAGAAGCCGCTAAGGAACAAGGGTTTCTTTCAAAGAAATTAGCTACAATTGATGTTAATGTCCCAATAGAGTTTGATGAATCTAAATTACTTTTTTCAGAAATTAATATCCACCAGATAAGACAGTTATTCGAAGAACTAGAATTCAAAACAATTTTACAAAGAGTACTGTCTTTATCAGATAAAGAGGTTGTAAAAGCTAATAAAACAGATACTTTTGAGAAAGAAGAATTATTTTCTAACGGTCAGTTAGACATGTTCTCTGAGAATATAAATTCTAATATAGAAAAGATTGAAATAGAAAAAAGATATTCGATTACAAGTGAATATAATTCTCTCTTGGAAAAAATCCGTGAAAAAGGGAAGTGTTCATTTCAAATATTGTCTAATGATTTGTCTAATTTTAATGATTCTTTAATTTCTTTTTCACTTTCTGTAGAAAAGGATAATTCATTTTATTTTCCTTACAAAGATAAAAGTTTATCCTTTTTAAAAGAAATATTAGAGGATCATCGCATTTTAAAAATAGGAAGAGATATAAAAGATCAAATTAAAACATTATGGAAGTATAATGTCCATGAGATTAATAATATTTTTGATGTTTCTATTGCTCATTATTTATTGCATCCTGATATGAGGCATGATATAGAAATTCTTTCTGAAAATTATTTACAATATAATAGTTTTGACATTAGCTCTGTATTAGGAAAAGGAAAACAAAAACGACGTCTTTCAGAATTGTCAGATGAAAAAAAATTATTTTATTGCTGCGAAACTTCAGATATAATACTACAACTTTCAGAGATATTTACTCTTAAGCTGAAAGAACTAAATTTATATAATTTATTCAAATCTATTGAAATGCCTTTATTAAAAGTTTTATCAAAAATGGAATTAGAGGGTATTAATTTAGATGTACAAATGTTACAAGGTTATTCTATAGAACTCAGTGCAGAAATTTCATCCATAGAGAAACAAATCTATAAATTATCAGGTGAAGAGTTTAATATTTCTTCTCCTAAGCAGTTGGGAGAAGTGCTTTTTGATAAAATGCAAATAGTTGAAAAGGTAAAAAAGACTAAATCTGGACAGTATTCAACCTCAGAAGAAACTCTAAGTAAACTTAAGGGAAAACACATTATAATTGATTTAATTTTAGAGTATAGGGGGTTACAAAAGTTACTATCAACTTATGTAAACGCTCTTCCTTTGTTGATTGATTCAAATTCAGGTAAAATACATACAACCTTTAACCAATCAGTAGCTGCAACAGGTAGGTTAAGTTCAGTAAATCCAAATTTACAGAACATCCCCATCAGAACAGAAAAGGGCAGAAAAATGAGAAAGTCATTTATAGCTAGAAACGATGAATTTGAAGTGTTAGCAGCCGATTATTCCCAAATTGAACTTAGAATTATGGCTTCATTAAGTAAGGATGAATCTTTGTTAAAGGCCTTTAATCTGGGAGTTGACATTCATTCGGCAACCGCAGCTAAGGTTTATAAGGTAGAGGAAGAAGATGTAACAAGAGAGATGCGTTCTTATGCTAAAATGGTGAATTTTGGAATTATTTATGGAATATCCCCATTTGGATTGTCTCAAAGATTAGGAATTAAACGAAAGGAAGCTTCTGAAATTATTGATAGTTATTTTTTAGAGTTTCCTAAAGTGAAGCGGTACATAGATGACAGTATTGTTAAGGCAAGAGAAAATGAATATGTAGAAACTATTTTAGGAAGAAGAAGATATTTAAAGGAAATTAACTCTAGAAACGCTATGATGAGAGCATTTGCAGAAAGAAATGCAATAAACGCGCCTATACAGGGTTCCGCTGCAGACATAATTAAGAAAGCAATGATAGATGTTCAGAAAGAAATAGAGAGTCGGAATTTAGAGTCTAGAATGCTCTTACAAGTGCATGATGAGCTTGTTTTTGATGTAAAAAAAACAGAGAAGGAAACTTTGATAGAAATAGTAAAAGAAAAGATGGAACAAACCGTAGAATTAGATGTTCCTTTAGTAATAGATATTGGGGTTGGTAAGAATTGGTTAGAGGCTCATTAGAAAATTACTTCTTTCTTATAAATAATATATACAATAAGACAATTGATATAATACCAATAAAAGCACTTCCCGCATTTCTTACATTGCCAACAGGGTCCCATCCTAGTAAAGTGTCGTTAATTAATAACTGAACGACAATCCCTAAACATAAGAATGTTAATGCGCTTGCAATTACTTCAGTTAATAATTCCCTAAATTTTTTTAATTTTTCTTTCATGAAATTGATTGTATTGGTTGGAAAATAAAATAGCCCTTTTAAAAAGGGCTATTTTATTAAATCTTAATAATATGATTATTTACTAGAAATTAAGTTCCAAACAATCAAAAGACCGATTAATCCAATAACACCACCACCAGCAAAATCAGATACAATAGCTGTAATGTTCCCAATCACGTCAATTCCCGCAATAGAACCTGATCCGAATAAGAAATCAGCTACAATTGAAAGAGCTAATAATCCCATAATTAATCCAGTTAGACCTTTAAAAAAGTCATTGAAGTACTTAAATACTTTGTCCATAATAAAAATAAATTTTGGTTAATAATTACCCCAAACTTAGAAACATATTTTGTTTTATGACAGATTTTTAATAGTTTTTTTATAGTTAACTATTTTTATTAAAATAAACTTATTTCATATAAAAATATATTATAAAGCTCTGTAATACAGTTAGATAAGATGTTAATTGTTGCTGTTTTTTATATGATTTCAAGAACTTTTTCAACAAAATTTTGTTAAAAATTGAAAATAATCATAAGTAATTGACAATCATATTTTTACGCGTTTTTTTATTAAAAAAAACAATAAAAATTTCAACTAATTTCAATATTTCGTGCTGAAAGTATATTTTCCTTAAAAATTCCAGGATTATTGATAACAATAAATATTTTTCTTGAAACAACTCTAGGGTCTTCTAATTGATCTGTTTTATAAAATTTTATAAATTGTTCTTTTAATGGAAATTTATCACCGTCAGAATCTCTAATTCTTTTTTGCATGTTTGTGTCTACAATACCAGGGTGAATGGAAAATATTTCTAGATTTGGAATATTTTCTTTTGAAATTGTATCTGTTAACCTGTCCAAAGCAGCTTTTGTAGCGGAATAAGTATTCCAAGAAGGAATAGATTTTATTGCAGCTCCGGAGCTTATATTTATTATTGTTTTTTTGTAATTTAAGTATTTATTAATGAATTTATTACATAAAATTGTTGGAGTAATAATATTTACATTATATTCATGTACAATTTCCTGTGTTGTTTTTAAATGTATAGGAACTATTTTTCCAATGGTAGCGGCATTATTTATTAGAATTATTTCTTTACATTTTATTTCTGGAAAATTTATATTTTGTACACTCTCTATATTGCTTAAATCAATTTTAGTAAAATTAAAGTTTGGGTGTTTCAATTTGTTTTTTCTTGAGTATCCAAAAACAACATATCCTTTTTCCAACAGTAATTGCGCTAATGATCTCCCTATTCCATCCCCAGTACCTGTAATAAATGCAACTTTATGCATCTTATAATAAGCTAAATGCCTTTTCAAGGTCTTCTATAAGATCATCCACATCTTCTATTCCCACGCTTAATCGGATTAAAGAATCAACAACCCCTGTTTTCTCTCTTTCTTCTTTAGGGATTGCCGCATGGGTCATTGAAGCGGGATGTCCTATAAGAGATTCGACCCCTCCTAAACTTTCTGCTAGCGTAAAATAATGTGTATTAGAGACCAACTTAACAGCGTCTTGAAGTTTATTGCCAACTAGATTAAAAGAAATCATACCCCCAAAACCACTCATTTGATTTTTAGCAATTTCATGATTTGGATGAGACTCAAATCCCGGCCAAAACACTTCTCCAATTTTTGAGTGATTTTCTAGATAGTTTGCTATCACCCTTCCATTTTCACAATGCCTTTGCATTCGTAAATGTAAGGTTTTAATGCCTCTTAAAACCAAAAAAGCATCCATTGGGCCTGGTACAGCTCCGCAAGAATTCTGAATATGATATAATTTTTGAGCCAGCTCCTCGTCTAAACAAACAGCAGCTCCCATTACTATATCAGAATGACCTCCCATATATTTAGTAAGAGAATGCATGACAATATCCGCTCCTAAATCAAGGGGTTTTTGCAAGTAAGGTGTTGCAAAAGTATTATCTACTACTAAGATTAAACCATTTTCCTTAGAAATTGAACTTAGTTTGTTTATATCAATTATATTTAACATTGGGTTGGTAGGAGTTTCTGCCCA
>MDTA01119702.1_pt1 | contig 31758 bp, 33 predicted proteins | sample 811151 | NCBI WGS metagenome assembly MDTA01 (sample SAMN05326648, study PRJNA326480) | marine metagenome | isolation source: seawater | place: Indian Ocean: South | collected 2010
TAATTATTTAGCCGGCAATGTCCTACTCTTCCATGTCTTAAGACAAAGTACCATCGGCGCAGGAGGGCTTGACTTCCGAGTTCGAAATGGGATCGGGTATAACACCACCGCAATAATCACCGGCGAGAGTGTTATACCTAATTAATTTTTATTGTAAACAATGAAATAATGTTGATTTAACTAGATTTAACTATTTGATTCAAATAACTCTTAAGCTTTATTTTACCAAAAAACTTATAAACTTTAATAGACAAATTCATATTAGTTAAAGCTGAGGCATATCTTTCCCCTGGTCTAAATTTGAGATACTTAATTTTAGATTTAAACATCTTGGCAACTTCAATAATAGTATAACTTTTTTTATTTGAGATGCTGTAATGTCTACATCTATTTTTTTTCCAAGCGTAATAACATATATCTACAGTATCTTTAACATGTGTAAATCTTCTTGATTGCGTTCCCGGTTTTACAACTGTTAAGGGTTTATTATTTTTATACTGTTCTTCAAAAATTCCTATAACAGTAGCCATCGAACCAGTGCTTATTTGTTTTGGACCATAAACATTATAAAAATAAACTACCTCATACTTAAATTTAAACCATTTTTTTAAGTTTTCTAACATTTCTAGATTTTTGCTCTTTGTAAAAGCGTATGGTGATAAGTTTTTATCCATGCCATTATTTCCAATGCTAGCGGATGTGGCTGAATAAATTAATTTAATCTTATTTTTTAAACAAAAATTAAATACAGCATTTGTTCCTATGGTATTAGATTCTAAACACTCATTCATCTTCAAAAAACTTTGATAAATTCTAGCAAATTCACCAAAGTGGAAAACTGAATGGATATTTTTTTTTTGTTTAAATATTTTATCTATATTTTTTGTATCACCATTTAAATATGAAACTCTTTTATTTTTAACATGATTTTTTTTAGTTCCACTGGAATAATTATCTAAACTAATTATTTTTAAATTTGTTTTTTTCAGTAACAATTCAATTAAATTAGAACCTACAAAACCAGCTCCTCCAGTTACAATAATTATATTTTTTATCATTAAGATTAATCTTTACATAATTAAATTACAATTTTAAGGCTAAATTTGTAAATTAATTTATTATAATTCTTATATAATATTTTTTAATTAGTTAGTATATTTTTGTATGCAATAAGCCTTTAGTAGAATATTTATCTAATATTTTTTAAATTAAAGATTTAAATGTTATAAGATTAATAGTAATGAGTAAAATTACAATAATTGGTGGTGCAGGCCATATTGGATTACCTTTAGGAATATTATTTGCCAATAAAGGTTATGAAGTTAATCTTTATGACAAAGATAAAAAAAATATCAATAAAATTAACAAATTAAAAATGCCTTTTATGGAAAAGGGTGCAGAGAAATTATTAAAAAAAAATAAATCAAAAATATTCGCAACACATAACAAAGAATGTCTAAAAGACTCTAAAATAATTATCGTTTGCATAGGAACGCCAGTAACAAATTCAAAACCAGATAAAGTCTTTTTTTTTTAAAATGTTTAGAGAGGTAAAAAAATACCTTACACCAGAGAAATTATTAATAATTAGAAGCTCAATTTACCCAGGAACCTGCAATGAAGTTCAAAAATTTTTGGGAGGAAATTATAAAAATATTTCATATTGTCCTGAGAGAGTTGTACAAGGACAATCAATTTCCGAGCTTCCAAAATTACCTCAAATTATATCTGGGTTATCTGAAAATTCTGTGATTGAATCAAAAAAACTTTTTAAAAAAATTTGTAAAAAAACTATTGTAACTTCTGTTGAAGAAGCAGAACTAATCAAACTTTTTTCTAATGCATGGCGCTATATAAATTTTTCTATTTCTAATGAATTTTATAAAATCTGTGACAACCTAGGAATAAATTTTAATTTATTGAGAAAAAATATGATTGATGGATATGAAAGAAATAAAAATATTCCAAAAGCTGGTTTTGCTGCGGGACCATGTTTATATAAAGATACAGCACAACTTAACGCTTATTTAAAAAATTCATTTACTCTCGGAAAAACAGCCATAAACATAAACCAAAATTTTCCTCATTTTATTTATAATAAAATGAGGAAAAAATTTAATGATAAGTTAAAAAATAAAAAAATTGGAATTTTAGGTGCTTCATTTAAATCTGATATAGATGACATTAGAGATTCTCTTTCAATCGAATTATATAAATTTCTAAAAAAAAAAAAGATTAAATGTAAAAATATCTGATGAATTAGCGAATATAAACTACGTGATCGATACAAAAAAACTTGTTAAAGATTCTGATATAATTATTTTGGGAACCCCACATTCTTTTTATAAAAAAATTAAAATTCCAAAAAATAAGTTTTTAATTGATAGCTGGGGTTTTTTTGCCTGATAATATACTTTTATTGGGTGGATCAGGAAATTTAGGCTCTGCGATTATTCAATCAAATAAATTTAAAAATATTTTTTATCCTAAAAAAAATATAGTAAATATTTTAAAAAAAAAAAAAATTGTCAATTTCCTAATTGAAAATAAAATCCAAACAATTATTCATGCTGCGGGCCTTGCAAGGGTAAGAGATTGTGAAAAATTTAAAAAAAAAGCAAATAAAATAAATATTGATGGTACAAACAACGTTGTAAATTCAATAATCTATATAAAAAAAAAACTTAATATTAATATTTTGTTAATTTATATATCAAGTGATGCTGTATATTCTTCAATCAATGGATATTATAAGGAAACAGACAGACTTAGACCTTACAATCACTATGGTATAACAAAAATGAAAGCTGAAAAGAAAGTTCGTAGACTTAAAAAATTTATAATTATACGAACAAGATTTTTTAATAAAAATAAAATTCCATTTAAATATTCAGCAAGCAATATATTTTCATCTTCAATTGAAGTTAATCGCTTGGTTTCATATATAAAATTCCTAATTAAAAAAAAGTTTTATGGAATTATAAATGTAGGTGGAAAAAGAATCTCTGATTATGATAATTATAAAAAATATAAAAAAAATTTAATAAGCTGCGATAAAAGTAAAATTTTTAAAGAATTAGACTTTGTTATAGCCACTGATGCATCACTCAATATCAATAAATTAAAGAACTTGTAATGCAAAAATATCCATTGGAAATTATTATCCCTATTTTCAATGAAGGTGAACAAGTAATCAAACTTTTAAATTTGATTAATGAAAAAATAAAAACTAAGTTTAGAATTCTTTTGTGCTATGATAGCAAGGAAGATGATATTTTTGAGTATAAAAATAATTTAAATAATTTCAATTTTGAAATCAAACTTGTTCAAAATTCAGGTCAAGGACCATGTAGTGCAATTAAAGAGGGTTTTAAGTTTGGCAACTCGGATTGTGTAATTGTTTATCCAGCAGATGATTTTATTAATATTGACATTTTAGATAAAATGTATGGTGAATTTCTAAACGGAAGTGAAATTGTTGTTGCAAGTAGATTTATGAAAGGTGGTTCTATGAAAAATTGTCCATTATTAAAATCAATTTTGGTACGAAGTGCCTCACTAAGTTTGTATTTACTTTCCAGTATTCCAGTTAGAGATGCAAGTAACGGTTTTAGACTTTTTTCTAGAAAATTATTAAATGAAATTAAAATTGAGTCTGATTTTGGTTTTTCATATTCTCTTGAGTTATTAGTGAAATGTAACAGATTAAAATATAAAATTTCAGAAATTCCTGCTATATGGGAAGAGAGAAAAACAGGAACAAGTAGATTTAAAGTCTTTAAATGGTTACCTCATTATATTAAGTGGTATCTTTATGGGTTAGCAACAACATGGTTAAAAAAAAGAAAAATTTAAATAAAAAAAGTATTTTAGTGACTGGTGGAAGTGGTTTCATTGGAGCTGCAATTGTAAAATATCTAGTTAAAGAAGGGCACAATGTTACAGTCTTCGATAATAACTCAAGAGGTAAATTAAGTAGATTAAAAAATATAAGTAATAAAATCGAATTTATAAAAGGGGATATTAGAAATTACAAAAGTCTTTTAAAGATAAGAAAAAAAATAGACACGGTGATACACCTCGCTTACATTAATGGGACAAAATTTTTTTATCAAAAACCTTATGAAATTCTTGATATTGCAGCGAGTGGTTTAATTAATATTTTAAATTTTACAAACAGACAAAAAGTTAAACAAATATTTTTAGCGTCAAGCTCAGAAGTTTATCAAAATCCGTTAAGAATACCTACTAGAGAAGATGAGATGTTAAAGATACCAGATATTCATAACCCAAGATATTCTTATGGTGGTGGAAAAATATTTTCAGAACTATATGGGATTAATTTTGCAAAAAGGTTTAAAAAAAAATTAATTATTTTTAGACCTCATAATGTTTATGGTAAAAACATGGGGAATGAACATGTAATTCCTGAATTTATAAGAAAATTTAAGAAACTTAAAAATAAAAAAATTTTTAAAATTTTAGGTAACGGTAATGAAATAAGATCTTTTATTCATATAGATGACTTTGTATCTGGTTTTGATAAAATTTTTAAAAAAGGAAGAAATCAAAATATTTATAATATTGGAACATCAGAACAAATTAAAATTAAGGATTTGGTTAATTTAATGTCTAAAATTTTAAACAAAAAAGTAAGAATTCAAAAAACAAAATTATTAAAAGGCAGCCCCACCAAAAGATGTCCAGATATCTACAAAATAAAAAAACTTGGTTTTAAACAAAAAATAAGTTTAAAAGAAGGGATTAAAAGAGTTTTGTAATTTATGAAAGCAAAATATTCAAGAACTATCAATCGTTGTCAAATTTCCAATTCAAAAGATTTAAAAAGTTTAGTTTTTTTAGGTTATTTACCCCCAGTAAATACTCTGAGAAAAATAAATTCTAAAATTTCTGAAGAAATTTTTTTTCCAGCAGAAATGTTATTTTCTGAAAAATCAAAATTGGCACAACTAGGGTGTATTGTAGATAAAAAAATACTTTTTCCAAAATCTTATCCTTACACAAGTAGTACTACAAAAATTTTAAGACAAAATTTTGCAGATTTATATAATCATACATTAAGTATAATAAAACTTGATAAAAATGATTTAATTATTGATATAGGATCAAATGATGGAAATTTATTAAGCAATTTTAAATCTAATCATAGAGTATTAGGAGTAACACCAGAAAAGATTGGGAAAATTGCTATTAAAAAAGGAATACCAACAATAATTAATTATTATGATAAAGAAATATCAAACAAAATTTTAAAAAAATATGGAAAAGCAAAAGTAATAACTGCAACAAATGTTTTTGCTCATATCGATAACATAAACTCTATTTTAAAATTAATAAAAAAAAATCTTAAAAATGACGGTGTTTTTATCAGTGAGTCCCACTATTTATTAACACTAATTAAAACATTGCAGTACGACACCATATACCATGAACATATGCGATATTACTCATTAATGAGTTTGAACTATTTATTCAAAAAACATGATTTAGAAATAATTGATGTCAAAGAAATATCTACACATGGCGGATCTATAAGAGTATTTGCATCTAGAAAAGGTATTTATAGAATAACCAGCAGAGTAAAGCGTCAATTTAAAAAAGAAAGGAGATATCTTAATAAAAAATATTTTAATATATTTAGAAAAGAAGTAGTTAAATCAAAAATAGATTTGTTTAATCTGATAAAAAAAATTTCAGAGAAAGACAAAAAAATATGTGGAATTGGGGCACCATCAAGGGCTTCTACTTTAATTAATTATATAGGATTAAATGAAGATATTATAGATAGTGTGCTTGAGATAAATGGCTCTTACAAAATAGGAAACTATGTTCCTGGAACAAAAATACCAATATTAAATGAAAACATTATTAACAAAATTAAACCAGATTTTCTTATTTTATTTTCTTGGCATATTAAAGATGAGCTTAAAAAAAACTTAAGAAATAAGGGATTTAAGGGCAAATTTATTATTCCTTTGCCAAAACCAAAGATAGAAAATTAATTTTATTTATTTTTTCTAAATAACTTTTCTGTAAATGCTGAGACAAATAAAATTTGCAGTGGCAAAATAGCTAAATTATATCTTGGTAAAATAAAAAATACTGAAAATAAAAGTACATTTAAAATAAATAAAAATAAAAATAAGTTTAAATAATGATTTTTCTTATCATAATAAATTATTCCTAGCAAAGTAGAAATAAATATTAAAATTTTAGGTATTACGTGAAGCAAATTATAATAATTAGGATACGAAGAATCAAAGTCCAAAATTAAAAATGAATAAACTTTTTTAATATAAAGTTTAAAGTATTTTAATGGTTCTTTTTTTAAATTTTCTAATGCATACTTTTTAAATAATTCATCTCTAACTAAATCATACTTTTTATAATCTTCAATCTTAGCTAAATCCAATTTAATTTTTTTTGAAAATATTCCTGGATTTCCTTCAACCTTTGATAATTCATTATTTCCTTTCCAGAGATTGTATCCAAAAGATTTTGTAATTGTGATTGTATCAAATATTTTATAATTCCTTATTAAATATGGAGAAATTATTAATAATGGAACTAATAGATATATTAAAACAAATTTAATTCTATATTTATATAATATTAAAATAAAAAATATTATGAATGTTACTAGAAATTCTCCTCTTAATAAAATTAATAAACCTGAAAAAAAAGAAGCGTAAAAGATATATTTTATATTATCATTTTGTAGAAAAGAAATTACATAATATAGAAAAAAAGTAAAAAAAGATGATTGAAAAATTATTGATGAAATTTGAGATGTAGCATAAAAATTTAGAGGAAAAAAAGTGTAAATAATCATCATAAATAAGGAAACCTTGTAGGAATAGAATTTATTAATTATTCTAAACAAAAAGTAAGAAGAACAGACCGATAATAAAGATTGTATAACGTAGGTTATATTTAAAATAATCTGTAATTCACTAAAGACAAATTTAAGAAATATTAAAAAGAAAGCATACAGAGGAGGCATATATAAATTTGGTGTCACCACTCCATTAATAATAAAAAAACCAAAAACATCATTTTCAAAATAGTTATTTACAATTATTCCCCACTCATGATCCATTTTTTGATCACCATACATAATAGAAAATATGATTCTTGAAATTAAGGAGAGTATCAAAACCCCTGATATAATTTTATTTTTCATTTTTCAAATATTTTTCCCATTTATAACTTGACATAATTATTTTTTTTAAATTTGAGTTTTTTGGTGACCAATTTAAATATTTTTTGGCTTTTTTGTAATCACAAACAACAATTGGTTGATCACCTAATCTCTTTTCTCCATCATGTATTTTAAATGTTCTATCTTTAATTATTTTCCTTGCCTGATAAACAGTTTCTTGTGCGCTATTTCCTTTAGCTGTACCAAGATTAAAAATTTGAAAAAAAGATCTATTATCATTTTTTTTTGTCATGTATTTTTTAATTGCCTTTTCAAAAGCATCACAAATATCCTGGACATGAACATAATCTCTCACTCCTGATTTATCAGGAGTTTTTAGACCTTTGAAAATTGTAGTGTATTTGTTTCTTAAAATATTGTGTAACAAAATTGTAATAAAGTGGGTTGGTGGTTTAACTCTTTCACCTATTTTAATTCTATAATTTGCCCCTGAAACATTAAAAAATCTAAAAATTACTGACTTTATATTAAATAATTTTGAATAAATTCTAATTATTTCCTCACTAAAAAACTTTGTTTCTGCATAAGGATTTAATAGTTTTATCTTATCATTTTCATTTAATTTTTTTTTTGACCATTTATAAACTGCTGCTGTACTCGAAAAAAGTATTTTATCTACATTATATTTAACCATACAATCTAAAATATTTTTTGTTCCAATAAAATTATTTTTCCAATACTTTTGAGGTTCTAATATTGACTCATCTAATTTAACTAATGCAGCTAAATGAATAATTATATCAACCTTATTTTTTTTAAATATATTTTCTAATTTTTTTTTATTTAAAATATCAACTTTATGAAATTTTACATTTTGTAAATTATTGATATTTTTAATGTTTCCAGACTTCAAATTATCTACAATCAAAATATCAAATTTTTTTTTTAATTTATAAGATAAATACGAGCCTATATAACCAGCACCACCTGTAATTAAAATTTTACTTTTCAATTTTTTCAACTTTAATATTTGACAATAATAGAATTATACCAAGATTAAACCAAAAAAAACTTCCATTAAAAGTCGAAAGAAAACTACCACTACTCCTTAACGGCCAAAGATAAAACAAAATTACTAAACAAGAACCAAAAATTAATGATTTTATTTCTTTTGATGAATTTTGATAATTTCTTTTTGTTTGCCTTAAAATAAAAAAAATAAAGCTTAAAAAGACTAAAGATCCTATTAAGCCTAGTTCAGTTAATAATTCAAAATATAAATTATGTGGATGAGTTGAGCAAAGATATTTTTTTTTAGTAAAATTATCAAATTTATTTATATCACATTTTGCTCTATAATTTTTTAAACCAACACCAAATATTTTATTCTCTTTCCAAATATCAAATGAGGAGGACAATATTCTTCCATGACTAGAATGTTTGAAGCCTACTACATCTTCATAAAAACTTTGATATTTTAATCGTAAACTATCATGATTTAAGATAACAAATGAAAATATTATAGCTACAGAAGAAATAAATATAATTACCTTTTTAAAATTAAAATTTTTAAAAATAATTAATGAATAACAAGATAGTAAAATTATAAAATTCATTCTTTCTCCCGAAATTAAAACACTAAAAAAAATAGTAATAATGAATAAAATTGCATAAATTTTTTCATACTTTTTAAAATCTTTTAATTTAAAAAAAAAATAGGCAATTATTGGTACTGATAAATAAGTAAGATAGGCACCAACAACTAATTCATTTCCAAATGGACCGCTTAACCTTCCTTCCTGGAATATTTTAAATCCAAATATGTCTTTTCCAAATATAAGCTGAATAAACACATCTATAGAAACAAACATGAGTATATATGAAATTAAAAATATTAATTTTTTTAAATTTTTTCCCTTTAATTTTACACTCGAAATAAATAGACAAAACAATAAAAACTTAACTATAGACAAAGAGCTAATTATAGATGATTTAATTTCTTCTGAAAAAAGAGAGCTTATAAATGAATATATAAAAAGAATTATTAAAGGAAAAATCCATTCATTTTTTTTTAAGTTAATTTTAATATTGTCTTTATAAAGTTTATACAAAAAATACAGACCACAAAAAATCATAAAAATATTTAAAATACTTGATCGCAATAGAATTGAAATTGGAAACAAGATTAAAAGAATTTCATCAAAACTTAAATTTTTAGAATTATTCATTGGTTATTTTTTTTTAAATTTAATCTTACTATTCATATAGCTTTTTATAAAAAGATGTATTAAATAAATTATGGAATTTTATTTAGTAATTTTATCCTCTATATTAATATCTTTAATTCTATTTAGTAAATTTTATTTAATTGCAGATAAGATTGGTTTAATTGATAATAAAAATCCAAATTATACTTTTAAACCTACTCCAACTGGTGCTGGTATTATTTTTATAATCATTTTTTTTGTGGGGAATATTGTGTTCTATTTCTCAGATGAATTTAGATCAAGTCTTCCTAACAGGTATTACCTACTCATTATAAGCGGCTTAATATTATCAATTACGAGTTTTAGGGATGATATCAAAAATGTTGACCCAATATTAAGATTACTTATTCAATTTGTTTGTATTTATATTTCCTTGTCATGTATATCTTTAAATCAAGTCGATATTCCATTTAAATTATCAATATTAATTGCATTTGGAACTTGGGTATACATTACAAATATTACTAATTTTATTGATGGTACTGATGGTTTTTTAATCACACATGTAATATTTTTTTATACAAATATTCTAATTTTAAATTTAATTGGTTTTGATCAAATATTCTCATTCTATTTATGTTTTTTAATTTTACCTAGTGCAATTGTATTCTTCTTTTTTAATAAACCAAAAGCAAAGCTGTTCATGGGTGATGCAGGGAGTATTTTTTTTGGTTTCATCATAGGATTTACTTTTTTTGAAGTTTTATTATCTGGACATTGGAATATTTCATTATCGCTTATGGCTTATCCCTTTTTAGATTGTACAATTTGTCTTTTAAAAAAAATAAAAAGAAAAATAATGCCTTGGGTTGGTATTTATGATTACTATTTTTTAAAACCTGTGATAAATAATAAAAACAATCATAAAAAAGTTTTAATTATTTTCTTAGCATTTAATGTTTTAAATCTTACACTAATATATGCTCAATATTTCTTACAAATAAAAATTTTGTTTTTAGTGAGTTATTTGTTAGCTTTTACTTGTATTTTAATTTTTAAGAACTTTAAAAAATTTAATTTTTTTAATTAAACTTAATTACTAACAATTAATTCACCACTTTCAAAAAAATTATCAAAACTAATATAATCTTCAATTTTGTAAATTTTATGTAGGTTTTTTTCGTTTTTTCTTACAGTTTTATTTCTAAGATGAAATATGTTTAAATTTTTTTTTAAACAAAAGTTTATAAATTCTGATAATTTATTAACACTTTTTTTAGATTTATAATTAAAACCAATTTCAGCCATTATGAAAAATTTAGGAACTAAATCTAAATCTAAAAAACAATTTGTTAAATAACTCATAAACTCCAAATCAAATCCCTCTACATCAATTTTAACAATTATCTTCTTGTTAGAAAAATTATAAATTTTGTTAAGAAATTCAAAATTAATTGTCTCTATTTCAATTACATCACGATATTTATTATTAGCATCGCTAATATATCCCTGTAAATATTTTAATACCGATATTTTGCTGAAACTATCTAAATCTTCTTTTGCACCCTCAACAAAAGAACCTCCACTTTTAAAATTATCCTTAAATAAATCTATTTTTACGATTCTATCAAAGAACCCATTTTGAAAAGTATCTATATTTTTAAAATTTTTTTTTGTTTCTAAAAAGGTTCTATAAACTTCTGGATGTGGCTCTATAGATATTACTTTATTAACTATTGAACTGATTGGAATACTAAATTCTCCATAATTTGTGCCAAGGTCTATAAAAAAGTCATAATTTTGGTTTTGAAATTTTTCATATATTAAATCAATTTTTGGCTGTTGTTTTTTTTCAATAACTCTACAAGATCTTCTATCTCTTTTGCTTAAAACTAATTCATATTTAAAATTTTGGGTTATGAATTCTTTTTTAAACCAATGATACTTGTAAGAAATTTGTTTTTTTAAAAACCTTTCATCTTTTATAGTTTGTAGCCAAACTTCAAGTTTATTTCTTATTTTTTTTGAAATTAACAGTTTTAATATGCGTTTAAACATTAGGCGATACTTTTACTTGAATTTATGATAATTGTAAAAAATTAATTAACTCTATTTCAAATTCTGGTATTTAATTATTGAATTTTTTGAAATATTTACAAGACTAATTAAATTTTGAAAAAAATTAAAATTATTTTTTTCCTTATTAATTTTCCAAACATCTTTAAAATTCTGATATTTATTTGATGATACTGATAAATTTTGAATTCTATAAAAAGTTAAATATTTACCAACATTATGCGCCTCAAATTTTTTTAAAATCTGACATTTAAATAAATAATCATCAAATTTATAATGATTGTTAAACTTTGTCTTTTTTATAATTTTTTTTTTGAACATCATTGAACTTGTACAAATAGATGTGTTTTTTACAAAAGATTTAAAATTAAATTTTCTAGGACATTTTAAATTATATTTTTTATGAAACTTTTCATTTCTAAAAAACTTATAATCTGTAAATGTAAAATTTTGATTTTTATCAATCATTGATTTTAACTGAAAATAAAGTTTTTTTTTATGCCAGTAATCATCAGAGTCTAAGAAGCAAATAAATTTTCCCTTTGATTTTTCTAAACCTAAGTTTCTACAAACAGCGGGGCCAACATTTTTTTTGTTATAGAAAAATCTTATTTTTTTATTTCTCTTGAAGGTTTTTAATATTTTTTTTGATTTATCAGTAGAACAATCATCAATACATAATAATTCCCAATTTTTGTAAGTCTGAGAAATCACTGATTTTATAGACAACCTAAGATATTTCTCAGAATTATAAACTGGCATAATTATTGATATCTTATTACGCATAAATTTTTAATTTAATTTAAAAATATCATAGACTGGAAGAAATCTTTTTCAAAAAAAATTTTTACATAAAAATCATTTAATTAACAAACAAGAATTTTGATTGTTTTCTAACATATATATATTAAACCTTGCCTATGGATAAGATAAAAAAATTTGTAATTTATTGTTTTAGTAATAAAGGAGTTTTAAATAAAGAACAACGTTCAACTATACAAAAAAATCTTATTATCAATCCATTTTATGGACTGATGGAAATGATTGGAATTGGTTTAATAATAATTCTTTTAATAAATATCTTAAACAAAGATTTTATATCTCAATTATATAGTAAATTTAGTTTTATGCCGTCAACTAATTTAGAAATTTCAAATTTAAATATTTACATTATTTGTATTTGTCTAATTTTGATGAAGTATTTAGTTCAATATTTTATTGTTGTTATCACTTACAAAAACTTAAGGAAGATACACCACGAGGTAACTATTTTTCACCTATTTTTGCACATGAATTCTATGTCTGAATATTTACTTCAAAAAAATGTTTCTAGTCTCATTAGGACAGTCATTAACGATACTAATTATATATTTACAGAATTTATAAGACCATCCCTAGAAATTTTTAAAGAAGTTTTTGTTATAATTTTTATAATCACAATTTTATTTATTTTAAATGGAATTAAAGTTTTAGGAATACTAATTTTTTTTTCTTTCATCTTAATTTTGATTACTAGAGCAGCTACAAATTTTGGTAAAAAACTTAGTGTAGAAAAATATACTTTTAATAAAAAATTTTTTAAAAATTTATCAGAATTTTTTTTACTGATAAAAGAAATTAGACTCAAAAATTCTGAGAATAATTTTGTTTCACAAAGAAGTGAAGAATTTAATAGAGCAACTAATGCTTTTGCTGCAGAAAATATAATGACACATAGATTAAAAATATTTTTTGAAGGAATATTTATAACTTCAATTTTAATTTTAATTGGCTATTTATTTTTTTATTCAGGAATGAATTCTAATGAAATTTACTCTAATTTATTTATGCTGGTAATACCTTCCCTAAGATTAATGCCAGCCTTTATAAGAATAAGCGGTCATATAAACAAAATTAATTTTAGTTATGGAATAATAGATGGTGTAGAAAAAAAAATTGAAAAATTGAAACAAAATCAAATTGTTAAAGATGATACAAATTATGATTTTGAAAAAAATATTATAATTAATCAACTTAATTTTTCTTATAATAATAAATCGATTTTTGAAAATTCTGAAATTGAAATCACTAAAGGTAAAACTCATGCTATTATTGGCCCCACAGGATGTGGAAAGTCTACGTTGGTTGAGATTTTGTTGGGTTTCAAAGAAGCTAAAGACTCAATTTTTTCAATTGATGGAAAAAAAGTTTTTAATCGAGATACATATGGCTGGAGAAAAAACTTTGGTTATGTTCCACAAGACACATATTTGATTGATGGTACACTAATTGAAAACATTACATTGAACCTAGAAATTCTTAATGAAAAAGAAAATAAACATATTTTAGATATTTTAAAATCTTTACAATTAGATGACCTAGCAAATTATGATGAAATTTTTAATAGAAAAGTTGGAAGTTTTGGAAAAAAAATATCAGGAGGTCAAAAGCAAAGGATTGGTTTAGCAAGAGCAATGTTTAAACATCCAGAGATAATAATATTAGATGAACCTACATCCGCACTAAATAAAAACAAAGCGGATGAGATTATTGATTATATAATTAACTTACATAAAACCTTAATTGTAATCACTCACGATGAACAACTTTTGAAAAAATTTGATAAAGTTTACAAAATTTAAGATAAAAAAATTAAAATATTAGAAAGTTTTTAAAAAATTATAGAAAAATTTAATATTAGTTTTTGATAAATTAAATAATTCACCCTTATAAGTAAATTTATGTAATGAATATAAAAAATATAGTTTTTTATTATTATTTATTTTAAAAAGTTTTCCTTTTTTATTATTCAAACTCCTCAAATTTTTAAAGTATTTATTCCATTAAAATTTTCATAAAATGAATTTGCAAATGACATAAATGGTTTATCAAGAATTATTGCCTCGGCACCAGATTTTGAATTTATTGTTATAACAATATCTGCTTTTTTTATTAAATCATATGAGTTAATATTGGGACTCACAAGAATAATTCTATTTTTGTTTTTTCGTATAAGTGAATTTAACTTAACAAAATCATAGTGACCAATAAATGAAGGATGTTCTTTTATTACTAATTTATAATTTTTTGGAATGTATTTAATTAAATTTTTAATAAATTTAAATTGATCATAATATTGTCTTGATCTAAGAGATAGAGAAATATCATTAGGTACATGCAACGGAAAATAAATATAATTTTTTTCAGGAGAGGATTGATATAATAATCTTTGAATTAATGATTTGAAGGCCATATATATGTGTTGTTTAATGTAAGTAAAAACATACTCATAATCATAATGATAATTTAAAAAATATTTCTTAAAAATTTTTGAAAAAGCTCTTAAGATATTATTTAAATCGAATACTTTAAATAATGCTTTCCTATATCTATCTTTATGAATTGATATGAATGATAATGGTTTTTTGGATTTTAAATTTTTTAAAAGTTTTTTTGTGGAATTTTCAAATGTATTATAAAATTTAAATTTTGGTATTAAAAAAGAATTTTTAATGTAAAAGAATCTGTCTTTAAAAAAAGATGGCTCTAAAAAAAAATGATTTATTTTTCTATCTTTGCAGTAATAAAATAAACTTAAATGTGACACAAAACCCCCAATTTCTTGAAAAACATAAATATCAAATTTTAAATTTAAAATATCAATTTTTTTTCTTATCTGGTTATAATAATTTAAGTATTTAGTTTTTAACTTAGTTGTATCCTGTAAACTAAATTCATTTTTTTCATGAAAAATTTTACTCATTGCAATTTTATTAATTTTTTTTAAATCTAAAGAATTATTTTTTTTATTAAAAATGTTAATAAATTTAATTTTTTTTTTTTTACAGTGCTCTGAAGCCTCTTGATTAAAAGATAAAACAACACTGTTAATATTTCCATAATTTATGATTTCGCAATAAAAAAAGGCTTCATACAATGTTCTGACTGAAAATATAAAAAGCTTCTTAGATTTTTTTTTGGATCTCTCTTTGAATCGCATTTTTATCTCTAGCTTTTGTTATAAGATTTTTTATTGCTCTTTTATAAAATGGTAATTGAAAATCATAAAATAAAACTCTTATAAACTTACGAGAATTACCAGCTTTTAACCTTCCTCTTTTGTGGTAACCCATATTATTTGAAATAATTAAAGAATTTGCTTTACAAAATACTGGTTTTTTTTCACAACCTTCCAGATAATCTAATCTTTTTTCATAAATAGTATTCATTCCTCTTTTTTTATTTTCTTTTTTTTTTTTAACCCACCAAACACTATTTAAATATTCATTTTTTACTCGATTAAAATTAAACTTATGTGATTTATAATAATAGTTATATGGACCTTGATCTAATGTTAAACAATCCTCTAAACTAATAAACGCTTTAATACAGGGAAACATTCGATCATGGTGCCAATAAGCATTAGAGTCATTAATATCCTCTTCATTTTCAGGAAGCGACAAATTTTGGTAATTGTATTTTATGTCAGAATTAATTTTTAATTTTAATACTTTTTCTATGTATGGAAGATATTTCTTAAAGTTATAATCAATTTTGCTATAAATTTTTTCTGTTTTTTCGTAGTTTTTGTGAATTTTTCCAGTAACCCATACAACATTTGAGTTATTATTTTCGCTTGCTAGTTTTATAGTGTTATCATTTTCATCGTTTTCAATTGAATAAATATTTTTTTTTACAAATTTAAAATCTTCCTCATTAAAAAAATTATCAATAACTACAATTCCATTTTCGTTTAATTTTTCATAGATTTTATCATCCTTCTTTATTAGACTTTTGAATGGTTTTAATTTATAAAAAAAATTCTTAAGCGAGACTCTTAAAATTTGTAACCCCAATATATTTAAAAAAACACTATTTATATAAATTGACGGAGGAGATAAAAAATTTCTTAAATATTGTAATAAATTTTTTTTTTGTTGAGCATTGAGAAAAAAGTTTACTATTTTTTTTAAACTTGTAATAAGCATCTAAATGTTTACTTTCTTAAAATGATTATAGTTGTAGTAGATAATAAGCTCAGAGATTTACCATCGTTGATATCTTTAGCTAATATACTTAACGAGAAATATCATATTGATGTCGTTTTGGCAAATATATTTGAAATTGATGACTTAATTCTACTTTATAAAAATAAAATTGATTTAATTTTGTTTTCATATATGAGAAACGCAAATAAGCACAAAATTGCTTTCGCAAGACTCCATAATATTAAAATCATAATTTATGATCAGGAAGGTGCTAATGGTCTAGATGGTTTAGGAGTATTAAGTGATATAAAGAATTATCCAAATTTATTAAAATGTGTGAATGGGTATTTTTTTTGGGGAAAAAAACAACTTAAGGCTGCTTCGAAAATAATTAAAAATAAACATCAGATTGCCTTAAAAGACATTGGGTATATTAGATTTGATGTCAATACTAATTTATTGCCAAAAAATAAGATTTTCAAAAAAAAATTTGTATTGGTTAATTCAAATTTTGCATTAATCGATCCTCGCTACAGTACAGCCAAAAAAGAAATTGAAAGTGTAAAAAAAAGTAATCTTTATGGAAACAACTTAAAAAATTTTATTTTAGCAATGAAAAGTCATAGAAAAAAATTTCTCTCGGATATTAAAACATTAATAATTAAAAATCCTAAAATAAATTTTGTACTTAGACCTCACCCTTTTGAAAACATTCGTAGTTATGAAAAAATGTGTAAAGATTTTTCTAATTGTTTTATTTCTTCAAAATTTAGTTCTTTAAACTGGATAAAATTTTCAAAACTTGTTCTGCATATTGATTGTATGACTTCCATTGAGGCTCTTTCTATTAATAAAAAATCCTTATCGTTATCCTACATAATAAAAAATAAAAATCTTTGTTATAAAGTTCCTTATTTATCGTCTATACATTCAAAAAATTTAAAAGATGCTAATAACAAAATTAATCAAATTTATTTTAAAGGAAAAAAATTTAAAGTTAAAAATATTAAAACTTTTAAAAATTACTTTGGTGAAAAAAAAGATAAGCCTTTGATAAAATTAGCAGATGAATTAGTTGCAGTTTTATTAAGTAGAGATACTAGAAGTAATCTTGATTATAAATCATTTAAAAAAAATTATTCATCAACGTTTAAGCTAAGTAAGTTTCCTTTCAGAACAAGAACAAAGATTTTTTTAAGAAAATATTTATCATTAAATGTTTTTATATTTATATATAGAATGGTTGTAGGAAAGAAAATTGCCGATAAATATAATGGAAAGTGTTTTGATTTAAAAGATATCTCAAGTTATTTAAAGAATGGTAATCAAATTAGAAGACTGTATTCAAATTCATTTATTTTTTCAAAATAAATATTTAATATTTTTTTTATTAATATTAAACATATTCTGATTCAGGTCATAAATTTTTTCTGACAGTTCAAAAATATTTTTTGGAATTTTTTTAGCTAACATCATATTTATATCATCTATATGTTTTTTAGATTTAATTCCAAAAATATTTTTTGAAATATGCTTATTACTATTTACGAAAAAAAAAGCTAGTTCTTTCAAATTAATATCACTCAAATTTTTTAATTTTATAAGTGATTTACTGATAATTTTTTTTCTACCACTATCATTTAACCATCCAGATCTATGATCATCTTGACTAAATTTTCTCATTAAAGAACCTGTTAATATTCCATTAGCATAGGGTGATCTACCATAAATTTTAAAATTCTTGTATTTTTGAAATTTTACACTCAAAAGATTTGCATCATCTTGTATTATATCAAATTGTTTCAAAATTTTTTCCTCATAAATTGAATTCTTAGCTAGTGAAATTCCAGTAAATTTAATGATGTTATTTTTTTTTAATGAATTCATAAATTTAATTATTTCTTTGTAATTATCTATTTTGATTCTGGGATTGTGTAGAAACAATATATTAATTTTTTCCAATCTAAGTCGTTTTAAGCTTTGATCAAATGATTTTTTTAAATCATCAAGTTTAAAACTTTTTCCGTCAAATGGTAAATTACCAAATTTAGTATTAACTAAAATTTTTTTTTCTCAATTAAAAATATTTCCAATCATAAATTCCATGAAACCATTTCCATATGATGGTGCAGTATCAAACTCATTAAATTTTTTTAAAAATGCATATTCTAAAATGCTTGATACTTGTTGTGCTGGAAGATGCCCATAATCGCCACTTAACGGCCAGGTACCAATAACTATCTTTTTATTAAATTTCATAAACAAATTTTGCAAAATTCTTCTTATAAAAATTGAGTTTTTCGATAGATATTTTGCTTGATTTAGATACACTTCTAAGTTGGCCGTCTACATTCATTTCATAATTATTAAAATCCCCAACTTTGAAAGATTTTTTTTGTTCATCTGTCCCGAAATACGGAGAGTAATATGCTACAGTAACATTATCAGGTTTTAATTTTCTGTTATAATTTATTGTATTCTTTATCATTTCTTCAGTTTGATTGGGCAAACCTATTATATTATATGCAGTTCTTTTTATATTATTATCTTTTAAAAGCTGAAATGCTTTAACGATTTTATCATGTGATGCATATCTATTTAAACTTTCTTCACGAAATCCCTCAGCGGCAATTTCAATACCCATCCCTACACCATCAACTTTTAATTTTTTTAATAATTGAATAGTATATTCATTAATACCTTCGGGTCTTGTTTCAATATAAAACATAATATCAAGATTGCTGGAGTCAATTAAATCAGATAATTCTGTTAAAACATTTCTATCAATAGTTAAAAAATTTGTATCTTGACATCTAAACAATTTTATTTGTAATTTTCTATTTAAATCATTAATTTCATCAAAAATTCTTTTTGCAGATTTATTACGCAAGTATTTTTTTGGTGATTGCAAAACTCCTCTTTTTTTTTTATTTTCGGTATAATAATTTTGCAATATAGTTTCCACACAATAGCTGCATGTAAATATACATCCCCTTGACATTTCATAATCTACTGCCCTTAAAACTTCTCCGTTATAAGGTCTTAAAAAAATTTGATCTTCAAATAATGAATAATCATAGTTTGGAATTAAATCCATATCAGAAATTATTTTTTGTTTTTTGCTCATAACGATTTTTCCATCCTTATCCTTGAATGCCAGTCCATCTATTTTTTTTATCGTTTCTTTGCTTTCTATAGAATTTGCAATTTCTTTTAGAACTAATTCCGATTCCCCTCTTATTAAAAAATCTATCTTTTTAAACTCATCCAAAATTTTTTCTGGATTAGCAGTTGCCTGTATACCTCCTGTAATTAGTAGAGAATTTGATTTAATTTTTGATATAAGATCATATCCATACTGTATATTCACATACTCACCTTCTCCATGAATATGAGATGATACAGCTGACCAGAAAATTATATCGGGTTGAAAATTATCAATTTTTTTTTGCAAACTATCTAAAATATCATTTTGATTAAATTTTATTAAATTTTCATAATCTGAGGCTTTATACTGTTTATTTGCTGTATTAAATTTGATCTCATTATCAGTCCACTCTTGAAAAAAAGTGGAATCAAATAACTCAACGATATGGTTATTATCTCTTAAAATAGAAGTATGACTCGCAATCCAAATTGGAGTAATGCCTCGTCCCCATTTGCTTGGATTAATTAATAAAATTTTTCCCATTATTATTTAAATTTAAAAAGTTAATAAATAAAATTTATCATTTTAAATTATAAATGATATAAATTTTTAAAAAATCATTAACTGAAAAAAGTATTAAATGAAAATTGGAATAATTGTAGATCATCCTAACAGAGATTTACCTAGCCTTTGTTTGCTTGGTGAAAAACTCATCGAAAAAAATAGTAGAAATTCTGTTATCTTAATACCTATGTATAAAATAAGTTGGGTTTTAAAATATTTTCCAAACAAATTTGATGTCATAATTTTTAACTTTGCTAGAGAAGCAAATCAAAAATATATAACTAGGGCACACAACTATGGAATTAAAACTATAGTATATGATCAAGAAGGTGTTGGAGGTAAAAAAGGACTCGGTTTATTGAATATTTTGTCTAAATCTAGAAATGTTCTGCCATTTATTGATCTATATTGTTTTTGGGGAAAAAACCAATTAACGAATTTTGAAAAAATTATAGAAAAAAAGTATCATCCAAAGAAAAAAATTGTTTCTGGTTGGCTAAACTCAGATTATTTATTTAAACTTAAAAAAAAATTTAAAAATAAAAAAAAATATATCTTGATAAATTCAAATTTCTCAGGGTGTGATCCAAAATTTAATTCTTTATCAAATGAAATTAAATCTAGATTGAAGACATTTGATATATCAAAAAAGGAACTTTTAGACAGAATATTTTACCAAAGTAAAAGGAAAAAAAATTTTTTACATACTGTTCGTATATTAATAAAATCTTTTCCAAAAAAAAATTTTTTGTTGAGACCGCACCCTTATGAAGATGATAAAAAATATACTGTTTTGCAGAAAAAATATAAAAATTGTAAAGTCTCAAATAAAAATTCTATTAATCAAGTCTTATTAAATGCTGAAATGCTTTTACATGTAGATTGTACAACAGCAATTAGTTCAAGTTTTTTAAATATTCCAGCATTATCTTTTGATTGGATTATTCAAAATAAAGAGACAGAAGTGTTTAATGAAATAGCTAATAATGCTGGAATAAAAGCTAAAAATATATTTGAATTAAAAAGTACAGTCTTATCATTAATAAAAAATAACAAGAAAACAGATTTTAGAAACAATAAATTAATAAATTATTATGGAAAATTTGATGGAAAAAGATGTAAGAATTTAGCAGATATAATATATAAAGAATTCAATTTTACTAAAAAGAATTTATTCATAAAAAATTTTACTTTTAAAGAGTATGTTAAATTTTTTATATTTGAATTGTTGGGTCAAAAAAAATATTCTGCTTTAAGAAAAATTTTTATGAATAAAGAATTTTATTCCAAACAAAAAAAAGAAAAGAATTTTAATACAAACGATGTAAAGAATTATTTAACAAACAAAAATTTAAAAACCTATAACATGAACTTTAATTGTATAGTATTACAGGTATGAAAAAAAAGCCCACAAAAATAATTGCGGAAATTGGTTGTAATCATAAGGGTAATTTATCAATAGCAAAAAAATTGATTCTTGCTGCTAAACAAGCAGGTGCAGATTATGTAAAATTTCAAAAAAGAGACAATAAATACTTATTAGGAGACGAATACTATAAACCTCATCCTGTTCCAGAAAATTCATATGGAAGCAATTATGGGAAACACAGAGATTTTTTAGAATTTAATATCTCGCAGCATATAAATTTACATAAATTTTGTAAAAAAAATAAAATTAATTATTCTGTTAGTGTTTGGGAAAAAAATTCAGCAAAAGAATTTGTAAAAAGTAAATTAAATTTAGATTATTTAAAAGTACCATCAGCATGTAATACTGATTTTGAGCTTTTAGAATATTTGTGTAAACATTTTAAGAAGAAAATTCATATTAGCCTTGGAATGACAACTAAAAAGGAAACAAAAAAGATATTTAATTTTTTCAAAAAATTTAAAAGAACTAAGGACCTTATTTTTTACTCTTGTACATCTGATTACCCAGTTCAAAATGAAGATGTTTGTTTATTAGATATCGTTGAACTAAATAATGAATATGGAAAAAATATAGATTGTGTAGCTTTCTCCGGACATCATTTAGGAATAGCTCATGATGTAAGCGCAGCTACATTAGGGGCAAGATATATTGAGCGACATTTTACTTTAGATAGGACATGGAAAGGAACAGATCACGCTGCATCTTTAGAGCCACAAGGTTTATCTAAACTTGTTAGAAATATAAAAATTATTGATAACTCCCTAAAGAAAAAAAATGGAAATAAAGTATTAAAATGTGAGTTAGAACAGAGAAAAAAGCTAAAAAGATATAAAAAATTAAATTGAATATTTCTTCAATATCTTTTTTAGTTGAGCAACATTTAAATAATCTTTATTATTAAAACTATTGTAAGACTCTCCAACAGGAAATTTTTTATATCTTTTATTATTGTATATTTTTTTTATGTGTGGAACTGAAGGATTAATAATAGAATAATACTTTCCTAAATCATAAGTGTTGTAACTGTCGCTAGTAGTAATTAATTCTTCATGAATTTTTTCTCCATTTCTTATACCGATAATTTTTAATTTTGGATTTTTATGAATAGCATTTGCTATATCAATAATATTATAGCTCGGAATTTTGGGAACAAAAATTTCACCACCGATCATATTTTTAAATGACCAAATAACCATATCAACGGCATCTTTTAGGCTTATATTAAATCTAGTCATTTTTTTTGAGGTAATTGGTAATGTTTTGCCAGAAGGAATATTTTTAAAAACCTCAACTACAGAACCTCTACTACCAAATACATTGCCATATCTAACAATACTAAAAATTAATTTTTTATTACCTGTTAAATTATTTGCTGAGGAAAACAATTTATCAGAACATAATTTTGTCGCCCCATATAAATTTATGGGTGAAGCAGCTTTGTCTGTAGAAAGTGCTATAATTTTTTTTATGTTATTCTCAATACATGCCTCAATAACATTTTGAGCTCCATTTACATTAGTTTTTATATATTCAAGAGGATCAGTTTCTGCCGTTGGGACCTGTTTTAAGGCTGCTGCATGGATAAAAAAATCTATATTTTTTGATGCTGATAGAAGTCTATTTTTGTCCCTTACATCTCCTAGGTAAAATCTCAATATATTAAATTTTTTTTTTTGGTAAAATAGATTTATAATATAATCGTTGTTCATGTTGTTTAAATTCATCTCTACTAAAAATTACTAATCTTTTAGGATAATATTTTTTTAATATTGTTAAAATAAACGCTTTACCAAAACTACCAGTTCCTCCTGTTATCATTAATGATTTATTATCAAACATACTAATTTTTATTTAATAGATTTACAGAGTGTATTTCAGAAATATTGTTCAATGGCAAACTTTTTGAGATTTTATTTTTAGAGTCAAATATTATCACACTGTTGTCTAACGATATATTATTTGAATTGCCGATATTTTTACTAAAATTTCGGTTCTTACTTTGACCAATGAAATAATATCTTCCATCAAAATCAAGGCCTCTTGAAAAACCAGGAAATGTTCCAAGAACTTCTTTATCTCCATTTCTAAGATCTCCTTTGAGAGAGTCTAAAATATGAATATTTCCATTAAATTTTTTAATACTATGGGGCATCCATAAATTATTTATTGGGCACCCAATATATTTTTTAGTCTCTAGATCAAATTCCATAATTCCTCCATCATAAATATTTTTTTGATGATTGCCTGAGAATGAGAACATTGACACGTAAATACTATTTTCATCAATTAAAATATCATTACAATGATGGAAAGCTGATTTGTATTTTTTGAATTTTTCAGAAATGATTATTTCAGATATAATTTTACCTTTTTCATCGATTTCTGTAATTTTATCTTGCAATGAATTTACGAGGAAATAAGAATTGTTTTTTTCGTTATATGCTATCCCATGAATTCTAGTTTTATCATGAAAAGGAATTTTTTTAGTAACCTGAAATTTTCTATTTAAAAAAACTAATGCTCTTGTTGAGTCAGATATTACTATGTTTTTTTTTGTTATAAACACCCCATGTACAGATGCAGAATAAATTTTTTTTATATTAACAATATTAGATTTATTTATTTTACAAAAAAAAAGTCCTCCACCATTAAGTAATTTATTTTTTTCTGGCGGAAGGCCAGAGGAAATCAATATTTCTCCATTTATGTTTTCTATTTTAGAAATTTCTATAAATTCATTGAGTATGGGGCAAAAAGAATAATTAATACTTTGTTTTAAACCTAATTTGTTTAATTGATTTGCAACCTCATTGAACGATGTTGTGCAAATAAGTATAAAATAATTTCTTAGAAAATTTTTTTTTTTTATCTCACTTAGATCTTTAATTTTTATATTTTCTAATTCTGAATTTACTAAATTTTTATTATTATCCAGACAAAAACTTATTTGTTTTTTGTCAAATTTTTTTATAAATTTTTTTGCAACAACTCCTGCGCCAAACAATACAATTTTTTTACCTTTAACAAGAGTTTTTATATCATTAAAATTTATAGTATGGTCAATTATCATAAATTAATTTGACTACTTTAATTCAAATTTTTTTTTCCATTTACCATCAGAAATTTCCCACGCTCTTGGATCTCTAAATTTATTTGAAATTTCATCAAATTCCGTTTCATCCATGTTCGTATATTTTAGCCAACGATTTAAATCATTATATGGTTTAACGTGATCATATTTTTTAACATAATCTATGGCCTGATTTCTTGATATATAACCCATTCTAATATCTTTGCTAGCATGATCAGAACATCGGCCATAACCAAATTTAACATATTTTAAATAATCATGTATACCATTTTCATGCATATCATCTAAATTTGATATAGTTCTATATGTTCTTTCAAATGGCTGCCGTGCCTCTTGCCAATTATAATGTTTTCTTACTTCCTCTGTTTGTTTATATGGGTCCCATTTAATAAAATTTCCTAAAAAAAGTCCTCTTAATTTGAATTTTTGAAAATCTTCGTCAGATGGTAGAGTCCACCAAGAAACTTCCTCTGGTTTTATATTTTCTTTGTTATAAAAACTTTCTTTTGTATAACCTCTCATATCGTGCTCTAAAACAACTCTTTTATTATACTCAACAAAATCCATATGAGAGAACATTCCGGAAATATCCCAAGCGACTTCACCCCATATAAATATTGGTACATTAAATTGAACTGCAGATTTTGCTGCTATAATTCTAATTCCTGCATGAGCATGCCAGTTCATATCACCCATCATTTTAAAAGCTGCAACATTAAGTTTGATTAAAGTTTCTTCTGAAGGTCTAAAAATATAGTGGTCACAGTTTAATTCTCGACTCATATTTTGTAAATTTTCTTCACCTTCTGGTAAAAAATTATTTCCATGATAAGTAACTAATAAAGGCTTAAATCCATATGATTTAATTTTATGAGCTTGAAAATAGCTGTCTTTACCACCGCTAACTGGAATCATGCAATCGTACTCTCTACCAGGATTTTTTGATCTTTCAGTTTCAATTATTTGAACTAATTTTTTTTCTCTTTCTTTCCAAACTTCTGAGTCTAGTGAATATATCTCTTCAAAGGTTCTGCAGGATGAACAAATACCCTCATCATCCAGTTCTAAATTCACAGCTACACTAGGATAAACACATCTTTTGCAAAAAGTGACCATTTAATTAAATTTTATAAACACTTAAATTAGAAAGTAAATTTTTACGGACGTTTATATTATTTTTTTTTAAATAGTCTATAGCATTATAATAGCTATTTTCAGTAAAATGAAAAATATTTGCAGCAGCTACTGCATCTACAAGATCTAATTTTATAATTTCCAAAAAATGATCCCAATGTCCAACACCACCTAAGCTGATAATTGGTATTTTTACAAGATTTTTAATTTCATTAAATAATTCTACATTATAACCTTTTGCTTCTCCGTCAAAATCAATTGAATTAATCAATATCTCGCCTGCACCTGAGTTTTCTAATTCCTGAACAAATTTTTTATAATTTTTATTAGACATTACTTTTCCATTTTTATAAAAAATTTTCCATTCATTGTCATAAAACTTTACATCTATAGATACAACAATACATTGTGATCCAAAGTTCTTTGCAAACTTTTCTACAATATCAAAATCTTCATGAACTATTGAATTAATTGAAATTTTATCTGCTCCATTTTCAATAAATTTTTTTGCAGTTTCAATGTTGTCTATTTTTCCTCCTGCTGTTAAAGGCATAAAACAGTGTTTTGAAACTGAATTAAGAACGTCTAAAAAATTTTTTTGGTTTTCAAAGTTTAGGTCGCTTCTATTTTCAAAGATTTTATCATCTCTTGAAATATCTAAACATATTACTTCATCACAATTCCAAGCACTTAATCTGTCAATTATAACTGTGGGAGTTCCCACAGGTCTATGAATTTTAAAATTCTTACTCTGCACAACTCTGCCATTTTTAAAAAGAACCACAGGTATAACTCTGATTTTTTTCATATTTTTAAAAAATTATGTATTAATTTCATCCCTGAAAGCTGACTTTTTTCTGGATGAAATTGTGTTCCAAAAATATTTTCTTTTTCTATCGAAGCAGGAATTTTTTGACCATAATTTATTGTGGAGCTTACCATTAGTTTATCTTTCACATTAAATGCATAACTATGTACAAAATAAAAACAAAGTTCATCATCTGATAAATTTCTGAATAAAGGGCTATCTTTTTTTTCTAACTTAATTTCATGCCATCCTATATTTGGCAAGGTTTCTTTGGTAGTTTGGATTTTTTTAACCTCTCCTGGGATAATTCTAAGTCCTTCAGTAGTTTCAAATTCATAACCAAAATCTGACAAAATCTGCATCCCAACACATATTCCTAAAAAAGGAATTTTTTTTCCGCAAACTTTATCATAAAGTATATTTTTGATGTCAGCATTTTCTAAGTTATTCATCAGATTTTTATAAGAACCCACACCTGGTAAGATTATTTTATTCAAATTTTTGAAGTCAGTAAAATTTTCAACTGACTTAAATTTTACATTTGAATAATTTAACAAGTTTACAACAGATTTAAAATTACCACCTCCACATTTAATAACACCAAGCATTATTATATTTTTTTAGGTAGACCATTCATGAGCAAAAATATATTTTAAAGTATTAAATACTATTAATTTTATATAGTAATAATAAATTATGTCTAATGATAAAAATAATGTACATGCAATCTTACTTGCCAGGAAAAATTCTAAAAGTGTTAAAAGGAAAAATATTCGTCTATTTAATGGGAAGCCACTAATATATTGGACACTCAACCATTGTTTAAAATCAAAATATATTTCAAATATTTGGGTGAGTTCAGACTCACAAGAAATATTAAATTATAGTGCAAAATGTGGAGCGAAAAAAATTTTAAGACCAAAAAAATTAGCAAGTGATAAAGCTTCATCAGAGAGTGGTTGGCTTCATGCTATTAATATAATTAAGAAAACGTATGATATAGATAAGATACCACTCATATTGGCTCCTCAAATTACTTCACCGGTCAGAAAAGATAATGATTTTGATTTAGCTATCAAAAAAATGTTTAATGAAAAATTAGATAGTTTGTTTAGTGGTACACTGATTGAAGACTTTTTTATTTGGAAAAATAAAACAAAACTTAAAGCACACTATCAAATGAATAAACGTCCAAGAAGACAAGAAATTACACCTAACATCATAGAAAATGGCTCTTTTTATATTTTTAATAGCAAAAAATTTTTAAATAAAAAAATAAGATTATTTGGAAAGATTGGATGTTATTTGCAAAATAAACATGAATCATTTCAAATTGATGATATGGAGGATTTTAATTTAATAAAACTAATTCACAAGTTTAACATTAAAAAATAATTATGAATAATTTGTGCATCATACCTGCAAGAAAAGGTAGCAAAAGGATTAAAAATAAAAATATTGTTAATTTTTTTGGTAAACCATTAATTTATTATTCAATAAAAAATGCTCTGAATAGTAAATTATTTAATGATGTAATAGTTAGTACAGATTGTGTGAATATCAAAAAAATTTCAGAGAAATATGGAGCAAGTGTACCTTTTTTAAGACCTAAAAAGCTATCCAATGATCAAGCTTCAACAAAAGATGTTGTTGATTATGTTTTGCAGAAAATTGGTAATAAAAAATATGACTATTTTTGCGTAATTTACCCAACAAGCCCTTTACTTCAAAAAAAAGACCTTCTTAAAGCATTTAAAAAATTAAGTATTGTTAAAAAAGCTAGTGGAATTTTTAGCATAGCAAAATTTCAAAGTAATCCGCTTAGAGCTATCAAAATTAAAAATAATTTAATCTTTTTTAATTCACAAAAATACCAAAACAAAAATAGTAATAAATTACCTCACTTTTATTTTGATGTAGGAAATTTTTATTTTTTCAAGACAAAAGAATATATTAAATCAAAAAATTTTATAAATCCAAAAATGTTAGGTTACGTCATGCCTAGTGATAAAGCTATTGATATAAATGACAAAGAGGATTTAAGTTTAGCAAAAAAATTATTTAAATTTTTATAATCTTTTGTTTTTATTAATTATTTTTATAGTCTGTGAAGTAATTTCTCTAACTTGAGATAATTTCAAATTATAATAAATTGGAAATGATAAACATTTTTTATGATATGTTTCAGAATTCTTACAAAACTTTTTAAAAGTTAAGTACTTTCTAAAAGCTTTAAATCGATAGGTAGGAATATAATGTAGCTGTGTATTTATACCCTTTTTTTTTAATAATAAATAAAACTTTTCATAATCTATTTTCAATTTTTTGAAATTTATTTCAACGATTAGCAGATGCCAACATGATAAGGATTTCTTATCATAATTAATAATTCTTAAATAGTCTTTTAAATTAGAAAAATTTTTATAATATTCGTCTGCTAATTTTTTTCTCCATTTTACAAATCTTTTTAATTTTTTAAATTGAGAAACAGCCAATGCACAATTTATATCACTTAATCTAAAATTTAAAGAATTGACTACTACGTCATAAGTAAAATTTTTTTTTCCTGCGATTCCGTGAGATCTCAGTTTTTTTAATTGTAGAAAATTTTTTTTTAAATTTGTACATATCAAACCTCCTTCTCCAGAGGTAATTGTTTTAACTGGATGTAACGAAAAAATCGAAAAATCAGCATGCTTAGATTGACCAACATGATATTTTTTCTTGTTTACTATATATTTCGAACCAAGAGCATGACATGCATCCTCAATCAAATAAGATTTTAATTTTTTTTTTAATTCAAATAATTCTGCTACATGACACGGTTTCCCACCTAAAAACATTGAAAAAATTACTTTTACTTTTTTTAAATTGTTATTTTTTATACAATCTTCAACATTTTTTTTACTTAATTGATAAGTTTTTTTGTCAACATCTGCAAAAAAAATATTTGCTCCCATAATTTTACAAATATTAGCTGCAGCTACAAAGTTTATTGAAGGTATAATTACATTATCTCCTTTCTTTAAACCAATGGAAGACAAAACCATGTAAATAGCTGACGTTCCAGAGTTGCATGATAAAGTAAACTTACATTTAAAAATTTTAGATACGGCATTTTCTAATTTAAGAACTGACATTCCATTAGTAATAGCTTTTTGGTGTAAGGCGTTCTCTACATGGTTAATGTCACTTTGATCTATATATTGAGATCCATAATTGTAGGATTTTATCATCAAGATAATTTTTTTGTTAAAGAAGATATTTTTTTATCTAACATTGTAATTTTAGACATGATCTTTGATGCTTCTTTTGGGGCGTATTTAAATGCTATTCGCATTAAGCTCATCCAATGTTTGTTATTTTTTGATCTAATTTTTTGAATTTCATCAATTATTTTATCTTTATTATTCATTTAAAAAAAATATACACTAAAGAGATGATTAAAATAACTAAAAATGTAAGTTTTAATAAAAAAGACGCGCCAAAAATCATAGCAGAGATTTCTGGTAATCATGGGGGAAATAAAAAAAAATTTTTAAGTCTTATAAAGTCTGCATGTATTAATGGTGCTGACTTAATAAAAATTCAAACCTACGAACCTAAAGATATCACATTAAATAAAAATTATGGTAAATTTGTAATAAAAAGTGGAATATGGAGAAATAAAAAATTATGGGATTTATACAAAAAGGCTTGCACTCCTTTTTCATGGCATTATGAGGCATTTAAATTAGCAAAAAAATACAAAAAAATAATATTCAGTAGTCCATTTAGTATAAGGGCAGTTGATCACCTTGAAAAGTTAAATTGTAAAATTTATAAAATAGCTTCTTTTGAAATTACAGATTTAAAACTTATAAATTATATTGCCTCTAAAAAAAAGCCAATAATAATTTCAACTGGAATGGCAAATTTTTCAGAAATAAATCGAGCTATAAAGGAAATTAAAAAATATCATAAAAAAATAATCATATTACATTGTGTATCTTCTTATCCCACACCATTAAGTAAAATTGATTTAAAAAGAATAAATTTTTTAAAAAAAAAATTTAAAGGATTTTGTATTGGAATTTCAGACCATACAGATGATATTTATTCATCTATTGCAGCCACTCAACATGAAGTGGTCGTAATTGAAAAACATTTCAAATTAAATAATAAAACAAAATCTGCTGATAGCAGTTTTTCTATCACTCCAAAAAAATTAAAAAATCTTAAAAAAATTATATTAGATTTACATGAATCGAAAAAGAAAAATATAGGTATAGAAAAAATAAGTAAAAATTTAAGAAGATCAATTTTTGTTTCAAAGCCAATAAAAAAAAATTGTAAAATTACGAGAGAAAATATTGATACTCTGCGACCTAAAATTGGTATGTGTGCTTCAAATTTTTTTAAAGTTTTAGGTAAAAGAGTAAAAAAAAATATGAGTCCAGGCCAGCCAATTTTTCAATCTGATATTTTTTTTAAATAATATAATATTGGTGTTTCCCATTTAATTTTTTTTAACTGGTTTGATTTATGGAAAGTTCCTTTGTTTATATTATTATACTTAGTTTTATATTTTTGATGAATAATTTTATCAAAATTTTTAATAAATAAATTCTCTAATTCATAAAACATTAAATTATATATATCTTTAAAGTTTGTGTTTTTATTAATTTTAAGCTTTATTTTTTTTTGAAAAATAATTCTACCAGAGTCAATTCCTGCGTCTATTTCATGTATTGTTATTCCCAAAGGTGTTTTTTCTATAATTGACCAATAAATTGGATGAGCTCCTCTGTTGTAGGGGAGGTAGGATAAATGCAAATTTATTATCGGATTTTTGAATTTAGATAAATTTTTTTTTGGTATAATTTTTCTGTATCCAAAGGAAATAATCAAATCATCGGGTTTTGGAGAAATTGTAGTAATGGATTTTTGTTTTACTTGAACAACTAAAAAATTCTTATCTTTTAAAAATTTGATTAAATTAGTTTTTTTTTGGTCATAGCCTAAAAAAAATATTTTTTTTCTCTCAGTTTTGTTACTGCCATTTTGAGTTAATATCATCAAATATAAATTAAAATTTTTTTCAGTGCATAAATCAAGCCAATTGAGCTATTAGTACTGGTCAGCTGCACGCATTACTGCGCTTCCACA
>MDTA01181752.1_pt1 | contig 31744 bp, 29 predicted proteins | sample 811151 | NCBI WGS metagenome assembly MDTA01 (sample SAMN05326648, study PRJNA326480) | marine metagenome | isolation source: seawater | place: Indian Ocean: South | collected 2010
ATATATTAGATGATGAGTTCGGAGGTATAAGTGAAGTAATGTATTCAAAATCAATTAAGAATACAGTTCGAGGTCTTCACTTTCAATTACCTCCTTATGATGTACATAAACTTATACACTGCTTGGATGGAGAAATAGATGATGTTTTTGTTGATTTGAGAATGAACAGTAAAAGCTATGGTGTATATGAATCAATAAAATTGACTTCCTCGAACCCAATCTCATTATTTGTGCCCAAAGGTTTTGGACATGGATTTAGTGTATTATCAGAAAAAGCCACAATTTTATATGTACAATCTGGACCATTTAATAAAGATAATGATACAGGTATCCTTTATGACAGTATTGGATATGATTGGAAGATTGATACGCCGATATTATCTGAAAAGGACAAATCATTAATTTCTTTTAAGGATTTTACTAGTCCTTGGAAATGAAAAAAAAACTTATAATAACTGGAAGTACTGGATTTTTAGGTAATTTATTTTTAACTAAAAATTCGCTCAAAAATATTGACATTATTTGTGTTGGAAGTAAAAACAAAGAAATAAACAAAAAATATAATCAGATTACTTTTGAAGAATTTTCAAATACATACAAAGAAGAGGGTCATGAAATATTTGTTTTACATCTTGCAACTTTTTATAGCAAATCAGATAAAGATCGTGAAAATATTAATTCTGCGTTTAACTTTTCAATGAATATTCTTAACTTTGTAAAAGATTTAAATCTTATAAATTTTTTATATACAAATACAATGTTTATTTTTGATGAAAATGAATCAAATCATTACTATACAAAATCAAAAAAAATATTCTCAGATAATTTATTAAATACTATTAATAATGACAAGATTTCAGAAATATTTCTCTCCGATACATTTCATTTTAATGATGAAAGAAAAAAAGTGACTCAGTTGATAGTTAGCTCTGTCCTCCAAAACAAGAAAAGTCCAGTACAAAATAAAGATAAATACATTAACTTAGTTTATGGAGAAGATTTGGTTAATTGCTTGTCTAATGAGATCTTTAATACAAAATATTCTATTTCAAGAGTTACTTCAAAAGTAGATTTAAAAATCAATTCAATCTACAATTTTTTAAAATTTTTAAATGAAACAGGACAAATTAATAAATCATTGATCGATTCAAAGGTTTCACATTACAAATTAGATAACAATATTCCACAACTAAATAAAAATTTTAAAGAATCAAATATTATAGAAAATTTATCAACGTTAATTAAAGTAGAAGATTAGTTTATGAAAAAAATTATTCTAAAAGATCCCTTTATAAGTGAAAGAAGTAAACCACAAAATATTAAAGATGAAGATGAACATCTATTTAAACATGATTATAAAAAACAATTCAATAGCTCTTACTATTTGGTGATTTACAATTCAATTATTGTTAACAGGTTTGTCTATTTATTAAAAAATCTTTCCTTTTTTACAAAATATACGTATTTCAGCAAACCAAAATTTTCAAGATTTTTAAAAGATACATATAAAAACTTATTTAGATCTAAAAAAAGCTCAATAATTATCGAGGAAGCAATATGGATTTGTGATGATAAAAGCTCTGTTTATTTTCATTGGCTCTTTGATGCACTCATGAAGTTTATTAACTTACCAGATGAGATTAAAAAAAATAAAATTATTTTACCTAAGGAATATTGTATTGATTGGATCATTGAATTTTTAGAATATTTGAAAATTGATTATTTTGTTTTAGAACCTAATTGTAAAGTTAAAGTTAAAAAATTATACATTCCAAGTTACACAGCTCCATCTGGAAATTTCAATAAGCAAATTCTCAACGATTTAAGGAACCATTTTACAATGAATTATGATAGCGAATATGACAATATTTCAAATAAAAAAAGAATTTGGGTTGATATGAAAAAACATAGAAGGCCTGTTGAAAACATATTAGAAATACAACCAATTCTTAAAAAATATAATTTTGAAGAAGTAGTTTTTGAAGATTTATCAATATATCAAAAAATTGAACTTCTCCATAATACTGAAATCTTAATGGGATCACACAGTTCTGGTTTATCAAATATGCTGTTCATGAACAAGGGAGCAAGTATTATCGATATTAGAGATCCAAATGATAACATCAAAAATGCGTTTTTTACATTATCTTCTGAGTTAGATTTAAAATATTATTATATGGAACGTGAAGATACGAATTCAAATATAGTAATTAATCCAAATAAATTAGAAAATCTACTAATTAGTCTTCTTTAATTTTTTAATCCCTTTATTTATTCCAATTATTCCTAGAGTCAAATAACTTATCAATCTCAAGAAAACACTTGTTGTAATAATTGATAACGTGTCTACATTGTGCAATCCTTGAGTAAAAATCATAATTATTTCATATGTACCTATATTTCCTGGAGTAAATTTAAAGACCCCACTTAATGAACCTATCCCTACATAAAAAATTAAGCTCAACAAATCTATTTCAAAATTAAAAAAATAAAAACATAAAAATATAAGTGTTATCGAATATAATATTTGAACCAATCCTAGAAACAAGAGAAAACCAAAGTTTTTTTTATCTTGGACAAGAGAATTAAAACCAATTACAAAATTTTTTAAAGTCTGATATTTAGTCTTATCTTCTAGTCTTTTACTTAATTTAAATACTATAAGAAAAATCAATCCAACAATAATCACAAGTAAACTAGATAAAATAAAAGATGTTTGAAATCCATTTTTATTTAATGGTAATAACATTACAACAATGAAAAAGTTCAAGAATATTGACATAATTGCATAAGCCGTGTTTAAGGAGATATACTCTGAAATTTTCAAATCATAATTCTTATAAAGGTAGTGAAGTTTATAACCTGAACCAGCTTTTAATGGTCCAAGTAAGTTTCCTAATGTATTCATGTAGACAAGATAAATAGCTTCAAAAAATAATAAATTTATATTCATACTTCTAAATAAAAAGATATTTATCATAGCCCTTATAACATAAGAAGCTAGGTTAAATACAAGAAAAAGTAGGATCATGTAAAAGCTTATATCTCTAAATGAAGATATAATTTCGTTATTTTCTAGAACATAAGCTACAAAATAATATAGAAAAATAAACAGTAAAAATAAACTAAATATTCCTTTTAAACGCTTATCCATTTATTCATACCGAAGTCTTGATTCATACCTTGAAAAAATATTTTTATCATACTTGTCTTCAAATATTTTTAATTCTAATTCATTCATGTTTTGATTATCTTTAGAATAAATATTTAATAATCTTTCTTCTAATGCATCTATTGTTGATATTCTTTGAATATTGCTATTAATCATAAATTTAGAGAGATTAATGTTTTTTCTTCTAACTGGTGCGTCCAAAAAAATAATTGGCTTTTTCAACGGCAGAAAATCAATATAAATTGAGGACCAGTCAGTTATTAGAAAATCAGCTATGTTTAGTAAATCTTGATTGTTTTCTAAATTCAAATCTTTAAAGTAGATAAGATTATCCGAGTCTGTAATAAATTCAGCTATTTTACGATCAACTTTGTTGTAAATGTGATCATTGTAATGAAGTTTTATGATTGTTTTTACATTTATTTGTCCGGATAGCTTATTTAGCTCTTTCAAAAAAGATAAATTTTTAAATTGGAAATTATTTAACGATTCATTTTCTACTTTTCCTGTTGCAGTAGGAGCATAAAGACAATAATTTAAATTTAATCCTAAATTTTTTTTTATTTTTTCTCTATTCATCTCATTTTTCTTTAAATTTTCAATTCTTATAAAGCCTGTTGTATGTAAATTATTACCTTTATAATTGCAATCATTCAAAATAATATTTTTGTCCATATCTGAACTTAACCATATTTCATCAAAGAGGTTATATTCTGATTTATTCATGTCTGTAACCGAGGTTTGTACACCATGGCCTATATTGTATGTTTTTATTTTCTTGAAATTTAATAACCTGTGAAATAATATTCCATGTGAAGCTATAACTATTTTCGAATTTAAAAGATTAAAAATATTGTTAGGAAAAAATATATATTTAAAATCTTTGAATTTTTTTGAGTCTTTATAGTTAAATGTTAAATATTTTGTTGATCTATTTTTTACAGCTTTACTATAAAAACCTTCCAAGTTACCGTTGAAATGGTGGCCAAGTAAAAAAATAGTTTCATTTTTTCTTTTAAAAAAAAGGGAAATTAAATATGTAATTAAAAAAATTGAAGAGAATATTGATATTTTTATATAATGAGAAAGTTTTTTTTTATTAAATTTCATTAATTTCAATACTAACCTCAGTATTTATACTTTTTATTAGAATATTTAAATTATGCCAAAAATTTATGCATTTATACCTGCAAGATCTGGTTCAGAAAGAGTGAAAGATAAGAATATAAAGAAATTACATGGAAAGCCACTTATTGAATATACAATTGAACAAGCTAAATCCTCAAAACTTATTACAAAGACATATATTTCTACAGATTACAAGAACCTCAATAGCAAAATAAACATCAATGAAGATGTAAAAGTTATAATCAGACCAAAAAATATTTCAAAAAATACGTCACTAGATATTGACTGGATATTACATTTGTTAAAAAAAATTAAAAATGATATGCCAGATTTAATCGTATTATTAAGACCTACAAGCCCGTTTAGAAATTATGAATTCATTGATATATCAATAAAAAAGTTATTGGCTAAAAAAGATTATGACTCAGCAAGAGCGGTTACACTCGTAAAAGAACATCCAGATAAAATGTGGATTAAAGAAGGAGAAAAAATTATCCCACTTAGTGGATTTAATAAAACGGGTGAAGATTTACATTCAATGCAATACAAAAGTCTGAGAAAAGTTTACGTGCAAACAAGTAGTTTAGAAATTTTGAGAACAAAATCATTAATAAAAAATGGAACGCTGTCCGGAAAGAAAGTATTACCTATTTTTCCAGATTACTTGAATTCTTTTTCAATAGATTATGAAGAAGACTTTGAAACAGCAAAAAAAATATTTAAATAATCTTGATTGATTAAATATTCAATCAAAATCTTTAAATTTTATATTTTCCTCTTCTTGAATGCTTGTATTTATTTTTTTCCCAATTACATTTTCTATTTCATAAGGCGGTAGCCCATCATCAGGAGCTTTGAATACAATGTCTTCCATTTTTAAAATACTGCCTTTTTCAAGATTCTTTGCAGCTCTGATACTTGTTGCCATTTTTCGCAATGGCTCTATTTCACTATCATATTGTTTTTTAATTCCATCTCCAATAGCTACTTTTGCCCTGGAAATATCTCGCACCATTTTTTTGAATCCTTGTGGTTCAAGCGAAAATGCATTATCAGTTCCTTTGTTTCCTCTATTTAACGTAAAATGTTTTTCAATAACTCTCGCTCCAAGAAGATAAGCAACTAAAGTCATAGCTATACCATTGTCATGTGAAGATAAACCAATTACATTATTTTTAAATTTGTTTCTATATGTTTCAATAACTTTAAGGTTTAAATCTTCCCAAGCTACCGGATATCCAGCGGTGCATTGAAGAATGACAATGTTATCTTTATATTTTTTTGTCTCTTCAATTACTCTCTTCACATCATCAATTGTTCCACCTCCGGTAGATACTATTACAGGCTTGTTAAAAGATGCCACGTGTTTGATCAAAGGTATATTTTTGAGTCCACCAGATGGAACTTTATAAATTGGCATGTTTAAATTTTCTAAAAATTCTGCACTTGGAATGTCAAACGCAGTAGAAAATAAAGTAATCTCCTTTTCTTGTGCAAAATCAATAACTTCTTTCCACTGATCAGGTTTTAAATCTAAATACTCTCTGTGTTCACCATAAGTTGACGCAAAACTATTTGGATTATTGTATGGTTCATTAAAAAGATTTTTAGTATAAAAAGATTTGTTATCTCTTTTTTGTAGTTTTACTGCTGATGCTCCAGACAATTTTGATTCAAGAATTAATTCCTTACATTTTTCAGTATCACCTTGATGATTTGATCCAACCTCAGATATAAAAAATGGTAAAGATTCGTCATTAATTTGATAATTACCTAATTTTATTGATCGCATTACTTTTTTATTTTTCTATGATTTCTTCCTCAGAAGTAGTTGGTAAACCTTCAAGTGGTGCTACACCATATAATTCTTCGCAACGTACCCTGTCATTGAAATGATTTGTTGAAGCTTCAATTATAAAGCAATCTTCCAGGGCCTCTTCTTGGTGAATCGCCCCAGGAGGATAGTGTGCAACATCTCCAGCTTCTAAAATTCTGTCTTCAAGGTTACCTGTGCCATCATCAAAGGTAATTTTCATTTTTCCGTGAATCATAATATGAACTTCATCTTTTTTCCTATGGTATTGAAGATTTCCCTTGCTACCTTTATTAATGTATAGTTTTTTCATCATAAATTTTTCAGGTACTAAGGAAACAAGTATTTCTTCACCCCATTGTCTAGGGCCAACACTTTCAGATTCTGGAAACTCAGGTATTGAATCAAAACCAGCTTTATTCATATTTTTATTCTAATTCTTTAGTAAAAATTTATGTTGAATATTTATTTATTTGCCAACACTGAAAATGACTTACAATAATCTATAATTCTATAAGTAATGATGTAAAGAAAAAAAATTTAATCTAATTTTTTTGATATCGTCATTAACAATATAAAAAGTTGATAATGAATTAAGATCATGAAGAAAAATACCAAACTATTTATGAATATATATTTAAGTTCTTTGGTAATTGGACCATTAATTTATTTCATTGTATTTCATTTATTATCATCGGATTCAAGTTATTACATTTGTACAGAAATTAAAAATTTAGAATTTTTTTTCAATAACTCTGAATTTAAATTTTCATATCCAGTTAGTTGTGATCAGACTAATTATTACCTAGGTTTCGAAAATTTTAATAATATCATAACAACAAAAGACTATCCATATCAAAATAGACCCCTGTATATTTTATTAGTTTTTGTAGTTTCCAAAATTTTAAATCTTGTTTTTGTAATTTTTAACGTTGATATGAATTTTTTATTTCAGCTATCAACGTTTCTTGTCCAACTTTTTATAGTTTCTTCAGGAGTTTATTTAATTATTACGTCTCTCAACATAAATAAATTAAAATTTTCTCAGTTAGCAATTTTAAGTTTTATCTTCTACCTTAACCCTTTAGTAAAATGGGGAATATTTATGCCATCTCATCAATTACTTACTTTTTTAGTGATTGCGTCGGGTTTGCATATTTTGGGATCTAACAATCGCTTATCCTTGTTCAATGTGTCTCTAGTCTTAGGAGTCTTATTCATGGCTCATAGAGCTTTTTTACTTGTTTATATAATCTTTGTTTTGAAAGAAATATTTCATCAAAGTAAGAAGTTTTCTTATATTCTCAATAATTTCAAATACGCATTTTTATTTTTATTACCGTACATTCTATATGCTATCTATATAAGACTTCTTGGTTACGAACCATATGATGCAGCTACTCAATACTGGGGTCAGTTTATTTGGGTTGCTTACTACATGGTTGGTATTGTGAAACATTCTGGCCAATGGTATTGCCAGACAATACCTGAAAATTTTATTTGTTACTTAAAAGATACCTTAAATACTATTTTTTATTTGGGCCTCCCAATCCTATTTTCATTATTTAATTTTCAACGTTTCAAAAAATTTAAAAACTTCAAAATTAAAAATTTTCATATTAATTTATTTTTACTAGTTTTAATTATGTTTGTCTTTTGGTCGTTTATGGGATGGTATCCTCCATTAAGGCTGAATTTATATAGTATCGGAAACGGTTTGATTATAATCTTGGCAATACAGTTTTTGTCCCTAACTAAAAAAATAGAAAAAATTCTTTTTTTTAGTAGTTTGTTATCTTATTTCTTATTTTTGAATCATTGGAATTTTGAAAATGTAATTTTCTTTCATCCGGCGTATTTGTTATCTGGCTCTATTATGTTACTTTTTATTATCATTAGTAATAAAAATTTATATAGTAATCTTAACAAAAATGAATGATTTTTATAAAAACTCAAATCTTTACAAGTTATATTTGGGTTCACCATATAGATCAGTTAAACACTCTGGGTATTTTCAAGTTTACGAAGAAATTTTTAAAAATTTTGTGGATAAAAAATTTACATTTGTAGAGGTTGGAATACATAATGGTGGCTCTCTATTTATGTGGAGGGAGTTTTTTGGAAAAGATGTAAGAATTATTGGAATCGATTTAAATCCAGAAGCAAAGCAATTTGAAAAATATGGATTTGAAATATTCATCGGTGATCAATCTGATACAGAGTTTTGGCGTAAGTTTTTTAATGAAGTTGGCAATATTGATGTATTACTTGACGATGGTGGCCACACTTATGAACAACAAATAATTACAGTAACTTCATCTTTAGATTTCATAAATAACGATGGAATGATAATTATTGAGGATACTCATACTAGTTATTTTAAAAAATTTGGCTACCCTTCTAAAAATACATTCATAAATTGGTCCAAAAAAATAATTGATAATATAAACAGTCGATCAGAGGGTGTAACAGTATCAAATCCAATATATAAAAACTTAATTCATTCTGTTGAATTTTTTGACTCAATAGTTGTATTTAAAATTAATAAAGCTAAATCATTAGATAGTAGGCCTACATCAAATGAGTCCAAAACATTAAATCTTGAAGACTTTAGAACAAAAAACAAAGATTTTGGGAACGTTATAGATTTCTTTAATAAAATTGAAAAAAAACTTTATCCAAAAAAAGATGGGAATTTAATAATTAAATTTATTTTAAAAGTTAATTCTTTTTTCTCGGAAAGCTATCAATCATTTTTGAACAAAAAAAGAATTAAAAAAATAAAAAAGTATTTTTGATAATCAAATTAAAAAATAATATCAAGCTAAATCAGAACATCCTTTTTTTACAACACTTATTACTTTTTCTATCTCTTTTTTTGTCATTTTAGGAAATATGGGAAGTGAAACAATTCTTTTTGCATACGTTGAAGATTTATCGAAATTTTTTTTATAAGATCTGTGTTCTTTGTATGCTTTTTGTTCATTAATTGGAATAGGGTAGTGTATTATCGCTTGGACATTGTTCTTTTCAAGGCAATCTATAAATGCATTTCTCCTTGGAACCTGAATCACATATAAATGCCATACATGTAAGTTATCATCGAAAGTTTTTGGAATTTTAATCTTTTTCATATCTATGAAAGCATCGTTATATTGTTCTGCAATATATCTTCTTTCATCATTCCACGAGTCAATTTCTTTTAATTTTTTTGACAATACAATACCCTGAATCGGTTGCAATCGAGAGTTAAAACCCATTTCATCATGGACGTATTTTTTAGTACTTCCATAGTTTCTAATTTTTAACATTTTTGTATATAAGGTTTTTGAGTTTGTAGTAATCATTCCACCGTCACCCCAAGCACCCAAATTTTTTCCAGGATAAAAACTATAGGCTGCTGCTGTTGAAAGATCACCCACATTCATATTTTTTTTATTTTTTGCTCCATGCGATTGTGCAGCATCTTCAATTACATGAAGTCTATGCTTTTTTGCTATTTTTTTTATTTCAATTAAATCAGCCATTTGACCATAAAGATTAACTGCAATAATTGCTTTTGTTTTTGAAGTTATTGCGTTTTCAATTTTGGTTATATCTATCAAATAAAATTCATCATTGTCCACAAATACTGGAGTAGCACCAGCTTTAGAAACTGCAATTGCAGTTGCTATAAATGAATTATTTGGAATAATAACCTCATCATTTTTACCAATATTTAGAGCCCTTATAATAATTTCTAATGCATCTGTGCCATTGGCACATGAGACAGCGTAATTTTGACCTGAGTAGCTTGCGTATTCATTTTCAAAATTTTTGATATCATCATTTAAAACGAACCCACTTTCTAGTACAACTTTTTTAAAATCTCGTAGAGATTCTTCCAATATAGGTTTGTGAATCCTGCTTAAATCATTAAAAGGAACATTTAACATATCATACAAATTTTACTTTAAATAATTAGTTACCATAGCTGGAATATTATGAAGATATACTAAAAGTAATAGAAAAAATATTATATTGTACAATTTTTCTTTTCTCTTTCTTAAATCATTTAAATAATCGAAGCACATAAAAACCATCAGATGAAACATTTGTATAACATAAGGAGCTTTAATTGTATCTCCACTTGGTTTTTCAGGGTATTTAATTAAGAACCATAAATATCCAAAAAATGTTATTAATGACGATAAAAAAATAAAAATTTGAAAAATATCTTTAACATTTTTTTTCTGCTTAAATATTTTTTTAAAGCTGAAAAACGATCCAAAAATCAATAAACAGGTAGGAAATATTGAAATTAAATTAACTCTACCAAGGTACGCTCCGACGGTTGGCTGCAGTCTTCCGTACTCCCAACCTTTAAGAATAAAACTAAAATATCCCCAATAATCTCCCCATAAATCAGAATATAGAATTGGAAAAAATTGATTATCGAAATTTGGTCTTATTGGATTTCTGAAAAGTAAATCGTTTAACTCAAATGAAAAATAAAAAGTTAATGGTTGATTATCAAGTCTGAAGGGAGTTGGATCTTTATTAAAGGCTGTAAAACTTCCATAATCAAGAAAAAGACCTATATAGAACCAGCCACAAACTATAAATCCAATTAAAAAAGCAAGTAACATGAACTTTAAATAGCTTTTTCTTATTTCTTTGTTTTTTAAATAAAAATATAAGAAAAAGTATGATGGAAACAAAAGAAATCCCCACTGTTTGCTTAAACCTATTAATCCGATTAAAACCCCAAGAAAAATGAAGCTTTTTTTATCTGCTTTATTTTCAGAATCTAAAAAGTTATATACAATCAATAAACATAAAGCTTGAAAAAAGATAATATATGGTTCACCGCGAATCATTAAAAATGTTCTATAGTTTATTGTTAGTAGAAGGACTAACAATAAAAAATGTGCAACTTTAATATCCTTATATATTTTTTTAATAATTTTTGAATAAATAAACAAAGTTCCAAAGAACATTAAAGTTTGAAATATTTGGGTTATTAATCCAAGAGATGGTCTGCAATCCTCTACAAAATTATTGCTTTCAATAATATTTCTGCAAAAAACAATAACAAAAGACGGAATTAAATATGGAAAAGGAGGCGAAAAAAATTCTTTTGAATCTTCAATGCTCGGAAGATTTATCTTGTCTGGAAGATACATTGCAAAATAGTCTATGTAATAATAATGTTCTCTTGCATCATATCCATACAATGGATCGTAGACGTAAATGTTATATCCAAATATCAACAAAGTTGTAAATATTAAGAAGTACAGCAATTTCTTACTATTGATGAAATTGTAAATTTTCAGATTAAGCATTTTTTAATTTTTTTAAAAATCCATCCATGGGGGATTTCCACTCTCCCAAAATTTATTAAGTTGTAAATATTCTCTATATGTGTCCATTGGTTCAAAGTAGCCATTGTGCTTAAACGCTACTAGTTCAGAGTCTTTTGAAAGATTTATCAGTGGAGTGGTTTCAAGTGTAGAATCTTTATCTAAATAGTTAAGAAATTTCTTATCGAATACCATAAATCCTATATTTACAAACCCTTCAAGCTTTGGTTTCTCGATAAATTCTTTAACTATGTTATTTTTATCAAACTCAACTAAACCAAATCTTGATACCGGATTTGTGACAGATATTGTTCCAATTTTATTGTGTGAATTATGAAATCTAATTAGCTCTTCTACATTAACATTTGCAAGTCCATCACCATAGGTAACTATAAATTTATCTTCTAAACTATCTTTTAATTTAAAAACTCTTCCACCAGTATTTGTCTCATCCCCAGTAAATATTGTTCTTACATTATCAAAGTTTCTAAAGTGATCATCAATAATTTCACCTTTATATCCTGTCGCGACCAGATATGAAAATTTATCAAAAACTTCAAAAATGTTAATTAAGTGTTCTAATACAGGCAGTTTTCCCACTTTTACCATTGGTTTAGGAATTGTTTCAGTTAATTCTCTCATCCTTGTACCTTTTCCTCCCGCAAGAAGGACAACTTGATTAACCATACAATTACTTTAATAAATATATTGAAACAATTTGTTTTATATAAGTAAATAAATTTTTCTAGTGTAATAAATTCTAAATAAAGTATGTATTATTTTTATTATTCAAATGTTTAAAAAGATTGAAACAAATCAAAAAGAATCAATTTATAAAATAAATTTTAGAAAAGATATTCAGGTTCTTAGGGGCATTGCTGTTTTCTCAGTCGTATTATTTCACTTTTCTCCAGGAACTTTTATAAATGGCTATCTAGGTGTTGACGTATTTTTTGTAATTTCTGGATTTTTAATTTCAAATATTATTTTTTCAGAATTATCAAATAAAAAATTTAAATTAAAACTTTTTTTCCTCAGAAGAGTAAGAAGAATAATACCAGCATTCCTAGTAGCTTTAATTTTTGCAAATTTACTAGCTTTTCTTGTTCAAGATTATGAAAGTTTAATGACTACTGGAAGAAATAGTCTTTTAGCATTGTTTTTTATATCAAATGTTGGGTTTGCAAATATGAGCAATTATTTTGATGGAGATATAGAAGTAAACTTAATAATTAATTTTTGGAGTCTTTCAATAGAAGAGCAGTTTTATATTATCTTTCCGTTTTTAGCTCTTTTAATTTATAAAATAAAATATAAAAATAAGATAATTCTGTTAATCGTCACTCTTTTAATCTCTTTATTCTCCTCTACAAGAATATTCTATGAATATGTACCAATACTAAATAAAGTATTTTTTAGTTTTGAAAGCTACAGTTTTTATAGCCCAACGGTAAGAGTTTGGGAATTTATTATTGGTATTCTTGCCATGTTTTTAAGCACAAGATTCAACATAAGAGTAAAAAATATTCATGCTAATTCATTTTTTTTACTTTTGGTCTTTTTTTTATTTTCAAACTTTAAGTTTGTAAATTTTTCCTCAATTTATATTGTTTGTTTTTTAACAGCAACAATTTTATTGATTGAATTTTCAGAAAATAAAAAATCAAGTTTTCAGAATATTTATTTATTAGAAAAATTAGGTTTGATCTCATACTCAGTCTACCTTTTTCATCAACCCATATTTGCTGCAATCAAGACTCACAATATTAATACAACTATAAATGGTAAATTTCATCTTGATTTAAATAACTTTATAGTGCTTTTTTTAATTTTTAGTTTTATAGTTATAATTTCATCAATTAATTATTATTTTGTCGAAAATAAATTTAGAAATGAATATTTTTTTCAAAAAAACTATAAAAATTTTTTAAGTGTGTCACTTTTAGTAATTTTTATCATCTTAATTTTAAATTTTTTTTCAGACGGCTTTATGTTCAGGCACAATGAAAAAAATACATTTAGTCAGACATCGCAAGAATATGAAGTAAAAAAAGGAACAAATTACATTATTAATAATAATGACAAATGTATTAATAAAGACTTTATTGAGTCAACATGTAAATTCTCTAATAGCGATCTTAATAAACAAATTTATTTGCTTGGTGATTCAAGAATATCATCTTTAACATCAGGTTTTTTACAAAAAAAGTACTTAAATGACTTTACTATTGTTGAATATACAAGACAGGGATGTGAATTAAGATTTAAAATATGTGACTTCTATCCAGGTTCTTTAAAATTTAGTGAACTTAGCAATATTGAGAATTCTATCTTAATTCTTGGTGGTGAATATGAACAAAATGCGATAAAGTCTCAAGTAATTTTCAAAAATGATATTTTTTATATTGAATCAGAAAACCTAATAAAAGAAAGATTTGATGAATATTTTCAAACTTTGGATGAAACAATAAAAATATTAAGCGGAAAAGGAAATAAAATAATTTTATTAAGACCAATTCCAAAACCTGGTGTAAATTTACGAATGTATCATTTTGTAAACAAAAAATACATTGATCTTGATTACAATTCTTTCAAAACCTTTAATGAGAAAACACAACCAATCATAGATAAGTTAGACTATCAAGATCTTATAGTTTTAAATTTGGATAGCGTTTTTTGTGATTCAAGTATTTGTAGATTTTATTCAGATGATGAATATTTTTACGTAGATGATGCTCATCTAGGACATTATGGTGCAACCAAAGTTGCTAGTTTTATTATGAATGAAATTAATAATATCGATAATTAATTCACTAATTATTTTGTAGAAATAATACGTTAACATTGAAATATAAACATGAAGCTCGTAATTTATACCCATATGACTAATCCTGAAGAAAGAATGGATCCATGGAAAGAGGCCCTAAGTTGTTATGAGTTTTTTTCAGACGAGGTTCTAATAGTTGGAGATGATTGGCCTTACGAATTCAAATGGGATCATATTGGAAAAGTATTTCAAGAGGGATTTGATAAATCATCCGGAGATTGGGTTATAAACTTACCCACAGATATGATTTTTCATGAAAATGATATTGATAAACTAAAATCAGAACTGATAAAACATAGTGACCATCCAGCAGTAGTTTTTCCTAAATTTAAATTTTTCTCATATAAAAAATGTGAATTTAAAACATTTGATACTTTAGCAATAAATAAGAAAAAATATCCAAATGTAAAATTTAATGGCGGAGGAGATCTTTGTCTCGCAACATTAGAAGGAAAAATATTAGATCAAACAAATGTACCAATTGTAAATGTTCCATTGTGGAATTACGATACGACTTTTCGAACAAAAGAAGTAATTATGGAAGATAGAGCAAGATTTGCACGAGCATGGTTTAGAGAATTTAATAATTGGGATGATAGAGGAGGTGAAACACCCAAAGAGGCTTTTGATGAATGGATAAAAATGGTGAAACTAAGACTTCCCAACCATTTAATTAAAAAAGATATAAATCAACATCCAGTTTTTATTCAAAGTAAATTACAAGATCTCAAAAAAGAACAATTTGGATATGATTGTTTTGGTCTTATCAATGAATATAATCCTAAAATAAAAAATTATTTTAACTTTATGAAAACAAAAATTAAATATCCAATGGTTAAAATCTAAATATGACAAAATCAATAAAAACTGCTTTGGTTGGTTGCGGATACTGGGGTAAAAATTATTTAAGGCTTTTAAAGAAACATGATTTTTTTCAACTAACTCACATTGTTGATAAAAATGATCCAAATGTTGAAGGAGTTACTTATTTTGATGATATTTCTAAATTAAAAACAACAGATGTTGAATGTGCGATAATTTGTACACCTACTTCAACACATTATGAAATATCTAAAGAGTTATTAAATATGAACATAAATCTACTTGTTGAAAAACCAATTGCAACAAGTACAAAAGAAGTTAATCATCTTTATGAAATCTCTGAGAAGAAAAATCTTATTTTGATGACCGATTATACATTTTTATATAATTCAGTAATTCAAGAAATATTTCAGATTATTGACAGCAATGAATTAGGAAAGTTACAATATTTACAGTTTGAAAGATCAAACTTAGGACCCATCAGAACAGATGTAAGTGTAGTCTGGGATTTATTAACACATGATATATCAATTCTTTCTTGTATTATTAAAGATTTACCAAATAGAATAAATAGTTCAGGGCTTTTAAGAAAAAATCAAAAATTTCATGATGTAGTAAATGTTTCACTTAATTTTGAAGATGTTTTTGTAAATTGTTTTGTAAGTTGGTTACATCCAGAAAAAGTCAGGCAAATAAGATTTGTTGGCGACTCAAAGATGATGATTTTTGATGATCTTAATGCCAACGAACCATTGAGAATTTTCGATAAAGCAATTTCAAGTATTGATGAAAAAGATTTTGAGAATTCATCATATTTTAATTTTAAAGTTGGTGATACATTTATTCCTTATATTAAAACTTCAGAACCATTGGCAAACGTACTTTTTGATTTTAAACAAAGAATACTTAGAGCACCTTTTAATAATCTAAATAATAAAGATTTAACAATACAAATAACATCAATTATTGAGGATGTACTTAAAGATATTAAATAGAAATATGAATTTAAATAAATTAGAAATTTTACAAGAGGCATTACAAATTCGGTATTTTGAGCAAAGCCTTTTAGAAGAATATAAAAAAGGCGCGATTCATGGAACTGTTCATACTTGTATTGGTCAAGAAATATTCCCATGTATTTTGTCAAAATATACTTCAGATTATTATTGGTTTTCAAATCATAGAGGTCATGGTCATTACATTGCAAAAACTCGAGATTTTGAAGGTTTAGCATCTGAAATACTTCTTAAAGAAGATGCTGTGGCTGCTGGTGTAGGTGGGAGCCAACATTTGAAAAATGATAAATTTATTTCAAATGGAGTTCAGGGAGGGCAGACTGGAATAGCTGCTGGATATAGCTCAGAAATAAATAATAAAGATGAATATAAATCTGTGATGTTTCTTGGTGATGGAACACTTGGAACGGGTCATATATATGAGGCATTTAATCTTGCTTCACTTTATAACTCAAAAACAATTTTTGTTTTAGAAGATAACAAAGTAGCCCAATCAACTCCAAGCAGTAAAACATTTGCTGGGAATATTGAAAAAATAATACGTGGTTTTGGTATTGAATATTACAAATGTGATGGAAATAATTTTGATTCAATGGTTAATGCAATTGAAGAGGCATTATCTAAATACAATATTCCCACGTTTTTACATTTAGAAACAAATAGGCTTTCATCACACTCAAAAAGCGATGATAATCGTGATGAAAACTTTATTAAAGAGTTAGAAGAAAAAGATATTTTAAACATAATGATAAAAAGTGGAGAGTTAAGCTATGAATCAGATTACATAAAAGAAGTCCAAAATATATTTATGAAAGTGACAAATAAACAAGATAATATCTACACAAATTCATCAAAAATAAACAAAGAAATTGAAATAAAATTCGAATCACCTAAAACCGGAATAAAATTTTCAGAACATATAAACGAATCTTTGGATAATTTTTTAAAAGAAAATAATAACGCAATTATTTTGGGTGAAGATATCGAGGATGATCCCTTTAACAGCGGTAAGATCTATGGAGGGGCATTTAAAGTAACAAAAGGATTATCTACCAAGTATTCTAGTAGGGTTATTTCAATGCCGATTAGTGAATCAGGATTTACCGGATTTGCAACTGGTATTTCACTTAGGCCTCAATTTGTAATTGTTGAAATTATGTTTGCAGATTTTTTATCGCAAAATTTTGATCAGATATTTCATCAAATAACAAAAATACCAACAATATATGGCTCTAAACTTAATTTGCCAATATTGATCAGAGCAGCTGGATTTGCTGGTAACGGATATGGACCAACTCATTCAAGTAGCATGGAAAATATATATTACGGGCTACCAAATCTAGATATCCATGTTCCAAATTTGTATTTTGATTATTCAAATATTCTTGAGTCATTTAAAAATTCAAAATCTCCAACTTTAGTAATTGAACCTAAATCTTTATATACAAAAAAAATGAATGAAAAAATTTATAGTGAATATTCAATTGAAATTCAAGGATTTTCAACAATAGTCAAACCAAATAAAAGAAAACCTCAAGCCACAATATTTGCTTACGGACCCGAACTAGACTTTACTATTCAACAATTAGAATATTTAGCTACCGAACATGAAATTTATATAAATGTTTTTTCGCCTGTCAAAATAAGCAAGCCTGAAACAAAGGAATTTAAAAAGCTGCTCCAGGAGTCAGAATATAAATTAATCAACATTAATCAATCTATACTCAATTCTAATATTGGAAATCATTGGCTTGCAGAAGTTCTGAAAGAAGAAAAAATTAATTATTATAATTCAAATAGTATGTACGACTGGATACCGACCGGAAGAAGCGAAAAAAGTGTACTAATAAAAAGGGATCAGCTTGTTGATTTATTAATGGGAAAAAATGAGTAAAAAAAATATCTTTATTGAAAGGAACTCTCCATCAGATGAGGAGTTTTTTATTCATAAAATATTTGTTGAAAATGGTGTATTTATCAAAAAAGATACTCTTATTGCAGAGGTAGAAGGAGCAAAAGCCATATTTGAAATATTTTCTGATCAAGAAGGCTATTTTTATACAAATTATAAACCTGGTGATTATATTGATATTGATTCGTCTTTTGCTTTAATTTCTGATGTAGAAATAAAAGATGTAGAGGAAAACAACTCGATTGACGGACAGTCAACAGAATTGAGTATAAATTTATCTAAGCCAGCTGAAAAATATGTTGTAGATAATAATATTGATATTCAAAGTTTAACAAATTTTCTTAGTGATATTGACTTGATTACAATCGAAGACATTAAGCAGGTATCTAAAAAAAATAATAAATCTGAACGATTTGAGATAGAAATAAAAAAAGAAAATTTAGAATCATGGGAGCAACTTAACAAAAAAGAAGGGAAAAAACCATTATTTCTTATAGGTGGGGGTTATGGAGCTTATCAAATCTTAGACATAATAGTTACGTCTAGTGAATTTTATTTAGAAGGATACTTTGATGACAGTGAAGATACAAAACTTGAATTATTAGGAATAAAAAGATTTGGTGATGCTAATGAGGAAACAATACTTAAATTACTTGAGGGATATGAAGAAAAAAATGTTTCTATTGCGGTTTCAAACAACACTCAAATTAGAAAAAAGTTTGAGTCATTACAAGAACATGGGATAAATTTACCAAAATTAATTCATCCTTCCGCAGTTATTGGAACAAACGTAAAAATTGGCGATGGTACAACTATTTTTGGAGGGGTTCATATTGGAGCAGATACTGAAATTGGAGAATTGTCATTTATTAGTTCAAATTCAACAATTGAACATCATAATCTAATTGGTAAAGCCTTTTGTTGTGGTCCAGGTTTCTCTACTTCAGGAATAGTTCAAATTGGTGACTTTGTAAGAGCTGGAATCAATGTTGGAGTAGAGCCATTTTTAAAAATTGGAAACGAAGCTATCTTAGCAAGTGGAGTTATAATTACAAAAAATATAGAAGATAAAACAATTGTAAAATTAAATAAATAATTAATTATTTATGCTCAGAACAGTAAATGATTTACATGTTGTCTGGCCAAAGTTGTAAGTTTGTTTAATTGGAACATAAAAGTCTTCAAAAACACTTTCCATGTTATCTGGCCATGGCTCTTCATTAATTTTTGATACTTCTTCAAAGTTAAGTTCTGAAATTAGTCTTGGGACTCTATAAGATTGCAATAAAATATAAGTTTCTTCATCTGTAGATTTCTTTAAATCTTGAAATATCGTTTCGTTATAATACTCTCTTCTATTACCTACATAGCCAACCTCATACCAATCCAAATATAACGGATTATTTAATTCATAAAGATAATACAAAACTGGATTGTCTGGAAATATTGAAATATTTTTAGAACCAATTTTATTCAGACATTCATCAATATCTTTTAAATATTGAAATGTATTTTTATCAACGTAAATAGAACCATACACTTCGTTAACATCATTCAAGTTGTATGATAAGTCAACACTTGATCTGGTTACAGATCGACCCGGATTACTTTTCCAAATGTAATCTCCCCTAAAATTAAGCAGTTCAATGACGTTTGTCATTGAAATTAAAACAAACAAAATACCAAAAACATATTTAAAGTTTTTTATGTTAATTTTTTCATATAAAAATAAAAATATAAGAACTAGTAATGTACCGTTTAGCCAAAGACCATAAACCCAGCTCATTGACATCATGGCTCCAACTTCTAAGATATAGCATGCAAATAAAGCATGGAAAAGATCTGGTAAATCTTTATAAAATTTTATAAACATAAAAAATATTAAAAATAAATTAATTAGATTTAAAGAAGGATTGTATCCCCAGCCATCGTAATTTAAAAATCCAAGAAAACAGAGATATAAAATACAGTTTAAATGAAGTAAATTTGATTTTATTTTTTGATTTTTAAAGGGTATAAATACTGAACCTACAAAAATTAATACAATTGGAATTATTTCTTTTTCATAAAAACCTAGTCTATGAAACCAGATATTCCAATAATACCAATTGATTGGACTCAATAACGTTTCTTGATATAAATTATTAAATCCACCAGAAAAATATGTCACAGAGATGTATACAAAAGATGGTATAGATGATATAAGGGCTTCTTTTATAAAATTATAAAATTTTAATCCTTGAATGTTTCGATATACGATATATGCAGCAACGCTTAATACAAAAGGGGTTTTAAAGAGTGGAGCAAACCCCATTACAATCAATCCTGCAGTTTTATTTTTCTTTAATAATAAAATTCCAAAAGAAATTATAAATATAGCATCAATTGTTGGCCATATAAAAAAGTCATACCAATGTATATTTAGGTAAGTCGCACCAAGCCATAAAGGGATCTTAAAGTATAAAGATTTAGATCTAAATAAATTCGTGAGACTTAAAACACCATATGTGTAAAAGTGGACCATTAAAATTGAAATAATTCTAAGGACTGCCAGCTTATATTTTGGTATCAATAAAGCGTAGATGTGTAAATACATTGAACCCATGAAGCTTTGATAGCTAAAATCAACATGTGGAATTTGCTTAAAAAATAACCTTTGCGTTAATCCAAGAGTCCTAGATTCATCTGTCGGGAAAAAACCATACTTTACCTCAAAGTTCCATAAAAAAATTACGCTTAAAAAAGTAACTAAAAGGTAAATACCTGTAGTCTTTTGTCTAACATTCACTATAAAATTATATATTAAAAATTAATCGAGATTTTAAATTAAAAAATTTAATATCCTATTTTTTTAATAATTTCATAAAATTCAATCGATGGTTTATTTACAACACTTAATTTTTCATTTATATCTGAATTAATTAATGATGAAGTCGCCGATATTGAACTATCTAGTGTATAACTTTTGGTTATATATAAAAATGAATCTAGATCATATCTATTTACAAATGAATTTCTCCAAATTACAGTTTTTTTTCGCAAAACAAAACTTTCAAATTCAGCAGAGAGGCTATCTGTAATAAATAGTAATGAGTTTTGCAACATAGAAATGAATTTAACATGTTCAATAAGTCCACAAACTTCTATTTTATTTTTTAATCTGTAAATTAAATTGTATTTTAAAAGTTTTGATTGTGTTGAGGGATGCATAATCCAAATGAATTTTGAGTTAGAGTGATTTTCATGTAATTGAATTAAATACTCTACAAACTTTTTTAAATTTTTTCTTGAAAAAATATTTTCACTTCTATGCATTAAGATAATAATTTCATTTGTTGATTTAAGAGTATTCATACTCGAGATATTGAGATTATCATACGCAGTATTAATTGTTGTTGTATAAAGATCCTTGGATCCAAAGTATTTATTTAAATTTTGATATGATTCAGGTCCGTCTGCTACTAAGTAATCAGATGTTAAACTCACTAATTTTCTTATTATTTCTTCCGGAAAAGGTTTAAAAAACTTTCCTGACCTGAGACCAGCTTCAAGATGAAGCTTTTTTACTTTATGTTTTAATCCAAATATTGCACCCAATAATGCAGATAAAGTATCACCATGATTTATAATCAAGGAGTTTTTCTCAGGTTTAAGAGTTTTATTAGTGATAATTTTGATAAATGAGTGAACAAACCACTTTATATTTTTAAATATACTATCTAAAACCTCATTGTTTTCTAAAAAATCTAGAATTTTTACATTTGGATTTAATTCTTGAATAAATTTATCTAGAAAATCTTTATGTTGATTGGTTAGTAAAATCTCTACATCACTGTCATTTGCAATATAATTGATTACGGGCTTACATTTTATAAATTGTGCTTTTGTACCAATAACAAAATATATTTTATTCATTAAATTATTCCTAACTTAAGAAATTATATATCATCTAATAATTTCTTAATCATTAGTATTGAGTATAAGAATATGTTTAAAGCAAATTACTTACTAATAGGCTATGGTTATTGGGGTCCAAATGTAGCCAGAAATATCAATAAATCTAAAATTTCAAATTTAAAAGTTGTAATAGATATAGATGATGAGTCAATTAAAAAAGCGAAGAATGACAGCGTTTCAGAATATTATTTTGACAGTATTGAAAAATTAAATTCTGAAATAATGAAAGATATAGATGTTATTGTTGTAACTACTCCACCAAGTTCCCATTTCAGAATTATTAATAGTCTATCTAAATATAAAAAAACTTTTTTAATAGCAAAACCCCTTTGTACTAATGCAAAGGAAGTCGAAAAAATTGAAAAGTTAACAGAAAAATATAATCTAGAGATTTTTACAGATGAGACATTTGTCTATTCAAATAAAGTGAAAGCTATCAAAAAAATTATTAATTCTGATGATTTTGGAAAATTGCAATATATTTCTTCTGTTAGATCAAATCTTGGATTAATTCAAAAAGATCAAAATGTTATTTGGGATTTAGTACCTCATGACTTATCTATCGTTAGTTTTGTAACTTCATATTACCCGTTATCTGGAAAGGCAATTGCAACAAATTCACTAAGTAATGTAAATTCAACTGATAATATTTCATATGTTGAATTTCAATATGAAAATAATTTAAAACTATTTTTAAATGTCAGCTGGGTATCCCCGGAAAAAATAAGATATATGGTTTTTTGTGGAACTAAACAAACCTTGGTTTATGATGATAACAAAAAATACAATAGTATTACTTTGTACAATCAAGAGATTTTATACAAAAATAATTTATACCACTATGTAAGTGACCAAGGCACAAAAGTCAAATATCAAGTTAACGAACCTCTTTTTGATGAAATTCATAATTTATCTTTTTATGTAATAAATAAAACCAATAAACCATTTACTACTTTTGAAAATTCTAAAAAAAATATATTAGCTCTAGCAAATCTTAAATATGTTTAGTCAGGGATTTGTCTAGAAAAATATTTTCGATCTCCTAGTTGATCAAAATCTGCCTTTGTATAATGAGAAGCATTTTCATTATTTTGTTTTTTTGGTTCTAACGAACTTAATAAAAATAAATTTCTGTTTAGAAGTTCTTTACCAGTTTCAACACAAAGAGAGTAAACATCAGATACCTCCATATTTTGATCTATTGGAAATATTTCTTGATCTAAGATATCACCTGTATCAACACCCTTGTCAACAATATGCAGGGTAACTCCATGTGACTTTTCATTATTTTTCAAAGCCCAATTAATTGGGTTTACACCTCTGTACTTTGGTAGTGGAGAGTTGTGAATATTGCACAATCTTTCAAATTTTTTAATTAGTTCAGTTTTAAATATTTTATCAAAATAAACAGAAAGCCCTATTGAACCAGATGCTATTTCAATATTTTTAATCAAGCTGTAGTCAATAATTTCTACACTATTTTTTTTAGACCATAAAGTTAATGATTTTGTCCAAGTAGGCTCTGGTATTACTGGGATTATTTTTAGACTTTCTTTCTTGAATTTAGAGAGATACAATTCAGCACAATAAATCGCCAACTCACCTTTTCCAAATAAATAAAAGTTTTCCATAAAGTTGATATTTTAGGGAATCAACTTTGTCAGAAGAGACAGATATTCTTCAGGAGTACCACAGTCAAAGTATTCACCATCAATATTTTTATATGTAATATTCTGATTATCTTCAATTGCATTTTTAAGGGCATACCCAACATGAGGATCTTTATTGTTAATGTATTCCTCTAGCTTTTTTGAAAATGTAAAACATCCCCATGAGTGTTCGTAGTCACAATTTTTAGACTTGTCTTTTATATCTGTAATATATTTTGAACTTTGTTGAACTTGACCAAGTTTGCCCTTTTGCTCATCTCTAATTTTCCAACAAGCAACATCTGCAACTTCAGGTGATGAATTAAGTGTTTCATATGGTGTATCACCATAAAAAAAAGTATCAGGCATTATTAAAAAGAAATTTTCAGAATTAGATACATTTATCACTTTGTTTACTGTTTCAGACATAGTATCAGTAATAGTCGGAAAAATAATTATATCCTCGTCTGTAAATCCTAGTGAGTCTAAGAGCTGAATAATTTCCGGTCTAGTAGGAATCCAAATTTTATCACATATTGTTTTAAGATTTTTTAGATGTATCTCCAGCAAAGATTCGTAATGCTTAGAAGAAGGAAGTAGAAATTTTGGTATTCCCTTCATTCTTAAAGCAAAGCCTGCAGCGGGTATAATTGCATCCATAATTAATTTTTAAAATATTTTAAATTTCGTTTGTAAAATACAATAATAACCTTTAAATATTAAGTATCATCTGATTGTGAAAAATTACTATAAAAATAAAAATTTTGAAAAATTTTATTTACTAATAATTATCTCTTTGTCAGCAAATCTTCTTTCATTAAATTTCAGTACAGGTGAAACCATGTATCTTGGAAGGATTATGAAATCTAAGAGTAGTTTTTCTGCGTACATGGGGGATAGCCATCTTGTTTTATTTAATTTTTTGGCAAAATCTATATACGAGATTGGACTTAATTTAAAGTTAGTTTTGAATTTAATAGCATGTTTATGGATGTTATTTTTAATTTTAAGACTCAAAGAGATTTTTGGTTTTGATGGTACACAAACACTTATTTTTACTTTATTATTTTTAAATTTTCAAAGTTTTTTTGGTGCAGAGTTTTATTTTGGATCAATTGAGGGAAAAGTATTTTCATATCTTTCTTTATTTACTGCATTTTTATATGCATTCCAGTCAAATATAGTGAAATCATTCATTTTTTATGTTCTTAGCTTTTATTTTCATGCTTCTGTAGCTTTTGCTAGCTTTCCAGTTCTTATAGCTATTTTATTGATTAAATTAAAATTTAAATTGATACTTAAAATAGGTTTAATATTTTTTTTGATATCACTTCCAAATTTGTATTATCTAATTATTTCAAATTTTGATACATCTATGTCAGAGTATGAGCAAGATGAAATGTTAAAATTTTTAATTACTGAGAGGCTACCCCATCATTTATATCCATTTTCAGAACAAACAAATAATTTTTTTAGTATTAATCAAGAATGGATTCCTGGTTTTGTATTTATGACTTTACTAACATTATTAAATATATTAATTTTTGTTTTTTATAAATCAACAAATTCAAATGCCAACAATATAAGCAGAGTAGTGACGTTTTCATTATTGATATTTTGGATATATGTTTTAATTGTTTGGTTTTTTCCAATTAGTAAATTTGTAATTGCTTATCCATTCAGAATTACTACATCAATAGTATTTTTTACATATTTGTATTTTTGTTTAATAAAAAAAGAGTTAAAAATCAAATATCAAGAATTTTTTGAAAAGACAGGAATCTTATTTTTAATTTTATTGACCATTAACCTATCTTATACGAACTATCAAAGTCAAAATTTTTCAAATAATAATCATATATCATTGGAAAACACACTAATTAAGATGTCCCCGGAAATAGTATTTTTACCCAATTATGATTTAGGGTCAAAAAATTCTTATTTAAATTCATTAGAAATAAAAACTAATATTCCTATTTATGCAACATATAAATTTAATACATTTTTTGTAAAAGATACAAAGGACTGGAAAGAAAGATTAGACAAACTTGAAAATTTTTATTTTGAGAATTGTGAAATATTTGAAGATTTTGAAAATTATGTTTTTATTGATTATAAACCAAAAAATATCTGTGGTAATTTAATTGGTAAATATGGAGATTATTTTCTATTTGAAAAAACTAATTAACTTTTTTATCAATTTTGTATATAAAAAAATCAAGTAACGAAGCTAATTTAACAAACAAAAAAGAATAACTTGGAATATAATAATTCCCTCCCTTAGGTTTAGAAGATACTTTTTTTGTAATTTTTTTTGATGAAGTTTTAATTAAAATTGATTTTCTATTTTGATTTAGATTTGATTCTACGAAAGCTGGGTTCCATATAAATAATTTATTTTTAAGCTTTTCATTAAGAAAGACTTCAATATTTAATGTTCTAGAAAGTATATATTTTGAAATGGAATAAGAGCCAGCACTAGGTCTAAAAAATCCTGATAAAATACTAGAAATAATGTGCACTTCGTGAAGGTTTTTTAAATCTTTAATCTCTTGAAAAAGAAAAAGTTTATCATAAGCATTAATTTCTATGTGATTTTTAAGGTTTTTTAATAGATTTTGCTGACTATTTTCTTCATTTAATATTCCAAAACTTAAAATAAATATGTTTTTTTTATCATCATCAATAAGGCTTTCAATTCTATTTATTGAATCTTTATAGTTTTTTACTTCATAAATATTGTTATCTTGCGAGTTTTTATTTCTCACAAATTTAATTACTTCAACATTATCGTAACGTAGTTTAATTCCATTGAGAACAGCACCTCCAATAAGTGAATTTCCTCCTATAAGAAATACTCTATATTTTTTCTTCATATATTTTGTTTATCCATTTGTCCATAAGTATTTCATTTAGGACCATAATAACTGCTTGAGGGTTACCCCAGGGAGCAATTGGTAAAAGAGATCCATCACAAACCTTTATTCTCATATCGGTATTAAGTGCACCATTCTGATCTAAGTCTTTATTTGAATTAATGGGTAGTGATCCAAATATGTGGACAGTAGAAATAGGTGACAAACCTTCATTAGGCCAAACATTCTTAGCACCACCAAGTCTCAGTGTTTCTTTAAGCAATTTATAACCTTTTTTTATATTTTCTTTGTCAAAATTACTTATTTTAATAAACGGAATGGGCCTTCCTAGTAAGAAATAAATTCTTCCTTTCGATTCCTTTAGTACTGTACTACTAAAATACGATACAAGTTGATCGGAAGATACATTTGAATTAAAAGATCCAAGAGAAGCTAAAGTTGCTTTTAAATAGGGAGGTGTTGATACGGAATATCCAAACTTATAGTTATAATCACCAGTCCAAGATTGATAGGGAGGAAAAAGATCTCCATTATTAACTGCAGACCCATAGTCAACAACACATCTAGTCATCGGGTGTAGATTAAATTTTATTTTATCCTTAAGCAATGAAGATTTTTTAAGAATAGATGGTGTGGAAACTGTACCCGAAGAGAGAACAACCTTTTTCGCATAAAGAAAATTAATCTTGTTATTTTTTTCAATCTTTACTGAAATTTTACTTTTGTCTTTATTATTAATTTTTATAACTCTTGTATCTGTCAGTCTTTTCAGTCCAAGCTCTTTCGCTTCTTGCAAATAAGTTTTTATCATACCTTGATGTGATTCCGGATTGTATGTTCTCCATCTTGGGATTTCTTGATAAATTAAATTATTTAGTTTTGAGCCTTCAATCAAACTTGAAACTAAATTTTTGGAGTATTCAGGTGGTTGAAATTGTACATTTAATTTTTTCTCTACATACTTTTCTTTTTCATCCCATAAATTTTTATTTATTTTTGCTAATTCAAGAAATTTTTCCTTGTAATGTCCAGTAAGTTTGAAATATAAACCACTATTTACCTCACTCCCACCACCATAAGTCGAGCCTTCGGCATAAATTATTGGAATGTTACCGTAACAAAAGTTAAGCCCTTCATTATTAAACTGAAGTTTTGTTTGTGTTAGTGAATGATGTTCTACACTCTCATCAATATAATTTTTACCTTTTTCAACAATAAGAACATTTTCTCCTTTTTTAAGCAACTTAAGGGCAGCTATTGAACCACCAGGACCACTGCCAACTACTATTGTGTCATAAATTATATTTGGTAAAATTTCTACATTATCATCTTCAATTTTGGCATTTTTAAAATTAAATTCTGACTCGAATACAAGAATTGTATTGCCTGCAATAAATTTAAATAAAATATTGTTTGGATAAGATTCTTTTTTTGAAAATTTACTTGTTAGTAAATATACATACAAATAAAGATAAATGAAAATTTTAATTGGTCCAGTTTTAGCGATTCGAGTTTTTAACTGTTTGCATTTATTAAAATCAAACTCATATCCGAGCTTATTAATTACTGGACGAAATAATTTGAAGCTACTATTTGAGTTATGTTTCATTTTTAAATTTTAAAGAATTTTCTTGCATTGTTGAAGAATGCTTCATTAGACGTATATTTATATTTAAAATCATTTGGTACCCATTTTTTATCAAAGTAAAAATCATGTGGGAAAGCACCAAAATGACAGGATGTAAATTTTGTAATTTTTAAGAATATTAAAATCTTTCCTATATATTGAAAAAATTTTGTATTTATATTTACTATAAAAATTCTTTTTTTTATTTTTTGTGAAAGCGATTTTAAAAGGTAATTTAGTGATTCTGGAGTGGGACCAGCAGCTGGCCAAATTCCAGATAATTTACTTTTGGCAATATGGACAATTAAATTACTTAAGTCTCTAACTTCTACAAATTGAATTATCTGCCTACCATTATTTGGAATTGGCAATGGTATTCTCATTTTTATAAGATTAAAAAATATATCGAATATTCCAGAGCGCTCATCTCCAAGAATTGTCCTAGGCCGTATTATTGCAAAAGATTCTTTATTTAAATTATCTATAATATAATTCTCAGAATTAACTTTAGATTCTCCATATACGTCCAAAGGATTGCGCAAAGTATTTATGTTTATTGGAAGAGATAAGGGTTTTCCATAAACTGCACTCGAACTAACATAAATAAAAAAAATGTTATCTTTTTTTTCTAAGTGCTGCACTAATTTTTTTGTTGTAGAAAAATTTTTATCCCAAATCTCTTTTTCGTTGTTTTTATATGGCAACACTGATGCAGCATGAATTATTAATTCAAACTCATTTAATAAATTTGTATTATTTAAATAGTTTTTTAAATCGGCTTTAATATATTTAACCTCTTCCAATTTTTTAACGGGATCATTTATATCTAATGCTGTAACCATAAAATTATTTAATACCAAGTCTTTGATTAATTGCGAGCCAAGAAACCCCGATGAGCCAGTAAGTAAAACTTTTTTATTCATATATTTAAACCAGTTTATTTACAATTTAACGTGAAAATCATATTTTAAATTTTTTTTTATATTTAATATGTTGTAAGTGAATAATAATAAAACAAAATTAGAAGTGATAGTCCCATTTTTTAATGATTTTGAAAATTTCTTAAAATTTAATGAGATTATTGATTCTATAAACACTGAAGGAATCAACTTTTTATTTCTAGACAATGGTTCATATGAAAAAAATATTGAAAATTATATTTCAGAAAAAAACTATGAAAATAGAAAGCTTATTTCAAGTGATAAGAATTTAGGATATGGGGGCGGCATTATTTATGCTCAAAATTATGTTAAGTCAGATTACATAGCCTGGATGCCGGGCAATCTAAAAATAAATCCTAAAGATAGTATTACATTTTTTATGAACTCTCAAAGTTTATTATCAGAAAATACCTTAATCAAAGCAAGGAGAATCAATAGACAGACTTTAGATTTTATAAAAACAAATCTATTTGGAATTTTAAGCACAATATATTTTAAATCTAATTTAAATGATGCTGGAGGCACTCCTTCTATAGTTCATAAATCTTTCTTTAATAATTGTTACGATTATCCAACAGATTTTTCATTCGATGTTTTTGTTTACTACTTTTATAGAAAAAATAGAAAAAAAATAGTTAGACCAAAAATTAAATACACAAAAAGATTTGCTGGTAGCTCTCATTGGCAAAAAGGTATTATCTCAGAAATTAAATTAACTTTTGAAATTTTTAGTTACAAAAAAAAATGGAATAAGATCATAAAAGGGAAATAAATTTATTCGTTTTGGTAAATCTCTTCTTGATATTCTCCATCAACATTTACATCCCATGGATCAAAATTACCTTCACCAGTCAACGTTCTTGCAGCATATAAACCTGTAGCCATTGCATGGTCCTGATTGTTATATTTAAACATTCCTGATCTACCTATAGCAGTAACATTTGAAAGATTTGAAAGCCATTCTTTAATAACATTTATATGATCCTGATATCCTGTTTCGATAACTGGGTAGGCTTTTGAACTTCTGCTTACAGCTTTATGAATTATATTGAACTCTTCTTTAAAAATACTTCTTAGTTCCGAAATTGCAAAGTCTATTAAATAATCATTACTTTGATTCCAAAGCTCTTCATGTTCAAAGCAGAAATATTCAATTGTTATTGAGCAAGTACCATTTTTACTCATATGAGTTGAAAAATTAGTGAAATCAGCAATTCTAGCCATTTTTACATCTGGAGAGTGAATATATATCCAATTATCGTCAAATAATTTTTTATCAACAGTGACATGTACACTAATGTGATTCCGATAATTTAATTTATTTGCAGAATTTAAAACTTGTTTTGGCACATCACTATCAAAAATATCTATAAATTCTAGTAAAGGATTACTAAAAAAAATATTTTGTGTTTTTTCAGAAAATATATTTCCCTTTTTGTCAGTGTATTTGACAATAAAGCAATCATTTGAACTTTCGACACTTGTGACTGTTTTTTCTTTGGAAACTTTTACATTTTTATCAGTTATGATTTTTTCAAATTTTTCCCACAGCATACCTGCTCCTAGTCTTGGATAATAGAACTTATCAATCAGTGTCTTAGGTCTTTTTTTACTATTTGGAAATAAAGCAAACTTAATTGCAGTAGATAAACTTAATCCTTTGATACGTTGAGCTGCCCAATCAGAGCCAATTTTTTTACAATCTATACCCCAAACTTTTTCTGTATAGTTTTTAAAAAAGTTATTAAATAGTTTTTTTCCAAATCTATCTACGACCCAGTCTTCAAAGTTATTAATTTTTGTTAGTTTAAGATAGCTTTTGATTCTTGCAAATAAATATGAGAATCCGATTAAAACAGATTCAATTATTCCAAGTCCAAAAAGTGCATTAAGTGGTGTTAGGGGATAATCAAAATAGTTATTCTTAAATAAAATTCTTGTTTTTCTATTAACTTCTACAGCATCTTTACCAAGAATTTCTAAAAATAATTCATAAACTTCTTTATTTTTAGTAAAAAATCTGTGAGGACCAATATCATATCTGTAGTCTCCAAAAACTTTTGTTTCAGCTAAGCCACCAACTTTGTTTTTTTTCTCTAAAACATGTATTTTTTTGCCTGAATCTGAAAGTTCATATGCAGCAGTTAATCCAGCAGGCCCCGCCCCAATAATTATTAAATCATACATAATGTCTTCATCATAAATAATTGTACCAACACAGGGATATTGTTTATCCTAAAACCCGTGTAGATGTTACAACTCTTTAACTTTAGAAGACTTGTTACCTTAGCCATGTTTTTTTGTTTAAATTAAAGATAATTGACTAGTCAATAAGACCAGTAGCTAATTATTTTTAAAATAAACGAAGTAAGTTAAACGAACTCCAATATACGCAAATGTAACAGTGAGAATTACTTGAGTTGGAGTGTAGCTTGAGCGAAGAGCACTAAATACTGGCCAAACAATAGCTAAAAGAGCAAATAAGAAACCTAATTCTTTTTTATATTTCATAATTTCATAATAAATTATAAAAAAATGTTTTTCTTAAAATGTTGGATTGAGGAAATATATATGTAAAGATTTCTGAAAAACCCTTGTGGGCGCTACAGGATTTGAACCTGTGACTTCTTCCTTGTAAGGGAAGCGCTCTGCCGGACTGAGC
>MDTA01114841.1_pt1 | contig 31739 bp, 29 predicted proteins | sample 811151 | NCBI WGS metagenome assembly MDTA01 (sample SAMN05326648, study PRJNA326480) | marine metagenome | isolation source: seawater | place: Indian Ocean: South | collected 2010
ATAATTCAAATAATATGCCAAGTTTTAATCAAAAGATAAACTATGGTACAATAGAGAAGAACGACAATTCATATGTACTTGAAGAACATACACTGTCAATGGTTATCAAATGGCCCTATTTGTTCTCTTTAGCTGAAAATGTAGATGGATCTTGGTTTAGTATTTGGGAAAATAGGCAAGTTTTCGATATTTTATTAAAATATAATGGCTCTCAAGAAATGATTATTGAAAATAGAACGCAACTCCCTGGGGATGTTTTATCTCGCATAGAGGATCTAGGCAACATTGATTTGCCAAATATGACCAAAAGCAACAGGGAAAAAGCTGTTAAGCAATGTGTACTAAAATTACAAGAGCGATACCTAAGAGGAATGAAAAAAGAAGAAGCCAGTTTATGGTCAAATAATTCTGATTTAAATAATGTTCCCTCTGAAGATTTGAGTCATTTGCAAGAAAAAGCTATTATTGTCAATGATATGCTTTCGGATGTATTTAATAAATCTACTGAAAAAAATAGTGATATTTAAAGGATCTTAATTATGCCTAGAAAGAAAAAAATAGATACAATTGATGAAAAAGATAAATCTTCTTTAGCTTTAGAAGATGCGCCTGATGAATTTGATGAACCCGAATCAATGGAAGCACCAGATATTAATAGTATTGATGCACCTGATGATGCTCAATTAGTAGCACTAGAAGAATCTCCTGAAGAAATCGATTTAGAAAAATTAGATTTATCTGATGTTGTTCCGGAAAAGTTAGTTGAAGAAACTGAACCGCAACCAGAACCAGAAGCAGAGTCAGAGTCTGAGCAGGATACAGAAAGATCTACTGAACCTAATGATATGATTGATGATCCTGTGAGGATGTATTTAAGGGAAATTGGACGTGTTGCATTACTAAAAGCTAAAGATGAACGTGGTTTAGCTCAAATTATGGAAAATGGCAAATATATAGAGGAGATCCATAAGTCATACCAGTCAGAATATGGTAGAGATATGCCAGCACCAGATACGTTTGTTGAAATGTTAAAGACTTTAAGTCAATTGACAAATATTACTAATATTGTCGAAAAAATCATGGAAAAAGAAGGTCATTACACATTACAAGAGTTGGTATACGATGAAAAGTTACAATTCTTTTTGCAGAATAGTTTCGATGAAGAACAATTATTAGTTTGGAGTAAAAAATATAAAATTGAAGTCGACGACTTAAAAAGAAATATAATTTCACTTTCTATTAATACGCGCCTTCTTCCAAAACAAATAGAATATGTTTTGGATATGAATTCTACATTAGAACAGTTAGCTGCAATAGTTGAAGAGGGTCCTCTAGCTGATAATTTATCTCCTTATGAAATGATACTTCAGCAACATTTAGACGAAATGACTGCAGGTTCGGAAGCAGCTCAACAACATTTAGCAGAGGCAAACCTTAGATTAGTAGTTTCAGTAGCAAAAAAATATATTGGTAGAGGTATGTCTCTTCTTGATTTAATACAAGAAGGGAATATTGGATTAATTCGTGCAGTTGAGAAATTTGACTACAGAAAGGGATATAAATTTTCAACATATGCAACTTGGTGGATTAGGCAGGCGATTACTAGGGCAATTGCTGATCAAGCTAGAACTATTAGAATTCCAGTTCATATGGTTGAAACGATTAACAAATTACTTCGAACTAGTAGAAAATTGGTTCAGGAATATGGTCGAGAACCTTCAACAGAAGAAATAGCTTGGGACATGGATGTTAGTGCTGAAAAAGTACGAGAAATCATGAAAATATCCCAAGAGCCTGTTTCGCTTGAAACTCCAATTGGAGAAGAAGAAGATTCTCATCTTGGAGATTTTATTGAAGATAGGTCAGCAAAAGCTCCTGCAGATGCGGCTACTGAAACGTTGCTACAAGAACAGATAATACAGATATTAGATAGTTTAACTGATAGAGAAAAACGTGTACTTGAACTCAGATTTGGTTTAGGAGATGGACGTGGAAGAACTCTAGAAGAAGTTGGAAAAGAATTTGGTGTAACACGGGAGAGAATACGTCAAATTGAAGCAAAAGCATTAAGAAAACTTCGTCATCCAGCTAGATCAAAACCTCTCAGAGACTACCTAGAATAGAGAAAAAATGAATTTTCGTGGGGTTATTCCTTTTACAGCTATTGTATCAGTTCTGCATTTTTTTGAAGATGCAGCTTTAATTATGCTTGGAAGAATGACAGACGTAAATATTTTTATTCTTTTTGCAGGGACAGTGGTATTTTCATTTGTTGTTGCCATAGTTGCAAAACACCCCTATGTTCATAAATTATTTCATGAACAAAATCATAAATAAAATAATTTAGAAGGTTTTAATTTGGGAAATTTCCTGACTTAATTAATTTATTTAAATTACGACCATTTTTACTGTAAAAAGATTTCATCATTTTTTTTGTCTGATTGAACTGATTAATTAATTGATTCACTTCAATATGCGTTAATCCAGAACCAGTAGCTATTCTTTTTCTACGACTTACATTTAAAATATTTGGATTTCTTCTTTCAATTGGTGTCATCGAGTCAATCATGTATTTCATTTTGTTCATTTTTGATTCATTTTCAGAAAGTTTAGAACCCATCTGATTTAAATTAACCCCAGGTATCATATTTATAATACTTTCAAGTGATCCCATTTTTTTTATAGAGTTCATTTGGTCTAATAAATCATTAAAGTCAAAAGAATCTGACACGATTTTTTTTGTTAGATCCTCTGCCTTTTGATGGTCAATTTGTTCACTAGCCTTTTCTGCTAGAGTTTGTAAATCACCCATACCTAATATTCTAGAACTAATCCTATCAGGATAGAATTTATCAAATTCATCAACTTTTTCTCCTGTTCCAATAAATTTTATCGGAAGACCCGTTTCTTTCACAATTGATACTGCGCTTCCACCTTTTGAGTCTCCATCAAGTTTTGTAATTATTAGTCCTGTTAATCCTAGTTTTTCATTAAAGGAATTTGCTATATCTACAGCTGTTTGGCCAATCATTGAATCAACTACAAGAATACACTCTTCAGGATTTACTTTATTTTTGATTGTAATTAATTCTTTCATCATTTCATCATCTAGCTGTGATCTACCAGCAGTATCAATTATTGTCCATTGATATTGATTGTCTGATGAAAGTTTAAGAGAATTTTCAGCTATCTTGATTGAATCATTAATCTTTTTATCATAATAAATATCAAGTTCATTATCATTTGCTAATTTTATTAGTTGATCTATAGCTGCAGGTCTCACTAAGTCATTAGCCACTAAAAGAGTTTTTTGATTTAATTTATTTAGATAAAAGGATAACTTAGCTGCAGTTGTAGTTTTACCTGAACCTTGTATTCCAACTAATAAAATTTTAGAACAGTTCTTGTTTGATTTAACCAGTTCAGAATTATCACTTGTTAAGATTGTTATTAATTGTTGTTTCAATATTTCAACTAGTAGGTAGCCAGGGTTTAAGCTTTTTGAGAATTCAGGGTCATGTGTTTCATTTTTAATAGATTCAATTAAAGATTTCACAACTTTAAAATTCACGTCTGCTTCTAATAATGCCATTCTGATTTGTCGCAAAAAATCATTTATATCATTTTCGTTTAGACGTCGCTGATTAATTAGTTTTCGAGTAATTTGTGATAATTTTGCACTTAAATTTTCAAACATAAATTAATACTACCTATTAATCTTTTTTTGGTTTCATTTACTAAAGTGTAAACTTCTATACAACACAACCTTAAATGTTAAAATACTATTATATGGTACCAAATAAATTGACAATTGAAAATTTTAAATCTTATGGATCATCTTTAAATCCATTGGATCTTAATGGTGTTCATATAGTTTGTCTTTCTGGTCAAAATGGACATGGGAAATCTTCTTTACTTGATGCAATCTGTTGGTCGATATGGGGTGATGAGGTCCATCGACCACAAGATGAATTAGTTAAACATGGCGAAAATGACATGAGAGTAGAATTGGAATTTTTTTCAGATGGATATTTTCAAAAAAAAGAGGGAAGAAATTTATATAAAGTTATTAGAAGATTTTCTAAAAGAAAAGGTTCAAGATCTGGAGCTACATCTCTTGAATTGTATGTGGCTCAAACAGGAGAGGTTGATTCTGAATTAGATTTTCAAGTATTAACAGGAAACACTATTAGAGATACCCAATCTTCAATATTGAAATTAGTTGGAATGGATTATCGAACATTTATTAATAGTGCTTTTTTACTTCAGGGCCGGTCAGATGAATTTACTAATAGTACCCCCGCACTTAGACAACGTACTTTAGGTGAAATATTGCAATTAGACTATTTTGATAAATTACAAGAATTAGCTCGAGAAAAAGTTAGAGAATTAAGATCGGATAAAACTACAGTAGAATTACAAGTTAATACATTGCAAGATCAGCTTGCTCGTTTTACTGAAGAGGAAATGGAGTTAAAGGTATTATCATCTGATTTAATTCAGGTAGATCAACACATTTTAGAAATTCAGCCATTATTAGAAAACCGTAAACAAGATTATTTACTTATTGAAGAAATTGAAACAAAAACATCCAAGCTATTGATAGATAAGAAAACATTGGTTGATGATTTAAGTATATTTAATAATCAGTTAAGCACCTTACAAAGAAAAATATCCGAATATCAGGATATTTTGGATAAAAAAGAAGTAATTCACGAAAATTTTCAAGAGATTAATCGACTAAGGAACAAGTTACAACAAAATAATAACCTTATAGGTCCCTATAGCAGTTTGATTGAAAGAAAAAAGTCTTTAGAAAATGCATTAGTACGTTTAAATGAAATTATTGAACAACTTGAAACTCTAAAACAAAATTTATTTTCAACTCAAAAGCTATTGGATGAATTACAAAATAAAAAAGAACAATTAAATTTATTGCAGTTACAAATACAAGAAAAAAATACTCATAATGATAATCTAAAAAACCAAATGGACGATCTGAAAGAAAAAATCTTATTAATAGAAGATAGTGACCAAAATTGTCCTTTGTGTGGAACTGAATTGTTAAATGATCGTAGAGAACATGTAAAGGAAGAATTTGAAAAAAACGGAAAAACACTAGCTGATGCGTATAGGAGTAACATAACAATAATTTCAGAGCTAGAAACAAAAAAACTATCAATTTTAGATTACATTAATCAAAATGATAGTAATATAAATAATGAATTTATAAGAATTAATAGTCAAATTGCTGCATATACACAAGAGAGAAATTCATTAGATCAATCTGAAACTCAACTAAGCGAAATTAACAAAAATATCGAGGATTTAGGATTTGATCCTGTAGAAAATAAGATTCTTGAGGAAAAACTAATACAGATTCATTCATATGAAGATCTATTTAATCAACTAAGTTTAGCTGAGAAAGAAATACCAGAAATTGAAAATAGAATTAGTGATATTCAGAAATTAATTTTATCGAGAAATACAAATATAGAAAAGATAGACCATGAATTAAATGATTATGACATAAAGAAAAAATCAGCCCCTGAAATCAAATCAGAAGTCGAAAAACTACAAAATGATTTTGATAATTTGTTAAATCAAAAGATAGAGAAAAATTCACGAAAATTATCTATTGAAAGACAGTTTGAAGTATATTCCAGTCAAAAAACTGAATTAAAGCAATATGAAAATCAATTGCTAGAAATTAATAGTGAGTATGGTCGTTACGATGAACTTTCGACATATCTCGGACGAACAGGAGTACAAGCATTATTAATTGAAGCATCCATCCCTGAAATTGAAAAAGATGCTAATTATTTATTAGAAAAAATGACAAATGGAGAAATGTTTATCAATTTAGAAACCCAAAGACAAACACAAAAAGGTGACACTGCAGAAACGTTAGAAATTAATGTTTCTGATTCGCGTGGGATGAGAAGTTATGAAACTTTTAGTGGAGGAGAAGCTTTTAGAATTAATTTAGCTTTACGTATTGCATTATCAAAGCTGTTGGCAAGGAGATCGGGTTGTCCATTACCGACTATTTTTATTGATGAAGGTTTTGGGACACAAGACAATGTGGGTAGGGAGAGAATAATTGAGGTTATTAACCAAATATCATCAGATTTTGAAAGAGTTGTCGTGATTACTCATATTGAGGAAATTAAAGAAGCCTTTCCAGTTAGGATAGAAGTTATAAAAACAGAATCTGGATCTATGTTTGAATTAAATTAACAAAGCAGCTGGATAGCTGCTTTGTTAGTGTGATGCTTTATTTTTATACTCGAGATGAATGCATTAGAACTGTAGCTGCTCCTCTTGCCATTTCTCTTGGTGGGCGAGGAATAACAAACTGCATAGAATCCAATGCCTTTAATTGGTATTTTTCTTCAGCTTTTGCTAAAGCATTAGTCCAGTCTTCAGTTTCTATACCTGAAGGGAATGCCAAAAGATAAACAATTGCTCTATCTTTTAGTACACCACTTGCCCATTCTAGAGCTCCTCCAAGGCCACCATCTACTAAGGTGGTAAGATTTTTATCAGGTGTAACTAATGCAGGGACAACTGCAACTTGATGAGCTTCTTTGTCGATATCAATTTCTATATCTGGACTAAATCCACCCTCACCTTGTGAGTTCCCTCTAACCGCAGTTACGTTTGCACTTATAGAAGACACTGGTCCTGATAAAGCATAATATGCTTCAGCAGGTAACCATCCGTAACCACCTACGTTTCGATCAATAAAAGCACTGAAATAATCAGGTCTATTTCCAAACCAAGAAGTAAGTCTTGATAACAAATATTCGCCTGTTTTTACTGCATTTTCGTTAGACAATATAACCTCCCCAATTAATTTTGTCGGTTTCTAAAGTATTACAAAGTATTACTCTTTTTATGATGATTAGCAAGTGTAAAAATAATAAATTTTAGCTTTATATGTCTCTTAAAGAGTTATTTCTGTTATGTTATTGTCAAAAAGTAATTTCGCCTCAGTTAAATTTTGAATTTCATCTTTGTTCCACCCGGGTGCAATTTCTTTGACTATTAATCGTTGGGATTCTACTGATATTACGCACAAATCAGTAACTATTAAGTCTACACATTCTGGCACAGTTAAAGGATAGCTACATTTTGTAACTATTTTGGGATTATTATTTCTATCAGTATGTTCCATAGCAACGATTAATTTTTTTGCACCAGTAGCTAAGTCCATTGCCCCCCCTATATTTCCAATACCCCTCTCGGGAATCATCCAATTAGCAAGGTCTCCTTTTACAGAAATTTGAAGAGCACCCAAAACTGAAATATCTATGTGCCCACCTCTTATCATAGCGAATGCATCTGCTGAATTAAAAAAAGACATACCTATTGTTGGTTTTAAGAATTGTCCACCTGCATTAATTAAATCAGGATCTTCTTCACCAACTTCGGCTAATGAACCATAGTTTAAAACACCATTTTCACTATGAAAAATAATATTTTGTTCAGGACTTGTAAATTGTGAAACTAATGTTGGTATTCCTATTCCTAAATTAACATAGGAATTATTAGGAATCTCTTTTGCTATTCTCATTGCAATAGTTTCTCTGTTAAGTTTTTCCTTCATAATCATCTAATTCCTATGTACTAGTTTATTCACGAAAATTCCGGGCGTTGTAATTTGTTCTGGTATTAATTGTTCGGGGTTAACAATTTCATCTGTTTCAACGATTGTCACCTTACTTGCTGTTGCCATAATGGGATTAAAGTTTTTTGAAGTGCCCTTATTAATCAAATTTCCTAAAGTATCAGATTTGTGGGCTCTTATAAAACAAAAATCAGCTTGTAACCATTCTTCTAAAAGATATCTTGTATTATTAAATAAACGAGTTTCTTTTTTTTCGCTTGGAAAACTATTCACACCGGTTGGTGTGTAAAATGCTCTTATACCAGCTCCACCTGCCCGAATTTTTTCAGCTAGAGTTCCTTGAGGTATAAGTTCGATTATAATATTTTCTTCTTTATAGATTTCTTCAAGAGCATTTTTCATTGAAGGAGATGGAGAAACAGGAAAAGAAGAAATTATTTTACTGACTTGTTTATTTCTAATTAAGATATCATGGTTTACAGGGAGTGGTTGATTTTGAATTAACCCAAATCCAGGTAATCCTCCAGTATTACTAATTATCGTTAAATTTTTTGCTTTGGAATTACTTAGTGCTAGTATGAGGTTTGTTGGCATGTCACCAGATCCACCAAATCCCCCTATCATAATAGATGATCCATCTTTTATTTCTTTTACTGCCTCTTCTGGTGTTACTATTGGCTTCATAATGTTTAGTTATTATTTTTGACTGTAATCCATGTTCCTAATACTTGTGCAATTTTTTTGTCTGCAGCATCGTATACAATGCATTCTCCTAGAGAAAGTAAATTACCTTTATGAGATATTTTCCCGTCTGCAACTAAATACTTTGATTTAATTGATGCTGGTGCTATATAATTTATTTTCATTTCAACCGTAAATAGTGTGGTATCGTCAGCTTTTATGACACCTAATGCCATAGATATAGCAGCATCGGCTATAGTTGCGATTATTCCACCTTGTACGAATCCTGCACCTTGTAAGTGTCTTTGATGAATTTCCATTTTAACGATACATTTTTCTTGATCTTTTTGTAGAATTTCAAAACCAAGGAGATCTGAAAAGTTTTGCGGTTGTAAGTCTTTGTTTTTTTGCATAATTTTATAGTTGTATTATTTTATTGATGAAGACTGAAGAACATTATATTCTTGTTTGTTTAATTTAGGAATAAGATATTTACCAGTTATTGATTTTTCTTGTTTGGATATAAACTCTGGAGTCCCTGTAGCTATAACATATCCACCATTTTCTCCAGCTTTTGGCCCCAAATCAATAATCCAGTCAGCATTTTTAATCAAATCAAGGTGGTGTTCAATTAATATGACTGTATTATTTTTATCTACTAATTTTTGTATAACTTCTAGAAGATATTCACAGTCATATAGAGATAATCCAGTTGTTGGTTCATCTAAAATGTACAAAGTATGCCCTAAAGATCTTTTTGAAAGTTCTGTAGCTAGTTTTACTCTTTGTGCTTCTCCACCAGATAAAGTTGTTGCTGGTTGCCCTAATTTAATATATCCTAAACCAACTTCTTTCATGACAGTCAATTTATTCACAATTTTAGGAATGTTAGAGAATAAATCTATTGCTTGATCAACAGTTAAGTTTAATACATCGGATATAGAATGTTCATTGTAAAGAACTGTTAATGCTTCAGAATTATATCTAGCACCTTCGCAAATTTCACATGGTATGGTCACATTTGCAAGAAATTGCATTTCAATTTCTATAGAACCTTCTCCTGAACAGGCTTCACACCTTCCACCTCTAACATTAAAAGAGAATCTACCTGGAGCATATCCACGAATTTTGGCTTCTGGTAACATTGAAAATAATTCTCTTATTGGTGTAAAAACACCACAATAAGTTGCTGGATTACTTCTTGGTGTTCGACCTATAGGTGATTGATCAATGTTTATTACTTTTGTTATATTTTCTATTCCTTCAACGTAGTCACAATCTCCAGCTTTTGCTCGAGCTTTGTTTAATGTTTGATTTAATTTTTTGTATAAAACTTCATTGATCAGGGTTGATTTTCCAGAGCCTGAAACTCCAGTTATACAAACTAAATTACCTAGTGGAACTTCGACACTTATATTTTTCAGATTATTTTCTCTAGCGCCTACTATATTTATGGTACTTCCATTATTTTTTCTTCTAACATATGGTGTGGGTATAACATTTCTTCCGCTTAAATATGAACCAGTCAAAGATTCTTCAACACTTTTAATTTTTTTTAATGGGCCCTCAGCTATTATATAACCTCCATTTTCCCCAGCACCTGGACCAAGATCAATAATATAGTCAGCTGATTCCATAACGGCTTCATCGTGTTCTACAACCAATAATGAATTTCCTAGATCTCTAAGTTTTTTTAGAGTGGTTATTAACATATTACCATCTGCTGGGTGCAGTCCAATTGATGGTTCATCACAAACATATAGAACTCCAACTAAACCAGACCCTATTTGAGTAGCTAATCGGATTCTTTGAGATTCACCACCAGATAGGGTCGAAGTAGGCCGATCAAGGCTAATATAATCGAGCCCTATGTCTATTAGAAATTCTAATCTATTTTTAATTTCCTTAATAATTGGCTCAGCTATAGGAAAATTTTTTTTTGGAATCACTGAATTGTTTCCTGTTTTATCAAGTTGAGTTTTTGTCCATTCTGAAGTTTGTTTGATAGACATATTTGTTAAAGAAATTATATTTTCATTACCAATTTTTACTGATAAAGAAGTAGGTTTAAGCCTATTGCCACTGCATTCTGGGCATTCAACTTTAGACATGAATTTTTCAATTTCTTTTTTAGAATAGTCTGAATCTGTATTTTGGTATCTACGTTCGAGATTAGGGATTAATCCCTCAAATTTACGGCTCCATTGATACCGCATCCCTCTTTTTGTAACATGAGTTATATTGATAGTGTCATTATCACCGTGTAGTAGAATATCGATCATTTCATCAGAAAGATTGATAAGTGGTTCATTAATATTAAAATTATATTTATCTGCTAATGACGCTAAAATACTTCGACCCCATTGCGAAAGTCGACCCGACGAAGACCAAGGGAGAATACCGCCCTTACTCATTGATAATGTATAATCTGGGATTACTAAATCGGGATCAACTTCCAAGTGATAACCAATTCCAGAACATCTATTACAAGCTCCATGAGGGGAATTAAAACTAAAAGTCCGTGGTTCAATTTCTGTGAAATTTATTCCGCAATTTACACATGCAAAATTCTCTGAAATTGCAGTTTCTTGGTTATTTTCAACATCTAAAATAGTTATTGTGCCGTCACCTTGAGTTAAGGCAGTTTCTACTGAACTATGAATACGACTTGCATCAGTAGAGTGGCCAGAAGTGATTCTATCAACAACCAATTCAATTGTATGCCATTTTTGTTTGTTTAATTCAATATTTTCTGTTAATTCTCGAACCTCATTATTTACTCGAACACGTACAAAGCCATCCTTTTTTAATTGTTCAAATATTTGTTTATGTTCTCCTTTTTTGTGGATAACTTTGGGTGATAGAATCATAATTCTGTGATTTTCATCCATGTTTTGTATTGTTTCTACAATCTGAGGAATAGTTTGTTTTTCTACCCTCTTACCACATTTGTAGCAGTGGGGTTCACCAACTCTTGCAAATAACAAACGTAAATAATCATATATTTCAGTTGTGGTACCGACAGTAGAACGAGGGTTTTGGGACGTATTTTTTTGATCAATTGAAATTGATGGACTTAGCCCTTCAATATAATCTACGTCTGGCTTGTCCATTCGGCCTAGGAATTGTCGAGCATATGAGGACAAGGATTCAACATATCTTCTTTGTCCTTCAGCATAAATAGTATCAAAAGCTAGTGTAGATTTACCGGAACCTGAAACTCCTGTAACTACAACAAATTTATTTCTTGGTATATTTACAGATACATTTTTTAAATTATGTTGGCGAGCGCCCTTAACGATAATTTTTTGTGGTTCCATCCTTAGTAGTCCTACATTTTTTTATTATTTTATCACTAATCAGTAATAAAGTTGTTATCAGAAATTTATTTTTTTAAAATAGGTTTAGGTATTATTAAAATAATAAAGGCACTTATTATATATAATCCCACAAAAGTATAAAAAGGAATTTGATAACTATTTGTAACATCTCTTAACCAACCAGCAAATAGAGGACCAAATATTGCCGATAATCCTTGTATTGGAGAAACAAACCCTCTTATAGATCCGAGGAAGGCACGACCAAAATAATCTGCCCATATTAGTGATTGGACAACAGCCCAAGCACCTCTTGTTAGGCCATAAATAACACCAAACAGTAAAACTCCCTTTATTGTACTAGCTTGTATTAGAATTAATAATCCAATTGCTGAACCTATTAGTGAGGCTGCAGTTAAATATTTTATAGCGACTTTTTCTGCTAAAAACCCCCATACCAATTTTGATGGTATCGCAAATATAGCATATGTTGTTAGGCTTAAAGCAGCTATCCCTGGTGATAAACCTTGATCAATCATAAATGGTATTTGGTGTAAAACTACGCCTATAACAGCAATAGCTGCTAAATTAGTTGAGAAAACTAAAGCCCATAGTGAAGTAGTTCTAAAAGCATCTTTTGGTGTCCATATCTCTTCAATATCTTGATGTGAATCGGATGCATTTTGTTTATTTTCAATTTCAGTACTTTCTCCATCGGGTTTTAATCCTAAGTCTTCTGGAGATCTTCTCATGAACAAGAAACTAGTAGGTGCTATAATTAACCATGGTACTAGTGCCATAAATTGCCAGGTTTTTCTCCAACCAACATAAGTTATTAGTAGTTGAATTAATGGGGCCATAATAGCTTCACCAACATTAATACCTGTTGTAGCAATTCCAGTAGCTCTACCGCGTTTTTTTATAAACCATCTAGCAAGAGTTGTATTTGTCACAATATGACTAAGGCAAGCATGGCCAGAAGCTCCAATGATTGAAAAATAAAGTATAATTTCCCAAAAGTTATCGGCTGTACTCATTAGAAATGTGCTAAACCCTGCGATAATTGCACCCATTGTCATTAAGTAGCGTGGTCCAAATTTATCTACCAAAGGTCCTACAATAGGTCCCATAAAATGTGTGGTTAGATTTCTTATAACAGGCGGAAGTGAAAGCATTAAATTTGTCAGAGATAGTGATGAGCGTATGGGGACATAAAATAATCCATAAATGGGAACTCCTATACCTGCACCCATCCAGTTGGCAAAAAATATTGCTGTAACTATGTACCAACCACGATATATTTTCTTTTTAAACATAAAACCCCTTATTGATTCATGGCTGATTGTAGTTAAATTAAATTAATACTTCAATACGAATTTGTATTTTTGACAACTAATATATCAGGTATATATTAGTTCAATTATTTAAATTGCATAGTGTATACTTATAGGAGTATACTTTTATTATGTTTTATGTGTTAATCAGTTAACTAATACTAGCTGTTAGGAGAATCTTTTATGGTAGAGAAAAATACGTGGGATTTAAAAACTGGCCTTGCTCAAATGCTTAAAGGTGGAGTGATAATGGATGTGGTTACGCCAGAACAAGCTAAAATAGCAGAGGATGCTGGGGCGTGTGCAGTAATGGCTTTAGAAAGAGTGCCTTCTGACATAAGGGCAGCTGGGGGAGTTGCAAGAATGTCTGATCCTGACATGATTACAGGAATTATAGAAGCTGTAAGTATACCAGTAATGGCAAAAGCCCGAATTGGTCATTTAGTTGAAGCGCAAGTTCTAGAAGCATTGGGTGTTGATTATATAGATGAATCAGAAGTACTAACTCCTGCTGATGAAAATAATCATATTAATAAACATGATTTCAAAGTTCCATTTGTTTGTGGGTGTAGGAACTTGGGTGAAGCCTTACGTAGAATAGGTGAAGGTGCAGCCATGATTAGAACCAAAGGAGAAGCAGGGACTGGAAATGTTGTTGAGGCTGTAAGACATGCACGATCTGTTTTGGGAGAAATAACAAGAATTACAAACTTGGATCCCACAGAATTAATGGCAACAGCTAGAGATTTACAAGCTCCCTATGAATTAATTTTACAAATACATGAAACAGGTAAATTGCCTGTGGTAAATTTTGCAGCAGGCGGAATAGCAACTCCAGCTGATGCAGCATTAATGATGCAAATTGGTGTTGAAGGCGTTTTTGTGGGATCTGGTATATTCAAATCCTCCAATCCTTCAGCAATGGCTAAAGCTATTGTGAAAGCTACCACTCATTTTAATGACCCTAAAATAATTGCTGAAGTTTCTTCAGGGTTAGGTGATGCAATGAGAGGTTTAGATGTCCGTACTATGCCAGAAGAGGAACAATTAGCCACAAGGGGATGGTAACAGTTGTCTGGAATTGGGGTTTTGGCACTTCAAGGTGATTTTGTAGAACACATAAAAACTTTTTCAAGCTTAGGAGTGTCAGCACAAGAGATAAGAAAAGCTAATCAAATCTCTGATTTGGATGCTTTGGTAATACCGGGTGGAGAAAGCACAACAATTTCTTACCTGATGGATTTATATAATTTTAGATCAGCTATAAAAGATGCAGCTTCAAGTGATCTACCGATTTGGGGTACTTGTGCTGGATTAATTCTAATGGCGAATAATCTCAAAGAAGATATTCCTAAACCTCTAAGCCTAATGAATATTAATGTTAGCCGAAATGCATATGGACGACAAATAGATAGTTTTAAAGATTCAATTAATTTTTCTTTCGATAGGGAAAATCCATTTCCGGGTGTATTTATCCGGGCACCTAAAATTCTTGATATTGATGAAAATGTTGACGTAATTTGTACACTAAATGATGGGGAAATTGTAGGAGTAAAACAAGGCAATAAACTCGGTACATCTTTTCATCCAGAACTAACTACCGATAATAGGTTTCATAAATATTTTATTGATTTAGTTTATAGTTAGGTAATTAATGATTAAAAAGCTCGGTTTTTTTGACATACTTCACGTGTTAAAAGCAGATATGCCAGATTTTTCTGTACAAAGACCTGATAATATTGGTAAACCACTTAAATTCATGGAGCGATTATTGATATGTTTGAATATATTTGGATATAATCGCCACCAAATTACTTTTATTTCAAAAAATTCTAATTCAATTAATGGATTAATTTGTATAAGAAAGATACAAGATAAGAATTATTGGTATATTCGTCACTTATTACTTGAAAAAGTTAATTCTGAGTTGTTCAAAAATATTCTTGATATTTCAACGACATATATTACAAAAAGAAAATCTCATGGAGTGATATTAAAAATTCCGAACAATTGGCAGTTAGTTGATAGTGCAGTTAGTGCTAAATTTAAAGTTGCCAATCAGAATGTAATTTTAACACTTGGAGGTCAATATTCTTTATATAAATCTAATCCTATTTATTTATCTAAATTAAATTATAATAGATTTAAATCTGAGATAAATTCACTTTACGAAAGTACGTTAGATTTTTTTGTTAAGAAAAATTTAACGTATAACGATATTGATTTAGTACAATTATGTTGTATGGTTGATGCTAATGCGAAAGAATTGATATATGTTGATGGAGATAATCTTATTGGTGCTTTATCAAAGAAAGATTATCACAAAATTTGTGCAGTGAGTATCAATATATTTCAAAAGTATGCCAATATGCTTCCAGAACTTATTTCTGATACATATCAACACGCAAAAAGAAAACAGATTTATTGGATAGTTAAAATTCAACAAAAAGATATACTTGATACTCTTCACAGATTAGGTTTAATTAACCAAGTATCATTTTATACATTAATTTATCAGACTCAGTCTAGAATATATGAAACTTCAACTTCCAAAGTAGAAATGGCAATAGAATTATGAAATTAGTATCTAATTATTTAAGGGGACCTGCATGAAACCAGACGCAGAAATTGATGACCTACATAGTTTTTTAGATGTTCTCCCATCTCAAATTCGTGAGAACCTTCTGCAAAGTAATAGTCTAAATTCTCTTATTGAAGTAGTTTTAGATTTAGGTCGTAAACCGCAAGTAAGATTTGTAGATCGTGATGAAGAAATGGATTTAGATATTATTTCATTTTCTGATTTAGATTTATTGACTGAAAAAATTGGTAAATTTGGAAATGATAACCGAGCTGGAGTAGAAAAAACTTTGCATAGATTTTCTGCAATACGTGCTAGAGATACAACTCTGATCGGTGTGACATGTAGAGTTGGTAGATCAGTACTAGGAACTACTAAAGCTATAACGGATTTAGTTAATGAAGACAAAAGTATGTTGTTACTTGGTCGACCTGGGGTAGGTAAAACTACAATTTTAAGAGAATTAGCAAGAGTACTATCTGTTGATTTGGCAAAAAGAGTGATAATAGTCGATACTTCAAATGAAATTGGAGGAGATGGTTTTATTCCTCATCCAGGTATTGGTAAAGCTCGAAGAATGCAAGTAGCACGGCCCGAATTGCAACATGATATTATGATTGAAGCTGTAGAAAATCATATGCCTGAAGTTATCATTATTGATGAAATGGGTACAGAACTTGAAGCTAAAGCTGCTCGAACAATAGCTGAAAGAGGCGTACAGTTAATTGCAACTGCCCATGGCAATGATTTAGAAAGTTTATTGATGAATCCTACATTATCTGATTTAGTTGGTGGTGTTCAAACTGTTATTTTAGGAGATGAAGAAGCCAGAAAAAGAGGTACTCAGAAAACAGTCACCGAAAGAAAACTACCGCCAACATTTGAAATAGTATTGGAAATCCGCAACAGAGAAAAAATGGCTATTCATGAAGAAGTGGGTAGTGTTGTAGATAACATATTGAAATCGATCAAACCTAATCCTGAAATTCGATGGTTAGATAGCTCCGGAGAAGTTCTTAAGCAGAAAGAGTTTTTATTACCAGATATAGAAGACCAATTTGAATTACCTGAAATACAGGAATTCGATAATCAATTTCGAAATCATTCCTATGAAAAATACGCTAAAAAAACTAATGGATATATAGAGAATGGTAGAGATACAGATTATACAACAATATTACCTTTTGGAATTAGTAAAAGTACAATTCGTCAATTAGCTGATTTTTATAAAACCAACATGAAAATTGTTGAAAATGTTAAGGATGCTCAAATAGTTGTTACTACTAAAAGCCAGTATAGAAGAAGTCCTAAAGTAATTACAAATGCAGAATTAGATGGAACTCCTGTACATATATTAAGAAAAAATACAGTATCTCAAATTTCTGAATTTATCAAAAATGTAGATTCATATAAAAAAGTAAAATCCTCAATTCAAGAAGCATTGGAAGATGCTGAAAATGCTATATTGCAGATTCAAAATGGTTCTTCCAGTGTACAATTAGATCCACAAGACGCGTATACTCGTAAATTACAACATCAGGTTTTAGATAGCAATTCACTAGTTTCGATTAGTTATGGGAAAGAACCTGAGAGATATATTAAAGTTTTTAAGAAAACAGAAAAAGGTTGGTAATGAGCGTTTTTGTAGCATTTGAAGGTGGAGAAGGTAGCGGAAAATCAACACAATCAAAACTACTTTATGAACGAATAATTGCTGAAGGGTTTTCATCATTATTATTACATGAACCTGGTGGTACGTCTGTTGGAGAAGAAGTAAGAAGAATTTTGTTAGCTGAACGTGGGGCAACTGGAAAGAAATCATCTCGTTCCAAAAATTCTACAATGAATTCTTTAACAGAACTTTTACTTTTTTCGTCTGCGAGGAGTGAGTTGATTGAAAAAGTAATAAAACCTAATTTAGAGAAAGATACAATAATTATTTGTGATCGGTTTATAGCATCTACTATTGCATACCAAGGTTATGGCCGAAATATTAATTTAGATACTGTGGAAAATATAATTAACGTAAGTACTCATGGGATTAAGCCAGACCTTACAATTTTATTAAGTGTTGACCCAGATAAAGCATTAGATAGAGTCAATTCCCAATTATCTTTATTAGATAGCGTTTCTAATCCTGTAGAAAAAGAAAATCCTAGATTGGATGTTGAAGGTAGTAGAAGATTTGAACTTGAATCAATAAATTTTCACAAACGTGTTTTTCAGGGATATAAAGAAATGAGTAAAGATTCAAGTTGGCTTACCATTGACGCAACAAAATCCATTGATGAAATTCACAACCTTATTTGGGATAAAATACAAATGTTAATTAGATAAGTTACTGTATTTGAACTACTACATCACCCGTATTAACTGAATCCCCCTCATGTATAAAGATAGCTCTCACTATACCTGCATTTCCTGATAATAAACTTTGCTGCATTTTCATAGACTCTATAACACAAAGTTCTGAACCTTCTTCAATGTAATCCCATATTTTTATAGGAACAGAAATTACTTTTCCTGGCATAGGAGATCTAATAAGTTTATTACCGTTTTGTGTTAAACCTTTAAGACCTTCATTAGTTTCAATTACATCAGAAATATTAGCTGGTGTAGATCCTAGATTTATAGGAGTATTTTCGACGGAAACACTCATTTTTTTCCCATCAACATAGATCTCAAAAGGATAGCTAGTAGTATCTTCTATTTCTACTATATGAGATTTTCCATTAACTAAGATTGTGAGTTGTTTTTTTACCATCCTAACCCACCAAAGCTACTTTGATTCATTTGTGATACTCTACCTTGCATTTTCCAATTATTCGTGTTGTGTGAATTTGATTTCGAACCAAAGATTTCGTTTAAAGCAATTGTTATAGCAGCAACTATTTCTTCATCACTAGTGTTGTTATTTTCATAGGGAAAAACATCAGTAAGGAAATTTGTAGAAAACTCATGATTTTCAAATCCTTCAGATTGCAAGATCTCAATAATTAATGGAATGTTATGTGTGATACCAATAATTTCTGTAGATTGTAAATATTTAATAAAGTTTGAAATACATTCTTTTCTATTTCGTCCCCAAGCGATAAATTTACCTAACATCGGTTCGTAATATGGTGATACTTCGTATCCTTCAAATATAGAAGCATCAATTCGTATATTTTTTTTAGTCGGCAATTTAAGAGAAGAAATCTTGCCAATTGTTGGTAAAAATGTTTTAGGATCTTCTGGATAAATACGCGCTTCAATGGAGTGTCCAGTTTGTTTAATATCATCTTGTACAATACTTAATTCTTCACCTGAGGCAATTCTAATTTGCAGATCGACAATATCTAGGCCGGTAGTCATTTCCGTTACTGGATGTTCAACTTGAAGTCTTGTATTCATTTCTAGAAAGTAGAAATTAGATTCCTCATCTACTAAAAATTCAACAGTTCCAGCATTGGTGTAATTGATATGTTTGACCAAATCTATAGCAGAATTCCATAGTTCCTCTCTTTTTTGTTGAGATAGTTTTGTACATGGTGTTTCTTCAATAATCTTTTGATTCCTTCTTTGAACTGAGCAATCCCTCTCAAACAAATGTATAGCATTTCCATGAAGATCAGCTAAAACTTGAACCTCAACATGAGAACCATTAGTCATATATTTTTCAACATATAGTTTTGAATTCCCAAAATTACTTTCTGCTAATGATTGTGCTTGTTTAAATGATTCTTCTAAATCTTCAGCAGAATCTACTTTTCTAATACCTATACCTCCACCACCTGCAGATGCTTTTACCATAACGGGATAACCGATTTCTTCACAGACTTTTTTAGCTTTAGCATAAGTTACTGGTGCATATGTACCAGGTAAACAAGGAACACCAGCTTTCATTGCTGTCTGAATAGCAGTAACTTTGTCTCCCATTTTTTCTATAGCTTCAGTTGATGGGCCGATAAATATTATATTGTTTTCTACACACGCTTTTGCGAATTCAATATTTTCTGATAAGAATCCATATCCTGGGTGTATAGCCTCAGAATTAGTTTCAAGAGCAATTTCAATAATTTTATCTATATTTAAATAGCTTTCTGCAGGAGTCAATCCACCTAAGGGTTTTGATTCATCAGCTAGTTTTACATGTAGAGCTTCTTGATCGGCATCAGAATATATTGCAACTGTTTCAATTCCGATATTGTTACATGTCTTTATGACTCTACAAGCAATTTCACCACGATTTGCTATAAGTATTTTTTTAAAGGGTTTTATCGTATTATTCATAATCGGTTAGTATTCTATTACAAACTCATGATATTTTCTGTTAACTAACAGCTTATAAATTTAAACTTTGCATAATTTCTATCAGAATAGTTTAGTTTTTAACTTAAATCCTAAATTATCATGTATTAGAAATTCACTGATAGCTAAACATTTTTTTATTGATGGGATTTCAAGGCTTATAGATAATAATTTTTCTCGCGGAGCTATAGAAATAAAATGTAATAATTTAATTGATTGTGCATCTGCAGTTAGAGAATTATTGATTTTGGATTGGCATACAGTACAAATTGCTCCTCCATGATTAGAACTAATAGATGTTAGATTTTCCTTGTTTTCATCAAAACATAAGTTACAGCTAGAAAAATTTAAATCCCATCCACTCATTGTAAGAATTTTCATTCTTATATACAAAATCAATAAATTAATATTCTGATTATCGTTTAGCCATCGTAAAGATTCTAATAAGAGTTTATATGCATCTGTATTAATTTCGTTAATAGGGTTGAAAACGTCAAATAATTCCATAATATAAAAAACATTATTAATTAAGTCGTAATTTTCTCTAATATTTGGAAATAGTTCTGTAGTTTCTGCTGAAGAAATAGTATCAATACTTCTTCCTTTTGATATTACTAAATTACAACGATTGGTAATTTGTAGATGTCCGGATAGTTTACTTTTGGGTTTTTTTGTACCATTTGCATTAATACTTAATTTTCCTAAGTTGGGGGTAAATACAATATAGATATGACCTGATTCACCAAAACTTTTTGAATTTAGAATGATGGCTTCAGTTTTATAACTTCGCTCTCTATTTACCACAAAATCTCTCTTATTATTGACTAAAAGGTTTTAGAAAATTTATATTTCTTGACGTCCTTGTAGAGCTCTCATTATAGTCATTTGGTCAGCATATTCAATATCTCCACCAACTGGAAGACCTCTTGCTAATCTGGTAATTTTGGGCACTAAATCTCCTATAATGTCTTGAATGTACATAGCTGTACTTTCTCCCTCTATGCTTGGATTCGTTGCTAGGATTATTTCATCTATATTATTAACTTTGATTCGATTTAATAATTCGTTTATTTTAAGGTTGTTTGGACCAATACCATTGATCGGTGAAAGAACCCCATGTAATACATGATAAAGGCCATTATATGAACCAGTTCTTTCAAATGCTAATATATCTAAGGGTTCTTCAATGACACATATGAGTTTATGGTCACGTTGGTTATTTGTACATATTGAACAGGGGTTTTCGTCACTGAGATTTTGACATATATCGCAATATATAATCTTGTCTTTAAGTTCTATAAGAGAACTAGATAATTCCAGTACTTCAGATTTTGGCAATTTTATAAAATGATACGCAAGCCTCTGAGCACTTTTAGGTCCAATTCCTGGTAGTTTAGACAATTCATTTATAAGTTTTGAAATTATTTTAACTGAGTGATTTTGTTCAGGAATTTGCATGATAGTTTACTTTCGCAATTTAATTCTTAAGAAATTCCAGGGAGTTTGAGTCCTCCTGTTAGAGAATTAAGTCTAGAAGCACTTAGTTGTTGTATTTTTTCTATTGCTTCATTGAAACCTGTGGTGATTAAGTCTTCTAACATATCAGCATTTTCTGGATCAATTGTTTCTGGGTCAATTTTTATTTCTGTAACTTGGTATTTCCCATTAATAGTAATTGTAATTGCTCCGCCACCTGATGAACCAGTGACAGTTTCAGATTCTAGCTTTTGCTGTTCTTCCATGAGTTTTTGTTGAAGTTGTTGTGCTTGCTTTAGCATATTTTTATTCATCATTTTGTACCTCTTCTTCGATAATTTGACCGCCCCAGTTCAGAGCTTTCATAACTGATAAATTCACACTGTTGTTGTTAGAGTTGTTTTTTTTCTCAGAATCATTATAAACAATTTCCTTGAGAGTAGATATTTGAAAAGTCTTAGATATAGATTCGATTAAATCTAATTTAATTCTACCATGCTCTAATTCTCCAATAAATCTTTCTTGGTTTGAGTTACTTGCAAAGCTTAAATATAGTTTTTCGTTATCAATGGATGCTTCCCTACAGTCTCGTAATAATGCTCCAATTGCAAAACGTTCTCCTTTAATTTTTGCAAACTTTTCAATTATTGATTGCCATGAGTCACTTTTTATTATATTTTCATTTGGGACCTCAGTATTTTGTTCAGCAATTGTTTCTATTTTTTCTTGATTATCGGTTTCTGAATGCATGTCTTTTAGAATATTTTCATTTGGAACCTCAATATTTGGTTTTTCTGTTTCAATTATTTCTTCGATTGAATTTTCTGGCGTTTGGTTAGCCGTATTTTCTAGAGTCTTAATAGGCGCTTCATTTATAATTACCTTTGAGGATATATAATCTTCATTTTCTTTTAACATAGAAGCTTCTATTGCTGCTATTTCTAAGCTAGATGTATGATTTAGTGATTTAGAAAAATCAAGATTTACTAATATTTTAAGGCATTTTGCCATATGTAATATTCGTTCTTTATCATTTGAAGTACTGGCTTGGGTAATTAAGGTTTCTCTTAAAGAGATAATCAAGCTATTATGTAATTGCTTAATACTAGTATTATTAGAAACACTATTATTGATCAATTGAATTGTTTGATTAATGTTACCCGTAAGTATCGATTCTTGTAGCAATTCTATTTGTTTTGAGTCAGTTATACCGAGGATAGTATTAATTTGATTAATATCAATATATTCTTCATCATTTGATAGAATGGCTTGCTCGAGAAAGCTTTCAGCATCTCTTAAACTTCCTTCTGATATCTCGGCAATTCTTTTAATTGCTGATTCAGAAATATTAACTTTTTCATCATTAGCTATTTGTTCAAGTCTTTGGAAAATATCGTTATTATCAATTTTTTTAAAGTCGAATCTTTGACATCTTGAAAGTATAGTAGGTTCCATTTTATCCGCTTCTGTAGTAGCTAATATGAAAATTACATGAGGCGGAGGTTCTTCCAACGTTTTAAGTAAGGCATTAGAGGCGTCTTTAGTTAACATATGTGCTTCATCTAAAACATATACCTTATATAAACTTTTTGAAGGGGAATAATTACTTTTATCTCTTATACTTCTTATTTCATCTATTCCACGGTTACTTGCTGCATCAATTTCTATAAGATCTAAAGAATTTGACGAATTAATATCGGTACAATTTTCACAAGTATTACAAATCAACCTATCTTCAATATTTTCAGTTTTACAATTAATTGCTTTAGCTAATATCCTTGCTGTACTGGTTTTTCCTGTACCTCTAGGGCCACTAAATAGATACGCATGAGCAATTCTATTTTGAGAGATCGCGTTTACGAGGGTTTTTCTGATTGCAGTTTGTCCAACTAAGTCAGAAAAACTTTTTGGGCGCCATTTTCTATATAAAACGTAATTATTCATAGTAAATTATTTATTTAATAAATGTTTTGTTGAATCGGTTTGAATTTTTTCCATAATTTTTAGCTCATCATTATTTGTATGATCATATCCAATTAAGTGAAGAACACCATGGGAAATTAATATGGCTAATTCTTTATCGATAGAAACGTTATTTTCTTCGGCTTGTCGTTTGCATTGAGGATATGATAAAACGATTTCGCCTGCATATCCAGTCTCATTGGGGAAAGATTCTGTGGTAGATATGGCTTTTTCACTTTCGCCATAATATTGTCCTGGATAATTTTCTGAGAATGCTAGTACATCAGTAATTTCATCAAGTCCTCTATATTCATTATTCAATACTTGAATTGTTGCATCGTCAGCTATGGTAATTCCTAGGGAATGGTAATCATGAATAAATTCAGAATTTAATGAAAGTAAACCGAAACTTAGGGAATTTAATGCTATTTTTTCTATCCACACTTCAGAAAGAACTTTGGAAAATTCTTCGAATATATTAACATCTACAATTATGCTATCCATAATCTTATTGTACAATATTGTCGTCAAAAAATTTACTTATCTGAGTATCTGAGTATCCCATTTTTTTTAATATTGAATTTGTTTGTAATCCAGGTTTGTCAGGAGCAGGTAAAGATTCATCAAATTCATAATCACTGCTTTCGTAAGGTAATTTAGGTAAGGCAAAATCTTTTCCGTCAGATGTAAATTTGTATAAACGTTTTCCTGAATTTACATGCTGGTCAGTAATTACTGTGTCTGGTGTGTGAACAAGTGTAGCTGAGATTCCATTTTCTCTAAGCATATCTAAGATTGTAGTACTTTCCATATTTTCTATAATTGGGGTTACTGTTTTTAGAATTAGGGGTCTGTTCGCTATTCTTCCTGGATTATTTTCTAGTTCAGGATTATTCGCCAATTCTTTTAATTCTAATATTCTACAAAAGGTGTTCCATTGGTTATTACTAGTGACACCAATAAAAACCAATTCTCCATCAATACATTGGAATTTATCATAGACACCCCATCCATGATGGCGTTCTGGTAAAGGTACATTCTCATTACCAGTATGTTGATTGAATGCCATATGTTGACCGACAAAAAATAATGCAGTTTCAAATAACCCAGAAGTAATTTCCTGTCCTTTTTGTGTAATACTTCTAGTATATAAGGCAGAAAGCACACCAATTATTCCATGCATGGCTGCGCCCATATCTACAATACTTGCACCAGCACGTATTGGATCTCCTGATCTGCCCGTCATATATGCGAGACCTGATCCCATTTGTGCGAGTTCATCTAGAGATGTTTGATTGCTGTAAGGTCCACTTAAAAATCCTTTTACACTTAGATAGATTAATTTAGAAAATTTGGTGCTTAATTGCTTGTAACCTATACCAAGTCTATTCATGGTCCCAGGGGCCATATTTTCAATAAGTACATCGGTGTCTTCTAATATCTTATATAAGATTTCTAGTCCTTCTGGGTTTTTTAAATCTATAACGATACTACTTTTGTTACGATTTACAAAGAAAAAGCTACCATTTCTACTAGATCCTATACGACTAGTATCAAGTGCATTGGGTGGTTCAATTTTAATTACTTCAGCACCTAAATCTCCCAAGATAAGACCAGCAGTAGGTCCTGCAACTATATGTGCTATTTCGACAACTTTGATGCCTGAAAGTGGTAAATTATTCATCTTACTCTTGTAAAAAAAGAGGGGTTGATTTCAACCCCTCTTAATTATTCTTTCTTTATGATTAAACGGTAACTGCGTCTAAAACTTCACTAATATCTTTTACGTTTTTAAGATCCTTGAGAAGAGAAAGAGCACGTTCAACTTTTTCTGAAGGAAGAACTTTACTTGCATTTGCTTCAAACTTAACATCAATTTCATGACCTACAAGAGTATTAGTAGCTGTCTCAATAGTATCACTAACACTTCTTCCATCTTTCATATTTATGACTACAGTTTGATCTCTGTGTTGACTATGTATACGACCAGGTAAATCTTTAGTCATGATATCATCTTTGAGTTCTACTCGAGACATCATGTCACGGATTTCAGGGCTGTTTACTTTTTCATCTGTAAATGTGTCATAAGACATTGCACCATCAACTACAGCAGCAGCAATATTAAATTGCAAACTAAATTTTCCACCAAAATAAGTGTCTGTATCAGGTCTGTTTAAGAATCCAGAAGCTCCCATACCGCCTATAAATTCAACACTTTCAACTTGGTCGGGTTGAATTTCATATTTATGTACTAAATCTATTAGCATAGGAACGGCGCCATGGTTACCATAACAGCAAGGCCATTCTTTTATTTTGAATCCTGGATTTACTATTTGCCATTGAGCATCGCCTAATTGGTGAGTCATTGCATTAATATTTGCTTGCTTATCACCAAATACTGCTACATAGCCTAAAGGTGCTTCAATTATATCTTGATTTGCAGTATATCCCTTAGAAGCTAAAGTTGCAGCAGTGATGCCGCTTCTTGCACCATTACCGGGATGTAATGGTTTTGTCATAGTACCAAAATTTGCCTGCATACCAGCAGCATGAGATGCAGCGATACCCAAAGCATGTCGTGTTTGATCAACTGTCAGACCCATTAGTCTGGAAGCAGCAGCTGCAGAAGCTAATGTACCAAGAGTTACGGTTGAATGCCAACCTCTTTCATAATGGTCTCCCCCAATACCTTGGGCTAAGCGAGCGCCTACATCAAATCCCAGAACATAAGCATCTAAAATCTCACGTCCAGTCTTGCCAAGTTGTTCTCCTAGTGCTAATACCGTAGGCATTAAAATTACTGCAGGATGACCGAAACCACCAACGTCATCATAGTCATCAGCATGTCCAAGTGTACCATTTGCTAAAGCTGCATTTGGAGATGATGTTTTAATATTTGTACCAATTACACGAGAAACAGGAGTTCCACCTACCTCTTCAGTAAATTCAGTTATTATTCTACCTATCTCATTAGTATTAGCAACAAGTGCTGTTCCAACAGCATCCATTAAGCCTGCTGTGGCTCTTTCTATGGCTTCGTCACTAATCTTTTCTGAAGGTGTTTCAATAACAAATCTTGCCAACTTCTCTGTTGCGCCCATTATAAACCTCCTATAAAAATATCCCTGAATCAATCATAATTCAGAGAAGAGCTACATAATACAGGTGAGTATATTAACATATTCTGAACAAGTCAATAAAATAATTACTAGAAAAGTGATATAATCAAATCCCAGGAACAGTGTTATTTTATTTAAATAATAAGGAGGAATAAAATGGGCACGATTTCTGTAGAAAAAATGGCTGGATATTGTTTAATTATAGGTCCAATCGTTGCTGTATTGATTTACTTTATTCAACCAGGAGGCGTACTAGGTATTGGAGGCCAACCTGACCCAACAGATGCTGAAGCGGTGATTAAATTGTGGACTGGTGATTTACAAACCTATGGGATTGTTACTTCAATGCTTATACCTGTTGCTCTCATTACTATGCTTTCCGGACTCATGTATTTTGTACAAAGTCTTGAAGGTGGTAATGGATACGCACTAGCTAGGCTTGGAATGCCAATGGTATTTATAGCAGTAGCTGGTTGGGCTATTGGTTCTGGGCTAAGCTTAGGTGCTGGAATAGGAACAGTAACTTTAACAGGGGATCGTGAATTAGCAACAATTGGTTTTTCTTTAGCAAATTTATGTACATTTTTATTTGGAGTGGGTGGTTTTCTTATAGCACTAGGTGCTTCTACGAGAGATGATAGCTCTATATTTGCAAGTATAGCAGCGCTCTCTGCTGTAGTTGTTGTTATAACTGCACAGGTTTCATTATTGGCAACAGGTCAAGCAACTACAATGGCTTTGATTGGTGGTATTTGTTACATAGTTTATACAGTTTGGGCAATTACACTTGGTCGTGGAATGATTTCAAAATAAGAAATTATTTGTGCCCTTGTTATGAAGACGAGGGCACAAATAGAATCATTTAATTAGTTTCTGATAATCATTTTCATTGCTTATATTTTCTATTTTCTTTATGAAATCTGCTAAAGATTTGGATTGGTTTCTTAGATAAGTTAGTTCTTCAAATACAGTACTTTTGGAAGATGGGCTGTCTGCATATATACCGTGAAAAGCAAAATATGCTTGGTTTAGTTTACGAATAATGTATCCTTCATCTAGAAATAATTTCTGTCGGTCTTCCATATATTTTTCAGCTTTAGAAATATCACCTTGATTTAGATATTCTTCAGCAGTAGATCTTGTTTCATTCATTTCTAATCCAAAGCAAAAATCAGGCTTGTTACAAGGCTCAGCAGTTATAGGATTTTTTAAAACATCATTTTTTTCGATATCTAATATATATTTAGCTATTTCGTCCCCAAAAATATTAGCCGCAGTTTCATTAATTGTTCGTAGTTTGTCATCATTGAAGTAACCTCTTCCAAGAGGTTTGAAGATCATATAATTATGAAACCATTCATGTGCAGTTGTGCTAAGAGTAGATTCTAAACTTCTTACTTTTACCGTTGCAGGAAAAGTAGATAATCCACCAATATCTGATATAAGAACTGATTTATTTTCTAGATTTTCAATAGTATCTTCAATTTTATATCTTTGAGGAATTGAATTATCGGATTTTAATAATATTGTTTTTTCTAATTTTATTTGATCTCTCGGTGACAATATTAAAAGCGACGGTGGTGGTTCTATACTAATCAAAACAGGTGGAAATACTGTGTTTGGCAATATAGATATATTGAATTCCTGAATTGCATTACTTACTATTTCTTCTAAAGCATTTTCAGTTATTAATTGGTTTTGTTCTAACTCATTAATGTATTGTTGGATTATCTTTTCTTTTTCTGCATTTGATTTAAAATCATTACCTTTTATAGCTGCATACTCATATTCGTTATTGTGTTTTCTTATTTGATCATTGATTTTAATGTAATTTTGTATAATTTCTATTGGATCGTTTTTAGAAACTTTCTTATTTTCAAATGGGAAAATAAATTCAGATATTGAATAAAAGAATTTCTGTGGTAAATATTGTAATTCCCATAGTAACAAACTATGTTTTTCATGAGATATTATCGAATTAATTGTTTCACTTTTAGAAGGATTGCTTGGTATTAATCCACTGCAAAATAATAAAATTGCAAATAGAATTAATTTAAATATGGGCTTATTAGAGGAAATTATTTTCACTATATGTGCCTTTTATGTACAGATTGAATCTATATAGTGATTATACTATTTAATCTAATTTTCTGAGAGTACTTCCAAAAATCCAAAGAAAAATACCACTCATTACACATCCTACACCAAAAAGTATTTGGCCGTTTGTTACTCCTACGTATGCTGCTGCTGGTCCGGCTATGGCGGCACCAAGAGATACAAAAGCTCTGTCTAAACTTAATAGACCCATTGCTCTCCCTCTGAGATGGTCGGGGGTAAGTTTCATTAATACTGAATTAATAAGGGGGAAAATAATGGCTTGAGATAATCCAATTAGAATAGCCATAAAATATATAACCATCATATTGTCAAATGCTACTGATAGTGCAAATAATATGAGAGATAACCCTAATGCAATTTGTGACGATAATATCCAAATTCCACGTTTATTATTAGGGTTAACTGCTGCAAGGAATACAGCACCGCTAGCCCCGCCGATTCCACTCATTGATAAAAGAATGCCAAGACCTTTTTCCCCTATACCTAATATTTTAGCAAATAGTGGAGCAAAAACTTGCATAAATACCATTCCAAATAAAAAGAAACATGCTGCCATAATTACTACTGCGCGTATATCTTTTCTTGACCATGAGAATCGTAATCCTTCGATTAATTCAGCAAAAACGTACTGGATAGTTTTTTTGTTTTCTCCTTCGTTATTTATTACTTCGTGTGAATAGTTAATTAAATAAGTAAAAATAAAAGCTAAAGTATATAGTATTAAAATAATAGTTACAGGAAATTGGAATCCATAGTCTGCTTCTGTTATTCGATCGACTCCACTGGTTAATGCGATTATCCAACCAGCTCCTGCTGCAGCAATTATTCTTGTTGCTTGAACTGTTCCCATACTAAGAGCCATTGCATTAGTGTACAGTTCTTGTGGGACAACATTAGCTATCATTGCTCTTCTTGCAGGTTGATCGAATGCCATTGTTGCACCCCGAAAGAAAGTGTATAAATACACCCACGTCATAGATAAATGATCCATAAATACAACAAACATAAATATTATTTGAATAAATACAACACCTATTTTAGTAACGACTAACAGTGTTTTTCTGTTGAAGTTATCAGCAAATACACCAGCAAAAAGTCCCAGTGTGAAATGGGGCATTGTGCGAACAAACATAACCAAGCCAACATTTATTGCAGCTTGTTCTAAGCTGTCATATAGGCTTAAAACTATTAAAGGAATAGTTACCATGTCTATCCACATTCCAGCAGCATGAGTTACTTGTCCTAACCAAAGATATCTGAACGCAGAATATCGAAATGAGCTCATCATATTACTCATGTATGTTCAACCACCCCTAACAAGACAAAACCCCTGAGGTTTCAGGGGTTTTGGAATTTAATTATATTGGAATTACATTAATTCTTTAAGTTGCTGAGTTAGAGCAGGTAGTACTTTTTCCCAATCTCCAACTACTCCAAATCTAGCGTCTCGGAATATATTGGCATCTGGATCTTTATTTATCGCGACAAGATTTTTTGATCCACTGCAACCAGCCATATGTTGACTGGCTCCAGATATTCCTACTAATAAGTAAAGGTCAGGAGCAACTTTTTTTCCTGTCAATCCTATTTGATATGAATATGGTACCCATCCTATATCGACTGCTGCGCGGCTTGCTCCAATAGCAGCCCCCATAGTATCAGCCAAATCTTTAAGTTCATTATCAAAGGGCTCTGGTCCGTTCATACCACGACCACCACCAACTATTCTTGCTGCATCTTCTAAACGTATTCCTTCTTGTACTTCTTCAACCCGTTCTACAACTTGATTTTTTATTACTGACTCATCGAGATCGGCATTGTAATCAACTACATCACCAGATCTGCTTGTGTCAGCTTCTAAGGCTTCTTTTGTTTTTGGTCTTATTAAAGCCATCATAGGAGTTGATTCACAGACAACAGTTGCCATGCAGTTACCGCCAAAAACAGGTCGGTTAGCTTGAATTTTGTTATCTGAATTAACTGATACTTCAATACAGTCTTGTACAATACCAGTATCAACTCTAAATGCTAATCTTGCTCCAATATCTGCACCAATTTCAGTTTTAGAAATTAATACTGCAATTGGATTAATTTCTTGGATTAATTTTGCTAAGCTTGCTAAATATGCATCTGTTTGGTAAGTGCCAAGCAAAGAGTCTTTAATGTTGTAAACTTTATCGGCTCCTTGACTTATTGCTTCTTGAGCAGCACTAGTTGAGTCTTGATCAAGTAAAGCAACAGAAATTGAAGAAGTTAAAGATTCTGCTAAAGGTTTCCCATGGGCAATTAATTCAGCAGTAGCTTCTGCTAGATTTCCACCATTTACCTCACCAACAAGTAATATTTCTGACATTATTTGTACTCCTATATTAATTTTGCTTCACGCATTTTTAATGCTAAATTTCTTCCCATTTCTTCTTCGTCTTCCCCTTCAATAATTTCACATTGAGATTGTTTTTCAGGTATAAAAAGGTCAACGATTTTGATTCGTGGAGAAAGATCATCATCAGACAAACCAAGTTCAGCTGCGTCCCATGTTATTGGGGTTTTACGTGCAGCTGCCATAATGTTTCGTAGAGTAGGGTATCTTGGCTGTCCAAATTCATTATTTACAGTAATTACTGAAGGTAAAGGGGCTGAAACAGTTTCATAACCTGCATCAGTTGCGCGCTCACAAATAGCTCTACCATCTTTAATTTCGATTTTTCTTGCAATTGGTACACAAGGTACTCCTAGGATTTCAGCAATACCTAAAGGAACTTGAGCTTGGTCCCAATCAGATGCTTGCATACCTGCCAGTACCAAATCGTACTCGCCTATTTTTTGAATTGCTGTTGCTAAAAGTTTTGCAGTTATTGAGCTATCATTAAGATTGCTAAATTTTTCATCTTGCAAAAGATACATTTCATCAGAACCCATAGAAACGGCCTTTTTCATGACATCCATGACAAAATCTGAACCTGCTGAAATTACGCTAACTGTAGCATCTCCAACTGCTTCTTTGATTTGAAGTGCAGCTTCAATGGCATTTTCACAAAAACCATTAATGACTGGTGCTATTTTTTGTGAAGAATCAACTTCAAGTTTTCCAGCACTTCCGTCAATTCTATAACTTGCACTTGGAGCTTCAGGATCAATAACTTGTTTTGCTAATACTACTATATTAAAAGACATTTTTACCTCTGTAATATAAATTAAATTTGTATTAAAACTTTATCATTGCCTATA
>MDTA01066852.1_pt1 | contig 31701 bp, 31 predicted proteins | sample 811151 | NCBI WGS metagenome assembly MDTA01 (sample SAMN05326648, study PRJNA326480) | marine metagenome | isolation source: seawater | place: Indian Ocean: South | collected 2010
ATGAATTGGGGCTTTTCTTCCTGCAATATCTCTAGCAATTCTTGCTTGCTCAATAGCTCCTGAAACTGAAAAATCAATTAACTCTCTGTGTCTACCTGATCTAGTTTTTTCTTTGTAAATTTGAGGTATCAAATTTCCATCTTTATCGTAAGAATCAGCATTAACTCCAGAAAAGGTTCCAACACCACCTGCCTTAGCCCATGCTCCAGAGCTTTCTCCACTACTTATTGCTATACCCTTCCCCCCCTCTATCAAAGGTAGGGTTTCTTTTCCTGACAAAACAATAGAGTCTATTTTTTTCATATTAAACTTCTTTGATACTTAACTTTACCTTACCTCGGTCATCAACACCAATAACTTTTACTTTGACTACCTCACCTTCTTTAATAACATCCGTGGTCTTTTCGACTCTTTCCTCTCTAAGTTGACTAATGTGTACTAAGCCATCTCTGGAACCTAAAAAATTTACAAAAGCACCAAAATCAGTAGTTTTAACAACTTTACCTTCATAAATTTTTCCAATTTCAGGCTCGGCAACAATATCGTTGATCATTTCTTTAGCGACCTCACCGTCTTCTTGATTTGAAGCAAATACTGAAATTAATCCATCATCATCTATTTCAACCTTTGCTCCCGACTTTTCACAAATATCCTTGATAACCTTTCCACCAGAGCCAATCACTTCTCTTATCTTTGATTTATTAATTTGAATATTTATAACAGTCGGGGCATTAGACTTTGTGCCTTCTCTTGGTTTTTTTACAGTCTTTTGCATTTCATTTAAAATATGCTTTCTTGCACCATGAGCCTTATTTAAAGCATCTTTCATAATTTCTTCAGTTATGCCATTTACTTTAATATCCATCTGTAATGCAGTTATCCCTGAATCGGTTCCAGCCACTTTAAAGTCCATATCACCTAAATGGTCCTCATCACCGAGAATATCAGTTAAAACAACAAATTTATCTTTTTCTTTTATTAGGCCCATTGCAACTCCTGCCACTGATTTCTCAAGGGGAACCCCAGCATCCATTAAAGATAAAGATGCTCCACAAACCGAAGCCATCGAAGATGAACCGTTCGATTCAGTAATTTCTGAAACAACTCTGAGCGTATAAGGGAAATCAACTACTTTCTTTAAAACAGGATTTATAGCCCTCCATGCTAATTTACCATGCCCAACTTCTCTTCTTCCAGTAGACCCCATTCTTCCAACTTCATTCACTGAGTATGGTGGAAAATTATAATGTAATAAAAACTTTGCTTTTTGATCTCCATCTAATGTATCTAACATCTGTTCATCACTGCTTGTTCCAAGTGTAGTGGTAACTAAAGCTTGCGTTTCGCCACGAGTGAATAAAGCACACCCATGAACATTATCAAGAAAATCTACTCTTACATCTATGTCTCGCACAGTATTTAAGTCTCGACCGTCTATTCTTTTACCTGTTTTTAGTATTGAGTCTCTAACCAGATCTTTTTCAACAGATTTTACGGTATCGTTAATAATATGCAGTTTGGTATCATCATTATTAAATTTATCAATAATTTCTGCCCGTGCTTTATTGAGCGATTCATTTCTTTTTTTCTTTTCTTTAATTTTGTAAATTGGACCAAAAGACTTTATAGCTTCGTTTTGTAATTCCTTAAAATACGATGGTGATTTTGGAGAATCAATTTCCCAAGAATCTTTTGCTGAATTTTCTGCGAGCTCAATTATTTTATCTATTACACACTGAAACTCTTTAAAACCAAATTGAACAGCACCAAGCATAATATCTTCTGGAAGTTCACTTGCCTCAGACTCAACCATGAGAACTCCATCTCTAGTGCCAGCTACAACCAAATCTAATTCACTTTCTACCAATTCTTCTCTGGTTGGATTTAAAATGTACTCACCATCGTTATATCCGACTCTAGAGCAGGCTATTGGGCCTAAAAAAGGAAGACCAGCTATTGTAGTGGCAGCAGAAGCGCCAATCATAGCGCAAATTGCAGGGTCATTTTCTCCATCATAATTTAAAACTGTACAAACGACCTGAGTTTCATTTTTAAAGTCTTTGTGAAAAAGCGGTCTCATTGGTCTATCAATTAATCTCGAATTTAAAATTTCAATCTCAGACGGCCGTCCTTCTCTTTTAAAAAAGCCACCAGGTATTTTTCCAGCTGCATAAGCTTTTTCAATGTAATGAACTGAGAGAGGAAAAAAATCAATTGTTGGATCTGAGGTTTTTGAAGCACAGACCGTGCAAAGCACACTAGTTGAACCAAGAGTTGCAACAACGGCACCGTCAGCTTGCCTTGCCATTAAACCAGTTTCTAACTTTAGATTTAGACCTTGCCAATCTAATTGAACACTTGAAGTATTAAACATAAAAATCTCCGTTTGAATTAGCGTCTTAAGCCAAGAGATTTTATTATAGATTCGTACTGGTCATTACTTTTTCTTTTTACGTAGTTTAAAAGTTTTTTTCTTTTTCCAACCATCTTCATTAAACCTCTTCTAGTATTTTCATCTTTTTTGTTTAGCTTAAGATGTTCTGTTAATTTTTTTATTCTGTTAGTAAAAGTGGTAATTTGAAACTCGCTACTTCCAACATTTCCTTTTTTAACGTTTGTGTCTTTTACTTTTTTGTCATTTTCTTCTTTTTTCATTCCTATCTTCAATCCTTTCAAACAAAAAAATTACTCAATAAATTTTTAGGATAAAAATTTCCATCTTTTAAATATCCCACAGCAATAAACTCGTTATTAAATTTAGCTAATGTAAATTCAGTTTTATTAAATTTGTATAATTGTTTTCTTAAAATATTCATTTTTATAGGTTTACCATTTAATATATGTTCAACTTCTTCTTTATCCAAATAAATTTGATTAAATTGGTTAAAAACCAGATTAACTGGCTTTATAATACTTAAAAGATCCTCAATATGCACTAAACTTAATAAATAATCTAGTGAAATAAGTTTTTTGTCCAAATTTCCTACACCTATTCTTTTCAATGATTGAATCATCCCACTTGTTTTTAGGACATCGGCAATGTCCTCAGCTAAAGTTCTTACGTAAGTACCTGATTCACATTTTACGTAAAACAAAGTTTTACCATCAGAAAAAAAGTCAAGAACATTGAGATTAAATATTTTTTTTTTTTGTTTTTTTAATTCAAAATCAACATTTTTTCTGACAAGTTCATAAGCCTTTGTTCCATTAATCTTTTTTGCTGAATATTTTGGAGGTGTCTGATAATAATCAGAACCAAATATTTTTACAGCTTTGAGAATTTCGTTTTTTGTTGGGATTCTGTTAGAGGTCTTTTTAACTTGTCCTTCAAAATCACCTGTCGAAGACTGAGAGCCCCATCTAATTTCAAAAATATATTCTTTATTGTAATTTGACATATATTTAATAGTTTTGGTTGATTTTCCTAACGCAATTGGTAGAAAGCCAGAGGCAAGGGGATCTAATGTTCCTACGTAACCTGCCTTACAATTTCCAAAAAGATTTTTAACTTTTTGTAAAGCATTATTTGATGAGATACCAATTGGTTTATCCAAAAAAATCCACCCACTTACAGAATCTATTTTCATTTCTTCGAGAGTTATTTTAAGGTCTTAGGTGACAAGCCACCAATAAGCTCATCGATCTCAAAGGATTTTTTCCGAGAGCAATCAAATACAAACTTTAATTTAGGAGTGTATCTTAATCCTATCTGCTCGGAAAAGTCTTTTTTAATTCTAGTCAAATTATAGCTTATAAAACCCAGAATCTCTTGATCATCTTTATGATTAGTTTTGGTAAAATTTGATAAAAAAACAGTTGCAGTCCTACCGTCCCTTGACAAGACAACGTCATCAATAAAAATCATTAGATTGTTACCGTTATCGTCTCTAAAATCTTGTGACAGGAAAATTTCCCCAAGTTTTTTTTTTATTAATTGAGTTAGTTTATTTAATCTCGAGTTTTTCCTGGGAATTTTGTATAAGTTAAGTTCATTTGGTTTTATCATTATTAACTCTATTAAAAAACTCTATTTTATCTTCTTCATTAATGTCATTAAATTTTAAAAAATTTATTCCGCATTCAAGACCAGATAATACCTCTTTCACTTGGTTTTTTTCTCTTCTCAGGGTATGAATGGTTGCCTCTTCAATAAGTTTATTTTCTCTGTAGATTTTTGCAATTGACTTATTTGTAACCTTGCCTTCTTCTATCAAACATCCCGCTACTTTTGAGTTATCAGACATTTCAAATACCTTTTTAATTATCGCTTTACCAACTAATTCGTCAGAAAACTCTTCCTCAAACATGCCATCAATAATTTTTTTGGCCTCGTCGATTACTTCATAGATTATACTAAAGTATTTTATAGAAATTTTCTCTCTCTTCGAAAGTGTCTTAGCTTGAACGTTAGCCTTTACATTAAAACCAAAAATTCTTGCGTTAGATGCTGTTGCAAGTGTGACGTCAGATTCATTAATTTCCCCAACGCCAGAGTGAATAATTTTTATATCCACTTCTTCAGAATTCATTTTTTTCAAACTAAACTCTATTGCCTCTTTAGAACCGTGGACATCAGCTTTAATAATGATTGAAATTTCTACTTTTTTTTCATCGGTATTATTTTGTATCATTTGATCAATTGAAACTCTTTTTACTGAGGCGTTTTCCTCAATTCGCTTCATTCTAGATCTATACTGAGTTACTTCTCTTGCTCTTGATTCATTTTCGACTACAACAAGTTTTTCTCCTGATTCAGGAGCACCTGATAACCCAACAACTTCAACAGGAAAACTAGGTTTAGCGTTTTGTAGCCTGTTTCCTTCATCATCATAAATTGCTCTTACCTTCCCCCACTCTTTACCTACAACCAATATATCTCCAACATTTAAGGTTCCTCTTTGAACTAAAATTGAAACGACAGTTCCTTTTCCTTTTTCTATTTTAGATTCAATTACAGAACCTTCAGCTGCTCTAATGGGATTAGCCTTCAATTCAAGAACTTCTGCTTGAAGTAATATAGCCTCAAGGAGTTCATCAAGACCGACCTTAGTCTTGGCAGAAACATTAACAAACACATTTTCACCACCCATTTTTTCACTAATTATTTCGTGTTTCATTAAATCGTTCTCAACTTTTTGTGGGTTAGCTGTTTCCAAATCTATTTTATTAACTGCAACTATAATTGGACATCCCGAAGCTTTTGCATGGCTAATTGCCTCTATTGTTTGCTCATTCACACTATCATCACCTGCTACAACCAAAATAATTATATCAGTAATGTTTGAACCTCTTGCGCGCATCTGACTGAAAGCTGCGTGACCTGGTGTATCTATAAAAGTTATTTTTTTTCCATTTGTTTCAACGATGTAAGACCCAATGTGCTGGGTTATTCCTCCTGCTTCAGTTGAGGCCACTTTTTTCTGACGAATTGCATCGAGAATCGAGGTTTTACCGTGATCAACATGCCCCATAATAGTAACTACCGGAGGACGCAATACTAAGTCACCATCAAAATCTTTTTGTCCCGCTAAACCTTGCTCTACATCAGATTCACTAACTCTTTTGGGCACATGCCCAAGTTCAATTACTAGTAATTCAGCTGTATATCCATCAATGGTGTCATTAATTGTACTCATAACCCCAAGTTTCATTAAAGTTTTTATTAATGATGAAGACTTTTCAGCCATTCTTGATGCAAGCTCACTCACTGCAATTAAGTCAGGAATTATAATTTCTCTTTTTTTTCTCTCCTTACCTTCAAGAGTTTCTTTATTTTCTAAATTATTTAAATTTCTTAGCTTTGCTTTCTCACGTGCCCTTCTTACTGCCGCTAGAGATCTAACTTTTTCATTATTATCGTTAAGTGCCTGAGATATTGTTAATTTGCCTTTTCTTCTGTTTTCAAAGCTTTTTGGAACTTTAGCAAATTTATTAGTTTTAGGCTTATCCTCTTTTCCTAGTTGAACATTTGGAGAGTTTGAATGATTGTCGTTTGTACTTTGAATTATTTTTTTAGGCTGCTTTTTTTCAGTTTGGCTATTATTATTAGAAACGTTACTTTCAGGCTTTGGTAAATTTTGATTTCTTAAATTTTGGTCTTGATCTCTAGATTCAGGTTTACTGTTATAATCTTTTTCAACTTCACTAATTTTTTCATTTTGATTATCTTTTACTTCTTTCTGTTCCAGACTCTTAAATACTCTTTTTTTCTTTATTTCAACAGAAACGGACCTAGTTCTTCCATGGGAAAAGCTTTGTTTTATTTGTCCAACGTTAAATGTTTTTTTTAGTTGGAGTTTTTGTGAATCGTCATTTTTTTTATCTTTATTTTCTTCCATATTAATTCTCAAACCAATGCTGCCTCGATTCTAAGATCACTTCATCTGCTTTCTTTGAATCTAATTCAGTTAATATTTCAATTAATTCGTAACTTGATAAATCAGCAAGCTGGTCTCTAGTTAAAATATTATTTTCTTTAAGCTTAATTAATTGATTAACATTTAAAATGTTATGATTGACAAGATAATCTTCCATTCCTGAACTTTTGAGAATCTCCAAATTTTCTTTCTTTACTTTTTCAATGTGAGATTTTGCTCTATTTATTAATTCACTCGACAAATCGTCGTCAAAACCTTCTATTGATGCTAATTCATCTGAGGAAACCATTGAAACCTCATCAATAGATGAAAACCCCTCTGTTACCAAAAGGTGAGCAATCACCTCGTCAACATCAAGTTCTTCAATAAATTTTTGCGACAAGTTTTTAAATTCCTCACTACGTTTTTCTGACTCTTGGGTAGTTGTAAGTATATCAATACTCCAACCTGCAAGTGAACTTGCTAATCTTACATTCTGACCTTTTCTTCCTATTGCAAGGCTTAATTGTTCATCAGGAACAATAACATCAATCTTTTTGAGATCCTCTTCTATAACGACTTTCTCAACCTCTGCGGGTCCTAAAGCATTGACAATAAAAGTTGCGATATCTTCCGACCATAATACTATATCTATTTTCTCTCCCTGAAGCTCATTAACAACTGCCTGTACTCTGCTACCTCTCATACCAACGCAAGCACCAACTGGATCAATTGTTTTTTCTTTTGTAAAAACTGCTAATTTTGCTCTACTACCTGGGTCTCTCGCAACTGATTTTACCTCAATAATTCCGTCGTAAATTTCAGGGACTTCCTGTTCAAACAATTTTACTAAAAAATTATTATGTGCTCTTGAAAGAAATATTTGGGGACCTTTTAAGTCAAACTTTACTTCTGTGATATATGAACGAATTCTATCAGATCGTCTGAAAACTTCTCTATTTAAAAGTTCATCTTTTTTTAGAATTGCTTCTCCTTTTCCTAGGTCAACGATTAAATTTCCAAATTCAACTCTTTTTACAATTCCATTTACGATTTCACCCACTTTATCCTTAAATTCGTTAAATTGAACAACCCTTTCTGCTTCTTTTACTTTTTGAAAGATAACATGCTTTGCTGTTTGAACAGCAATTCTTCCAAAATCCAACGGTGGTAGTTCTTCAACCCAAAATTCACCAATTTTTAACTTGCTTTGATCTTTAGGCAAATCTCCAGGAATTATCTTATTGATACTTTCCTCTGATGATAAATCATCAATATTTTCCACTACTTCACGGTATCTATAAAGGCCAATGTAACCTGATTCTTTGTCTATTTGAGCTCTAATGTCGAGTTCATAACCGTATTTTGTTCTACCTGCCTTGGCAATGGCAACTTCCATAGCATCCAAAACTTCTTCGGAGGTTATTCCTTTTTCTTTAGCAATACTCTTGGCAACGTCTAATATTTCTAAGTTTTTGCCAACTATGGCTTCATTTTTTTCCAACTTATTTTCCTTTATACTTTTTAAATCTGTAAAAAATAAAAATTAAGGTTATTCATACCAATACTTTGATAAAACTTAAACGATTTTTAATAAAAATTTTTAAGAAATTTCTTTTTCGAAAAGTAAAAAATAAGATTTTCTATTATCTAATTTTGCTTTTTTATAATATTTTGTAATTTGAACATTGAAATATTTCATTATATTCTCATTAATTAAATTTGTAGAGAGAGTAAACTCTGAGCTCTTATGGAAAGCATATATTATCTGATTTAAATAATCTTCATCATCAGTAGATACTATAACTTTAGTTCTTTTATTAGATAATTTTGTTATATATTGAACAAACTTATAGTTTATTAATCTCCTCTTTAAATGTTTTTTTTTAGGCCAAGGGTCAGGAAACAAAATTGTAATATTGTTAAATTTAAGTTCCTTAACAAATTCATATAATTCAAAAAATTCTAAATTTGTAATGAAAAGGTTTTTTAAATTTAATTTTTGTATTTGTTTATGTATGTTTATAGATCCACCAAGATAAGGGTCGCAACCCAAAAAAATTTCATTCTTTCTATTTGAAGATTGGAACAATAGATTTTCTCCCAGACCAAAACCGATCTCCAAATTGATTGAAGTAAAAATTTTTAGTTGAGTTTTCAGTTTTTGGATATTACTACTAGTAAAAAAGAACTCACAATTTTTTAGATTTTCTAAGTCGACATGTTTTAAGTTTCTTGGGGATTTCCTTCCGTAGAAACTTAGCATAATAGATTTTGCTTAAATAAATCAACACTAGAGAGAGACTCCCATGAGAAAGTTCCCTTGTCTTTGTTATATTTTCTTCCAAAATGTCCGTAAGTTGATGTTTTCTCGTATATTGGTTTATCTAAATTTAAAAATTTTTTAATACCAGAAGGCGACAAATCAAAATTTTTATTTATAACTTCTATTAATTTTTGTTTTTTATTTCCTAATTCTTTATCAACTTTAACAAAAATTGAGATGGGTTCTGCCACACCAATGGCATATGAAAGTTGTATCAGACATTTCTTGGTAAGTTCGCTTGCAACAATGTTTTTTGCCAGATATCTAGCCATGTAAGCTGCAGATCTATCAACTTTTGTGTAATCTTTTCCAGAGAATGCACCTCCTCCATGAGGAGCAGCACCACCATACGTGTCTACAATAATTTTTCTTCCCGTTAATCCTGCGTCTCCGTCAGGACCTCCTATTACAAATCTTCCAGTTGGATTAGTAAGTATTTTTTCTTTGGAAGGTAAATTATAATCAGGTATCGCTGCTTCTATAATTTCCAATATTTTATTTCTTATATCTTTATTACTTGCAGATTCCTGGTGCTGACTTGAAACTACTATCGAGGTGATTCCCTGTGGTTTATTATTTTTGTATGAAACGCTTACTTGACTTTTTGAATCTGGGCCAAAAAAAGAATCGTTATTGTGTCTATAATTAGCAAGTTTTTTTAGAATTCGATGACTTAAATCAATTGGAGCAGGCATAAAATTTTCAGTCTCGTCGCATGCATATCCAAACATAATTCCTTGATCTCCGGCTCCAACCAAATCACTTGATTCACCTTTATCTACACCTTGAGAAATGTCCGATGATTGGTTATGTAAGTGGTTCTCAATCTTCACATTTTTCCAATGAAATCCTTTCTGCTCATAGCCTATTTCTTTTACTTTTTTTCTAATAATGCTCTCTATCAAGTCATTATTAATTTTATCTCTATTTTTTTTTAGATTTACTTCACCAGCAATAATTATCCTGTTAGTTGTTGCCAGAGCTTCACATGCTACTCTTGAATCTTTATCATTTGTCATAAAAAGATCAACGATGACATCTGATATCTGATCACAAACTTTATCCGGATGACCTTCAGATACAGACTCGCTTGTAAAAATATACTCTTCTTGGTAATTACTCATATTTAGAAATATCAATGTTTTCTTTTTAAAGAAAATAAAAATTCTATCAAGCAAAATAATAAACACAGTGAAATAATAGAAAGAAATAAAAGTAAATTACCGTACTTTTCAAAAGGAGTTGTTGAAATTAGTGGTTTTATTTTTAAATCAAAATAACCTTCATCACCCAATTCTATTCTTTTTAATATTTTTCCACTACTATCTAAAGCGACTGATATACCTGAGTTAGCAGATCTGAGAAAAAAAACAGATTTTTCAACTGATCTAAAAATCTGCGCTGCAAGGTGTTGCCTTGGACCAGTAGTATATCCAAACCAAGCATCATTTGTTATATTTATCATTATAGATGATTCTTCTGCACCAAATGTTTGAAATATTGCTTCATAGCAAATGGAAGGTTCGAAAAATAATTCTGATTCTTCGTAAATAATTCTGATTTGATTTTCTTGTTCACCTTTTTCAAAATCAGTTGACCCAGGTGTAAGTTTAAAAAGATTTAAAAAACCTCTTAAAGGCATAAACTCTCCAAAAGGGACTAATTTTTTTTTATCATAAAAAGTAAAGTTCTCTTTATCAATAACATAAAGTGTATTGTAGACTTTGAAGTTTTTATTTGAAAAGACTCTTCTTAATCCTCCAGTTACAATAGTGGTATTATCAGGAATTTTTTTTCTTAAATATGCAATTAAATCTTTTTCCTCATTTAAATAAAAAGTTAGGGCAACCTCTGGCCATATAATTATTTTTTCTTTCTTAGATGAATTTTTTTTAATTGTAAGACTTAGAAGTTTTTCAAAATTCCTTTGAAATAATAATTTATTCCATTTTTCTTTTTGTGAAATATTCGGCTGAACAACTCTAGTAAAAATTTCATGACCATTTTCAAATTTTTCTTTGGACACAAAATTAAAAGAAAATAAAAAAACAGGGAAAAAAAAGGTGGCAAATAATAATTTCCACTTTTCATTGCGCATTATACAAAATGACAAAAAGCCTATCCAAACTAAAGTTAAAAAACTAAGTCCAAAAACCCCAATAAACTTTGAAATTTGAATAAATTCCTCATTAAATGCCCAGATATGTGCTGTCAAATTAAATGGTAAGCCACCCCATATAAATGATCTTAATAATTCTGGAAAAATAAAGAATGTTCCCATTATCCATGATTGAAAAAAAATATGATTTTTTCTAAAGCAGCTTGAAAATTTGTTTGTAATAGCCAAAAAAAAAGCAGGAATACAGAAAAAAAGCCCCATCAATAAAGGAAAAAATATTGAAATTGGGGAAATAGCAAAATGTCTCTCAAAAATCAAAAATGGTGAAATAATCCAATGCATTGATCCTAAAAAAAACCCAACCCCAAAAATCCAACCTTTAAAAACTGACCTTTTTATTGAATTTTCTCGCAGGATATTTTTTAAAAACTTAAAATATGCAAATATTACGACAGGCAAAAGAAAGACGAATGTCTGGGATAACCCCAAAAGTATTCCTACTAAAGCTAAAAAGATAATAGAATCTTTTTTCATTATTTAAGAGTTACCAAAATCTTTTTTATTTTTCTTGTATCTGCTTCTATAATTGTAAATTCCAAGAGTTTATCATAATTTATTACCTCTCCTCTTCCAGGAATTCTTCCCAAATAGAAAAATATAAACCCTCCGACAGTATCTATTTCTTGGTTTTTATCGATTCTTAATTTAACACGTAACTTATCTTGAAATTCATCAATCGGTGTTCTAGCAGAAACCTCGTAACTTTTTTTTGAAACTCTTTTGATTTCTTCTAATTGTTCAAAGTCGTGTTCGTCTTTTATTTCACCAACAATTTCCTCAACTAAATCCTCGATAGTAACCAAACCATTGGTACCTCCAAATTCATCAACGATAATGGACATGTGGATTTGTTTAGATCTCATCTTTAACAACAAATCTAATATTTTCATGGTTGGAGAAGAAAATAAAATTTTTCGTATAATTTTTTTTGAGATTTTTAATTTTTTTTTTTGAGCATTACTATTATGTATTTTCTCAAATAAATCTCTGATATGAATCATACCCAAAACCTTATCAAGGTTACTGTCAAAGACAGGTATTCTTGAGTGCTTAGTTTTATCAATAAACGTAACCAATTCATTATAGCTTACGTCAACTGAAACAGCATCAATATCAGCTCTTGGAATCATTATATCTTCTATACATTTGTCACTTAAATTAATTACATTTTTAAAGATTTTTCTTGTACCATCATCAATATTATTAGAGCCATTTACATCATCTTCTATAAGATCTTCTAAAACTTCTTTAATGTTTTCTTTCTCTGAAAACTTAAATAAACTTTTAAATTTACTAAAAATTTCTTTAAACATTCTTATAGGGTGAGGAAATTGATAGTCGCATTAAAACTGAAATTTCTTTATTTTTCATTACATTAAAATCTTTTTTTTTTTCATGAGTAAAGCCAAATAAATGTAAAACACTGTGAACCGTCATATGGGTTAAATGTTCCGAAAATTCTTTTTTTTGATCTTGAGACTCAGTTAAAATTTTTTCAAGCGAAATAGCAATGTCACCAAGTAAGATTTTTTTTTTTTCATTAAAATCAAAATTTTCTATATATGGAAAAGATAAAACATTTGTAATTTGGTTTACTTGTCTGTACTTCCTATTAATTTTTTTAATACCTTTATTATCTGTCAAAAGTATCGATAAATAATATTTTTTATCAAATGAGACTTCTTTAAAAACTTCTGAGACAGCTCGTTTTATAATGCCTTTTATGTCGTTGATTTGAAAGTTCTTAATATTCTCAAAAGTATAATCAATCATTAAATACCTCAAACATATTCTTTACCCACACCTTTATCTTTTTCAAACCTTTCATATTCCTTAACAATTTTTGAAACTAAAGGGTTTCTAACTACATCATTATCTGAAAATTCGATGAAACCAACATCTTTAACATTTTTTAAAATGTTAATAGATTCCCTTAAGCCTGATTTTGTCCCAGAGGGAAGATCAACCTGTGAGAGGTCGCCATTTATAATCATTTTTGAGTTTTCTCCTAACCTTGTTAAAAACATTTTCATTTGAATTGAAGTTGTATTTTGTGACTCATCTAATATTATAAATGCATTGGACAAAGTTCTTCCTCTCATGAAGGCAAGAGGAGCTATTTCAATAAACCCTGCTTCAATTTTTTTTATAACCTCAGAAAAAGAAAGCATATCATTTAAAGCGTCATAAATTGGCCTTAAATAGGGATCAATTTTTTCTTTAATATCACCAGGAAGAAATCCTAGTCTTTCTCCAGCCTCAACAGCTGGCCTTGTCAAAATAATTTTATCTATCTCACCAGACTTGAGCATTGACACTGCATATGCCACCGCCAGATAAGTTTTTCCAGTCCCAGCTGGACCACAACAAAAAACCATTTGCTTTTTTTTTACTAAATTAAAATAATCTAATTGTTTTTTTGATCTTGGTTTTATAATTTTTTTTCCTGCTACTATATTTATTGATTCGATCACTTCATATTCCTTGATTGGTTTTTTAGCCTCATTATTTTTAAAAATATTTATTATTGCTTCTATATCTCCAGTTTCAATAAGATTATCTTTTAAAGCTCCTTGGTAAAGTTTATTTAAAACAGTTACGGTTATTTCAACACTATGTTCCTTGCCATCAATCTTTAGATAATTTCCTCTTGGAAGTATTGATACCTCGAATGCCTCCTCAATTTTTTTTAAGTTTTCGTCATGTCTCCCAAAAATTATGGGTAGTATCAAATTATCTTCAAAAGAAATAACCTTAGAGAATAAGTCAGTTTTTTTAATTTTTTTTTTCAAATTTATAACGAATCTAAGATTTTTCCATGAAAAGAGAACGACGTCAATCGTTCAATTTTAATTTTAAGAATCCTACCAATTAAATTTTTTGATGAGAAAACATGTACTGGTTGAAGATATGGAGTTCTTCCTACATATTGGTCTAGTTTTTTTGATTTTTTTGTAATTAATACATCAACTTCCTTGTCTATAAATTTACTATTAAAATCATTTTGTTGATCAAGAAGTTTACTTTGAATCTTTTTAAGCCTAAGACTAGATAAAGATTCTTTAATAATTTCGTCATTTAGAGACGCTGGAGTACCTGGCCTTGGTGAATATTTAAACGAATATGAGCTTGCAAAGCCAACTCTATCAATAAGATCTAAGGTTTGTTCAAAATCTTCGTTTGTTTCACCAGGATAACCTACAATAAAATCTGATGAAAAAGCCATATTAGGTACTTTATTTTTTATTCGTGAAACTAGTTTCATGTAAAAATCTCTGGTGTGCTTTCTATTCATCTTTTTTAAAATAGTGTTTGATCCTGATTGGATTGGCAAATGTAAAAAGGGCATAAGTTTTTTGTTTGTTTTGTGTTCTTCAATTAACTCATCAGTAATATCGGATGGATGAGATGTAAGGTACCTTATCCTCTTTAACTTTTCTAAAGATGAAAGAATTTTGCAAAGATTTGCTAAGCTTACTTTTTTTTTGGTCATATTTTTTAAGATATTAGAATGATAAGCGCTCACATTCTGACCTAAAAGTGTTAACTCTAGTGCACCTGTATTTACAAGATTATTTGCTTCAGCATAGATACTTTCGACTGGCCTAGAATATTCAGACCCTCTTGTATATGGGACTACACAGAAAGTACAAAATTTATCGCAACCTTCTTGAACAGTCAAAAATCTTGAAACATCTTTAAATCGAGAATCAGGAAATGATTTGAACTTTTCTTCACTCAAAAAATCAGTATGAACAACCTGATCATTTTTATCCTCTAAAAGTTTTGGAATAGACTGGATATTTTGTGGGCCAACTACATAATCAACCAACTTATTACGTTTTAAAACTTCTTCACCTTCAGCCTGAGCAACACAACCCATTACAACAATTCTTAATTTTTTACCAATTTTTTCTCTATTTATTTTAAACAGGGAAAGTCTTCCAAGGTCTGAATAGAATTTTTCACTTGCTTTCTTTCTTATGTGACAAGTATTGAGTATGGCTACATCTGAAACTTCAAAATTTTTAGCTTTCCGATAACCTTCTCTTATTAATAAGTCATCAATTTTTTCAGAATCGTATTCATTCATTTGACAACCGTATGTTTTTACAAAAAAAGATTGATTCATGATTAATAATTAAATGAATTTTTCCTTATTACAAGAGCATAAATTCATTGAGTCTAATTTTTTTTTCAACCTCTGCGCTCTGAACATCACAACTTATTTGGCTGGAGATTATGTTATAGCAGTAACTTGCGGCACCTTTTCTATCTTTAAAGTAAGAAAATTTTTTTGGTTCGTGAAATTTTACTTCCACTTCACTTAAACCCAAACCCATAAATTTCCATGCATGAGAGAGTAAGTCCATATTACCAAACCATGCAAAAAAAGGTCTGAATTTGGTCTCAATTGGTATCCCATCTAATTTAATGTAAGAAATTGAAATTGGCTGTAGATTAAAATTTTTAAATTTATGTCCTTCTATTATTCCCAGTAAAGAAGTTTTAAAAGGTAATACTTTTGACCCATCACTTGAAGTTCCCTCAGGAAAAAGAATTACACTATATCCACTATTTAAAGATTTTGAAATTTTATCTACCTGTCCTTTTACTTTAATAAAATCACCTCTATTGACAAAAATAGTTCTTCCAAGAGAACATATTTTATTTATTAAAGGCCAAGTGTTTATTTCAGATTTGGCTACAAATAAACCATCAACTAGCGAGCCCAATATAAAAATATCTAGATAAGATATATGATTTGAAATAAATAAAGTATTTTTGTTAAGAGGTAATCCATTCATATTTATTTTTATTCCAAAAATTTTTACTAAACCTTTAAATAAAATCTTATAGAAAAAGAAAAAACTATTTCTTAGCAAAAAATGAAAAATTAATTGTGAAAAGCTACAGAATAAAGTCCAAAACATTAGAGGAAGTATTCTTAATGAGGATAAAATTGGAGAATAGAGCATTACTTAAATGATAGTTTTGAATATTTTTTAATTATATTTTTAGATTTTAAAATAATAAGAACATCTGTTGTATCAAATTTATTGTCAACAACTGCCCCCTCACCAATCCATGCGCCAACTCTTATATAAGCTTTGATGAGTGGAGGTAGTAGCCTGAAATCTTCTTTTTTTTGTAATTTTTCGACGGGTAGGTATCTTAGATTTGCCTTAACATTATCTAATGGAGATGTAGAATATTTTTGTGGAGGTATGTGAAAATACTTTAAATATGACAACTGTCTTATAAAGTTTTTATGATCAGCTGAAGGAAAGCTGGCACAACCAAAAATTAAGTCAGCTTTCTTTTTTATGATGTAGTAAGCAAGACCTCGCCACAGGAGCTTAATAATTCTTCCATCACGATAATCTTCGTGCACACAAGATCGTCCAGCCTCTAACATTGAAATATTTTTTATCTTACAAAGATTCGAAATATCAAATTCAGTTTCACTGTAAAAATTTTTTTTCAATATTTTTTTTTCTTTAAGTAACAATCGGTAAGTTCCAACAACAAAGTCATCGCCAACTGACTTATCTATAACAACTAAGTGGTCACATAAGGCATCATATTCATCTGAATCAAGTTCAACTTTTTTAGAGTTAATAAAAAAACTCTTATATCTAAGAGATTTTGCTTTTTTTAACAAAGGGTCAGGATCCTTAATTATCCTTATATCAAAGTTTTTAAAAGAGAATTTGAGAGATTTATCGATTTTACTGTCTTGCTCTGTATTATTGAGTGAGATTAACTTTGATTTTTTTAATGAGATTCTAGTCATTTTAAACCATGAAATTTAACCTTAATATTAAAAAATAAATTTCTAAATTTTTTTACGTTTTTAGCAAATTTATTCTTTGTCTTTAATTGGAATACCATATAACTCCAATCTATGATCCACAAGTTTGTATCCAAGTTCCTCAGCAATTTTTTTTTGAAGTTCTTCTATAATATTATTTTGAAATTCAATCACTTTTCCGTTTCTAATATCAATCAAGTGATCATGATGTTCCTCCGGAACCTCTTCATATCTGAATCTTCCATCCTTAAATTCATGTTTTTCAATTATATTATTTTCTTCAAAGAGTTTTATTGTTCTGTAAACTGTAGCAATTCCAATTTTTTTGTCGATTTTTGAAGCCCTCTTATAAACCAATTCGACATCTGGATGGTCTTTAGATTCGGATAACACTCGAACAATAACCTTCCTTTGCTCAGTCATTTTAAGACCAAGTTTATTACACTTATGTAACAATGATGACATTTACTGACAAAAATATTTAAATTTTATTACGTTTTAATTACAATTAAAAAAATCCCTACAAATTAACAAATAAGTGAATTCATTTTAATTTTATTATATCATAATGAAATAATAATGAAAAAAAAAGTTTTAGATATTACCAACTATAGTTGCCCAATAACTTTTATTAAAGCAAGGGAGTTTATTAATAATAATACTCAGCATGAAAAAATTATTATAATAAAAGGTGAAGAAAATTTGATAAGACTAAAAAAAACCCTAGAAAAAAATTTTAAAATTAAAACCAAAAAGTTGGGTGGCGATATATTCGAACTACAATTTGCTTAAATATTATATTCCATTATCAATGCATCAACTTTTTCACTTCGGTTACTGTAATATCCTTCCCTAATTCCGCAAATTTTAAATTTTTCTTTTAAATAAAATTTTTTCGCTACTTTATTTTTTGAGCTAACCTCAAGTATTATTTTTTCTACTTTCTTTTTTTTACAAAAATTAATGCAGTCCTCTAAAATTTTTTTTGCTATTCCTTTTCTTCTCCAAAATATATCAACAAATATTGAATAAATTTCTAATCTGTCCCCACTTGTTTTTGCTAAACAAAAAGCCAAAATATTATCTTTATTTAAGCAAATTTTTCCATAAAAACCATGACTAGTTAAAAGGTTTTTTAATTCATTTTCGTCCCATAAATTATTATTTAGATTTAAACGATTTTTTTTTTGAAACTGATTTAAACTTGAGCAATAACTGTTATCTAAATTTCTTAAATTTATCCTATTCATAATAAGTACTGTGATAAAAAATATCTAAATTTTTCTCACAAAACCCCCCAAAAAAAGACTTTGCTAAATCTTTTGCATTTGCTTCATAATATTTTACAGCGTTTTTTGGAAATCCCTTTTTAATGTGTATGTCATCTGCAATGATAGATAAATTTTTTATTTTTTTTTTTTTTATTAAATAAAAGTTTAAGATTTCAGGAATTTCCTTTTGCGCTAATTTAGATTCTTGTTCAATTTTATTGTTTTTTATTTGAAACATTTGGAAGAAATATTTTTTTTCGGACGACTTAAAAATTACAATAAAATTACTTGATTTATTTAAATCATTTACAAAAAAAGGGATAAATGTTGAGGATGAAAAAATTTTGGCACCTGAGAAAAGAGCCAAGGCCTGACATATTGATTTAAGAGACCTTATTGCTGTAAAACTACCAGGGCCTTTTGTACAAATAATATATTTAAGATTAATAAATGAATAACTTTTTTGGCATTTTTTTATAATAGAAAAAATTCCATCTATTTTTCCATTTAAAATTTTTTTTTTATAAAAAAATTCAAGTCTTTTACCATTATACAATGCAACAGATATTGTTTGGCTTGAACAAAAAATTGATAATGCTAACATGACTTAATTTTTTAGGATGAAGGAAAATTTTATAAAAGTAAATGAAAATAACTTGGATTTGTATATTGATATTAGATATGCAAGTTCAAACAATTTTACTAAAAAAAAAATTTTTTTTTCTAAATCTTGTTTTCTTCATAGAGTAGCTTACGAACATCTGTGCAAATCTGTAGAAATATCAAAAAAATTGGGTTTTAAATTAAAAATCTTTGATGCTTATAGACCCACATATGTTCAAAAAGAACTTTGGAAATGTCTACCAGATCCAAACTTTATTGCCCCTCCTAACAAAGGTTCTCCACATTCAAGAGGTGTGGCTGTTGATTTAACACTTACAAAAAATGGAAAAGAGCTAAATATGGGAACAGGTTTCGACGAATTTTCAAGACTGTCATATCACGGTAATTTAGAAATTTCTGATGAAGCTTATAAAAATCGCTTACTTTTATTAGGAATTATGACTGATTCCGGGTGGGACTTTTATAGAAATGAGTGGTGGCATTATCAGCTATTTAACTCCAAAAATTATGATGTAATTGAAAATTTAGAGTGATGATAAAACTTGTATTTTTGATTTTTATAATTTTACCAATTTCAAACCTTTACTCTCAGGACAAATCTATTATTGCCTTAATGTATCATCGTTTTGATGATAATAGATATCCATCTACAAGTATTTCAAAAGAAAATTTTTTAAATCAAATAAACTATCTTAAAAGTGAACAATTTAATTTTCTTCCTTTATCTGACTTAGTTTCTTTTTTTCAAGGTGATTCAAATCTTCCAGATAAATCAATTTTTATAACAATTGATGACGGTTATAAAAGTTTTTTTGAAAATGGTTTTCCAATATTAAAAAAAGAAAATATTCCCTTCACAGTTTTTATATCAACAAAGTTCGTGTCTAAAAATAACAAAACCGATTTTATGGATTGGAATATGATAAAAGAACTAAAAAAAAACAAAGGTGAAATATTTAATCATACCAAAACTCATAAAAAATTAGTAGATCTAGAAATAGATGAGGTAAAAAGGGAGATACTGGATGCTGAAAGAAAACTTGAATCCGAGCTTGGAAAAACGACAAAGATTATTTCTTACCCTTACGGCGAGTCAGATAAAAGAATTCAAGAGTTAGTTAATAAATTAGGTTATAAAATTGCTTTTTCACAGCACTCAAGTCCAATTCATCGCCATGAAAATAAACTTAACCTTCCTAGGTTTTCAATAAACGACGAATTTGGAAATATTCAAAGATTTAAACAAATTGTAAATTCAAAAGCACTTCTTTTTAAAAGTCTAAATGTAAAAGAAATAAATTTTGAATCAGGTCTTTTAAAACTTTTAATAGAAACAAAAAAAAATTCTTTAGGAATAAATTGCTACACGAACAAAAATGCTGAAATAAAAAAACTAATAATGAATGAAACTTTAATAGACCTAACTCTTATTAATCTAGAACCAAATAACCGGTATAGGCTAAATTGTACATACTTTGATTCCGATGGGGAGCTTTATTGGTATGGAAAAATGATAAACGTTACAGATAAAAAAATAATATTCTAATTTTTATTCAAACTAATTATTCATCATTATACTCTTATCATACTTTTTAAAATTATTAGATCTCATAATTTCTCTAACGTCTTTAACATATTCTTGTTTTCGTTCAGAGTATTTTTCCAAAAAGGTAACTAGTTTATTTCCAGTTAAATTTTCTCCACTCATTCTTAGTTTTTTTCTCTCCTCCCTCAAATTCTCGTAGGCAGGATGGGTATTAATATTTTTTAAATATGATCTGACAGAATCAGAAAGACTTACAAATCTTCTAATAAAAAATTTATCGTCCTCTTCTCTATTTAGTGGTTTAAGCCCTTTTGTTTGATCAAAAGTATATTGACCAAAAATTGCATTTCCCTCCCTTGAATATCTGGACGTCCCCCATCCACTCTCTATCGCTGCTTGAGCTAGAGCTAGGGAAATTGGAACAATGTCAACTTTTATTAAAAGGTTTCCAAGATTCGAATCATTTGATTCATACTTTTCACTTAATTCAAACAACCATTGGGGCCAAAAATCTCTACTAAAATTTTCACCATCTGATTCTCTCCACCAATCAAGAATCTTTTTTCTATCACTTAAAATTTTTATATTTTCTGAATAAATAATCGGAATTAATGTGTTAATGAAGAGTCTTTTTCTTTCAACTATCGGTTTTATATCCATAAAATCGTTGGGAAGCGAAGAAAATATAACAAGGTTTGCCGAATCATTATTTAGTAAATTATCAACAGAAAACTCATACTTTTTAAAAATTTCTATCATCTCGCTTGATTCCGAAATATAATCAACTTTTAAATCTTCTACATTTTTATCTAAAAATTTTGTATTTTTAATCTGATAATTAACTGAAAGCTTTCCTGTTTCATTAGTATTCTTAAACCCCTTGTAAAACCCAATTGCCAAGTTAATTAGAACTAAAGAAACTATTAAAATCCCTAAATTTCTATAAATTATTGGGTTAATTTGCATTAATTTTGATTTACTGCTTCGACTGAGACAATTTCTGGAATGTAATACTTAAGCATATTTTCAATACCTGATTTCAATGTAATAGTGGAGCTTGGACAACCTGAACAAGCACCTTGTAATTCTAAAAAAACAATCCCGTTTTCAAATTTTACAAAACTTATATCGCCTCCATCCTGGGCAACGGCTGGTTTAATTCTTTGATCAAGTAGGTCGTTAATTTGCTTAACAATTTTTAAATCTTTTTTATTATAATTGGTTTCTTCTTTACTTTTTTGTGTTTTTGTTTTTTCAATTTTTTTCCCAGAGGAGAAAAAATCATGTATTTTTGACAGTATTCCCGGCTTTATAATCTCCCATTCCACTTTCCCTGACTTTGTTACAGTAATGAAATCTTGACCAATAAAAACTCCAGAAACATTTTCGTCGTCAAACAAGAGCCTTGCTAAACTATTATTCTTGGCTTCTTTTTTTGACTTAAATTCAAGGGTTCCCTTATCTAAAAGAATTTCACCTGGTAAAAATTTTAGAGTTGAAGGGTTAGGGGTTTCTTCAGTTTGAATAAACATATCTTACAAATAATTAATTCACGACAATTTGTCAATTTCTTCTTCAGTAAGGTCTGGTGGAATAATTGTTAAAGGAACCTTTAATTTTGATCTTTGTTTGCCTGTAAAAGCACTTATTAAAGAATCAGATCCAGAGTTACTGCAAGCTAAAACAAAGTTTGAGATAAATTTGTTGTCTGACAAAAAATTAATAATGCATTCAACTCTATCGCCTTTCATAATAAATTTTTTAGGTTTTTTATTGGTAAAATTAAGTATAAAATTTTCATATTCAATAATCTTTGATTCAGCTTCCTCTCGAGATTCAGCTTCTGCTATGTCCTCTACTGCCTTCCAATGACTAAACTCTAAAGTATCAAAAGTATACAATAATGCCACTCTGCCATCGCTTCTCGCGCTTCTTTTAGCGGCATATCTCAAGGCATTGTTCATCTCGGGAGTATCATCTAAGATTACAAGAAAAATAAGCTCTTTGTTCATAAAATATATTAACTTCTTTTAAAAATTAACCCTGCTGAAATTCCTAAACCAATTGCAATGATAGCAGAAAACAAACCATATATAAATGAGAATTTATGAGCAAACTTGAAAATGAATGAGCTTATCCCAGGTTTTTCTATATTAAGTTCAATTTTATTCGTTTCAAACTTACTTCCTTTGTCCATTAAACTCATAGAAACAAAAAATTTTCCTGAAGGTGTGTTAGCTGGCAACTTTACAGGAATTTTAAAAAAACTAGGTTCACTCGAATTTAATGCTTTGAACGCATCATTTTTAATCAAAAATAAATTCATGGAAATTTTTTTCTCAATTAAGTCTTTCTTCAGATTATCATCATCTTTCCCAATTAATTTTATATTATCAACTAAATCTTTCTTCACATAAAAGTCAATTTCATTGTTTCTACTGTTAGTGTAATAATGAAACAAGCTTGGATAACTAAATTCTCCCGTTTTGTTCCAAGTCCACATTCCAAAGATCTTGGTTTTTTTTTGAAGAACAACCTTTTGGTTTGGGCCCATTATTTTAAGAACAAGAGGGTTTTTTGAATCTGAAAAACCGTAGATGGTGAAATCAGGTTGATTTTTTTTATCTGACAAAACTACTTGCTTTTGTGATATATCAAAAATTAATGTATTTGCGTTTCCCTTAAAAGAAAAAATTAACAAAAATAAAAAACATATTTTATAAAAATTAAAACGCATCTTGTATTATTATTCTTGAGTTAACTGTTGGTTCGCTTATCAATTCTAGTCCCATCTTTCCACAAACTAATATTACAATAACTGCCAATAGAATTCTAATATGCTCTCCTTTAAACTTTGATGTATATTTTGAACCATACTGAGCACCAATAACTCCACCAACAAGAAGGAAAACAGCCAGAATTAGATCGACAGAAAGGTTATAAGTTGCCTGAAGTATAGAAACATTAAGTGTAACAAAAACAATTTGAAGTAATGAAGTTCCAATAGCAGATACTGTTCCCATTCTAAATAAATAAATCATAGCTGGAACCATTACAAACCCTCCTCCAACACCCATTAAAGAAGCTAAAAATCCTGTAAGAATCCCTAGAAAAATTGGAAGTAAAATTGAGATATAAATTCCAGATTGTCTAAATCTTAGTTTAAAAGGTAAATAGTCCAAAAAGTTTCTTCTTTTTTTTTTAAAATTGGACTTATATATAACTGGTTCTTTTATCAACGAAATAATACTTTCTACCAACATAAGGCTACCAATAATCAATAAAAAAATTACATACAGAATACTAATTATCAAATCTATATTTCCTGATTCTTTTAAAAAATTAAAAATCATAATACCAAATGTTGATCCAAAAATGCCCCCTATTAACAAAAAGCTACCAATTTCGTAATCTATATTTTTCTTTCTACCGTGTGCAATTGCACCAGATACCGAGGAGCCTAGTATTTGTACTGATTCTGTTCCTACTGCTGTGGACGGTGGTATCCCCATAAAAATTAACAATGGTGTCATTAAAAACCCCCCACCGACTCCAAATAATCCAGACATAAATCCAACAACGAAACCAAAGAATAAAATTATTAGCAGATTAATTTCTATTTCAGCAATTGGTAAGTAAAATGTCATAAGCTATAAAAGTTAATTATTTTTTTTACCTCAGTAATATTCTTCTCGGCTATCTCTCTTGATTCTTCCGCACCCTTTTTTAATAAATTTTCTAAATATAATTTGTCTGATAATAATTTTTTCATTTCAGATGAAATTACAGAAATCTTATTATTAATTACCTCAAAAAGGTCCTCTTTAAATTTTTTAAAATCTTTTCCTGAATACTCATTAATTAAAACATCAATATTTTTTTCACTTATTGATGAAAAAATATTTAGAAGATTATGAATTTCAGGTCTTGATTCTAAGTTGTTAGAATCCGATGGAAATGGGAGTGAATCAGTTTTTGCTTTTTGAATTTTTTTTCTTATCTCCTCAGTATCATCACTCATATTAATTCTTGAATAATCAGATGGATCTGATTTACTCATTTTTTTTTTTCCATCTTTTAAACTCATAACTCTTGTTGCAGTCCCTAGTATTAATGGTTCAGGAATGGGGAAAAAGTCAGTATCATAAAATCTATTAAAACTTTGAGCAATGTCTCTGGCCAATTCTAGATGTTGTTTCTGATCCTCACCAACAGGGACAAAATTTGATTGATATAAAAGGATATCTGCAGCCATTAAGACTGGGTAAGAGTATAAACCCAATGGAGCTTTTTCTCTATTTTTTCCCGCTTTATCCTTAAACTGTGTCATTCTATTTAACCAACCAATTGGTGTGTAACAACTTAAAATCCATGCCAATTCAGAGTGACCTGTAACATTTGATTGTATAAATATTTTACTTTTTTTCGGGTCAATCCCTGAGGATATGTATGCTGCAGCAACCTCTAAAGTATGTTCTTTTAGCTTAGATCTATTTTCTGCTACAGTTAGAGCGTGCAAATCTACTATACAAAAAATACAAGGTTTCTCTTTTTGTAAATTTACCCAATTTTTTATTGCACCTAAATAATTACCGAGGTGAAGATTCCCTGTTGGCTGAACCCCAGAAAAAACTAGTTTTTTATTTAATTCCTTTTCCACCATCTGTTCGAATATATATATCTAATTCCAATGAAATGACTAACCATTAGATAAACCATACCCCCCGTGAAGATTGTAATGATCAGCAATAGATTATATTTACCAGAAAAATCTAAAACAACAAAATTTATTGTCTCAAGGTTTATCATAAAGATCAAAACACATCCCATTAAGAAAGAAGAAAATAAAATTTTTAAAAAATCATAAACTATTGATTTATCAAATTTATAACCGAGTTTATTTAACAAAATATAAAATAATATCAGAACATTCACCCACGCTGCAACGGAGGTAGCTATTGCAAGCCCGACATGTAAAAATTCTCTTATTAAAATCAAATTTAGAATAAGGTTTATTCCCATTGAAAAAATAGAAACTTTAATTGGTGTTTTTGTATCTTCATTTGCAAAAAAGGGTACAACCAATATTTTTATAAGAATAAAGGCTGGCAAACCAAAGCTAAATGCCGTTAAAGCCGATGAGGTAAGTTGTGCATCTTCAATAGTAAATTCTCCTCTTAAAAATAAAAAACTAATTATTTCATTGGATAATAAAAAAATTCCAACAAAAGAGGGAACGGAAAAGAAAATTCCGAATTTTATTGATTCTGATATACTTGAATTTGCCTTACTAAGTTTATTTTCCTTTACAGCCTTTGAAAGAATAGGTAGTAAAGCTGTGCTTATAGCAATGCCTAAAACACCAAGAGGGAGTTGATTGACTCTATCGGCAAAATAAAGATAGGAAATAGAACCATGCGAAAGAGTAGAGGCTAATATCATGTCAATTAACAAATTTATTTGGTAGGCACCATTACCAATTATTGCTGGGATTAATAAAATAAGAAATTTATTAGTTTCTTTTTTTGTTTTGGTAAAAACTGAATTATAAGGCGAGATAAACTTAAATTTAACGTTACTTGTTTTTAAATTGATAGCCATCCATAACAATTGCATTAGTCCTGCAAAAGATATTGATGCACTAAGATAAGTTGAAACTATTATTTTATCGTCATTTTTAAAAAATATAATCAAACAAAAAATTATTGTTAAGTTAAGTATTATTGGGGTCAGTGCCATGGCTGCAAATCGTCCCATTGTGTTTAAATACGCTCCAGCCAAAGAAGTTAAACAAATAAAAAAAACAAAAGGAAACGTTAATCTCGATAAATCAACAGTAAGTATGAATTTTTCTGTACTATTATTAAAGCCTGGGGCTATTAGTTTAATTATTAGGGGCATAAAAATTTCAACTACAATTAACAAAAAAAACAAAAAAATTAGTAATGAAGAAAAAATTAGTGAGAAAAATTCATCGGATCTTTTTTTTCCAAATTTACTTTTTATTCCTGAAACAATGGGAATGAATGCTGCGTTCATTGAACCCTCTGCGAAAAGTCTTCTAAAAAGATTAGGAAGTTTAAAAGAGATAAAAAATGCATCTGAAACTAGTCCAGCACCCATTATTCTAGCAATTAAGAGATCCCTAACATACCCTAAAATTCTACTTAAAAATGTTAGTGAGCCTAAAATTGAAATTATTTTAAGAAACATCCATTAATCCTCTTAAAATTGATTTGGATATTTCTTTTTTTAATTCTGATATTAAAAACTCATTATCAATTTTCATCCCAAATTCATTTCTTAAATGAAAGCTATCTTCTACAAAATCACCGTTAGTTGAAATTTTGGCCATAGATATTACCAACTTATTTTTAAGCAAAACTTTTGAAATATTAAAAAGTAAACCTGGTCGATCATTAGTTATTACTTCTAACACAGTATATGTAGCTGATGAAAAATTATCGAAATTAATTTCAATTTTTTCTAGTAATCTCTTTTTTTTTTTTAAATTCAATATTTGAAATTGAAATTATTTTATTATTTTTCAAATCATTTAATTTTTTGTTCATAGAATCAATTTTCTCTTCTAGATGATCCGGGATATATTTATTCTGCAAATTAGATGAAACAATAAATGTATCTATTATAATTCCATCATCGAGTGTAAATATTCTTGCTTCATGAACAGAGAGATTTTCTGATAGAAAGGCTGTGATTAAATCTAAAAATAGAGAAGGTCTATCGTTGGTAACAATTGTCACTTCTAAAAAGTTTTGTACACCAATTTTTTTTATAAAAAAATCAAATCGTGTTTTCTTTTTATTCAAAAAGAAATTTTCTATTTGAAATCTAATTGCATTCTCACTTTGTAACAGCCAATAACTTGGATAAGTAATCTTTGAGAAATTTTCAATTCTTTTCTTGTTAATTAATTTTGAGGATAAGTATACTTTTTCTTTAATAACTTTAATTTTGTCATTAAGACTTTTGCTCTTATTAGGTTTTAAAATTTCATCTTGAATTTTTAAATATAAAGTTTCTAAAAGTTTAGCTTTCCATTCATTCCAAATTCCATGGTCAACAGCTGAGATATCAGCGACAGTTAAAAGATACAATCCATTCAGTCTATCAACGGTATTTATCTCCTGGCAAACTTTTTTCACGACCGAGTCATCTTCTATGTCTTTTTTAAAAGCAAACTCACTTAATAATAAATGATTTTTAATTAACCATAAACATTCTTTAACTACTTTTTGATCCTCATTGAGTTTTGAAATTATTTTTTTAGCTCTTACGGCTCCTTTTAGAGTATGCTCTCCTCCTAGACCCTTGCCAATGTCATGAAGCAAGACAGCGTAAAATAGTGAAATTTTTTCATTTTTTTCATTCATAATTTTATTTGCAAATTTGTAGGTCAAATCACAATTCAAGCTATTTATATTTTTTAAAATACTTAATGCTTTTAAGGTATGTTGGCCAACACTTAAAGCATGGAAACGATCAAATTGTGGCAAATTATCTATCTGCGAAAATTCTGGAATTATTTTTCCTAGCAGACCAATATCATTTATAATCAAAAATTTATGAATAACTTTAGAAAAGAGAATCTTTTTAAAATATTTTAAATTTTCTTTGGTAAGAAGGTCAGTTTTTTTTATCTTTGATAAATTATTTATTACTAACCTTAAATCATCAGCTGTAAATTTATTATTAAAAATATTTTTAAATAAGCTAAGTTTATAATTTTTAGTTAATTTCCTTGGAGCCAATCTCACATTTTTACTTAATTTAATAAAAATTGATTCAGACAAAATTTGTGTAAGTGTTTTTATTTTTTTTATTTGCTCAAAATAATCTCTCATTAATAGTTCAACCAAATTATTTGTATTTCGCTTTTCCTTAGTTCTAATTTTTTCGGCGATCGTTTTTTGCAGATCAAATGTTAATTTATCATTTTGTCTTTTGCTAAGGTAATGAGCAAAGCATCTTAAAGTCAGTAAAAATTCAAGGGCTTTTGAAATTATTTTTTTTTCATTCAAATTTAAAAATTTATTAGAATTTTTAATATTCTTTTTTTGTGAAATGTTTAAAATTTTAAGACCCCAATAAATTAAATTAATATCTCTTAATGATCCCTCACTCTCTTTTAAATTCGGTTCATTTTTAAAATAATCGAAGCCAAGGTTTTGAATGCTTTTTTTTCTTTCACAAATTTTTTCTTTTAAAAATATTTTTGAATCTGTTGTAAATTCTTCAACAAAATTTCTCATTATTTTATTGAAAACTAATTTAGAACCGAATACGACTCGGGCATCTAAAATAGAAGTTTTAATAACTTGATCTTTTTTAGAAAATAAATTTATTTCTTCAAAAGTTCTAACAGCATATCCAATTTTTAGTCCAATATCCCATAATGAATAAAGGATGAACTCTATTATTACTCTTAATTCTTTTTTTGAGATTTTTTGATCATATGCAAAGAGTAGATCAATATCAGAAAATGGAGCTAAATGCTTTCTTCCATATCCTCCAACAGCACAAATTAGAAAGTTTTTATCAAAATTGTTTATCCCTTTTATAATAAAAAAAATTTTTCTTATTAAAAGGTCTGTCAAATCAGAATTTTTTTTACAGCATTCAAGTCCTTTTTTATTTTTGAAAAATTCAACCTCAATTTTTTTTCTTTTCGCTAAAAAGTCGTTTTTTATTGAAGTGATTTTTTTTAAAATCTCATCTGATTTCTCTAACATCATTCCATAAAATAATTCTTTTTAAGAGTATACAAAATATCAAGAGATTCCTTTGGGGATAAATTATCCAAATCAAGTTTTTCTAAAAATTTTGTTATCTCATTCTCATTGTGTTTTTTCTCTGATTTAAATTCAAATTCATTCTTTTCTAATTGTATCTCTTTTTTATCAACATTTTTTAAAACTTGTCGTGCCCTCGAAATGATAGATCCATTAATTCCTGCAAGATTTGCAACATGTATCCCAAAAGATCCTTCTGAGACCCCATCTATAACTTTGTAGTGAAAAATTATCTCATCATCCCATTTTTTTATTTCTAAAGTCTTATTTCTTACTTGTTTGTATTTTTCACTCATTTCACATAAATCCTTGTAATGTGTTGCAAATAAAGTTAAACATTTGATTTTCAAAGCTATATATTCAAGAACAGAATAAGCTATTGCGAGTCCATCCTCAGACGAAGTTCCCCTTCCTAACTCATCAAGTATAACTAATGATTTTTCAGTTGCATCATTAACAATTCTTGAAGTTTCAATCATTTCCATCATAAAGGTAGACATTCCTTCTGAAAGATTATCTGATGCTCCGATTCGTGTAAAAATTTTATCAAAAATTCCTAAACTTGCCATATCTGCTGGAACATATGAACCAATTTGATTCATTAGAACAATAATTGCCACCTGTCTTAAAAAAGTACTTTTTCCTGCCATATTTGGCCCAGTCATTAACCAGATATTTTGTTTTTTATTCATTTCACAATTATTGGGTGTAAAATCATCACCTTTTTTTTTTAATCCCTGCTCAACTACTGGATGTCTTCCATTAACAATATTTAAAGAACTTTCATCTAGTAGATCTGGTTTTACATATTTTCTTAATTCAGCCAGAGTGGCAAAATTAGTTATGACATCAATAAAGGCAATTTTATAGGTAAGGGTAGATAGGTCATCAGTGAGTTCAATTATCTTAAAACAAATATTATCGTATATTTTTTGCTCTAATATAATAGATTCCTCTTCCGATGACTCAATTTCTTGTGAAATTTTTCTTAACTCATCTGTTTGATATCTTGAAGAATTGATTGTATTTTGTATTAGTATAAAATCAATAGTCTTACAATTATCTACATTTAGGGTATTTTTCTTTGTTACTTCAATAAAATAACCATGAAAATTATTAAATTTTATTTTAAGATTATTGATTTTTGTAACAACACCATACTTCTCTTGGAGGTTAAGTATTTCAGTTTTTTTAGTTTGTTTTAAATTTCTTAATTCATCAAGTCTCTTATCAACAGAATCTTTAATTACTCCCCCTTCACTTAGATTAACGGGTGGTGCATCAACTATTTGTTCATAAATCAGGTTTTTAATTTTATATGCCTTTTCTATAATCTTTTTATTAGGAATTAGATTTTGTAAATTTTTCTCTTTAACACTTTTTAAGTCTCTAAAAATTTGTTCTGTGTAATCTACAAACTGACGAATTAAGATAAGATCACGAGGATTATTTGTTTTTGCAGAAATTCTGGCAAGTGCTCTTTCAAGATCTGGAACGTTTGCTAGATGTTTTGTTATAATTTCTAATTTTTTAAAATTATAGAGGAATGATTCTACAAGGTCTTGTCGATAAGCAATCTCACTTTTGTTTCTTAATGGTGTCTTTAAAAAAACCCTTAACATTCTTGCACCACATGCAGTTTGTGTTTTATCTATAGTGTCAATAAGGCTTCCTTTCTTTACTCCATCATAACGCTCAAATATTTCAAGGCTCTTAAATGTAAACATATCAATTTGCATAAAGTTCTCCTTTGAAACAAACTCAATACTTCTAATTTTTGGAACATTATTCTTTTGGGTTAATCGAAGATAATTAATAACAGCGCCTATAACAGAGATATCCAGTTCATTTAAATCTCCTAATGATTCAATTTTTCTACTCCCAAAAAAATTTTTTAGTAGTTCACTATTATTTTTTTGATCGTAGAAAGCATGCGGTATTAGAGATATTTGTTTGTCAAATGTACTCAATTTTTCTTTTAATATTTTTGAATTTCTGATTTCTTCCGAAATAATTATTTCACCTGGTTCAATTTTATGTATAGCTTCACTAAAGTTTTGTAAAAAATTTTTCCCATGAATTTGCTCTAATTTTATTAAACCAGCTGTCATATCCACCCAGGCAAGAGAAATCTGACCTTTTGAAAAATAAATACTTAATAAATGATTATTGTTTTTAGAATCAAGAAGTGAATCCTCTATTATTGTTCCGGGAGTTATTATTCTAACAACGTCTCTTTTAAAAATTTTAGAACCCTTTTTAGCGTTATCTTGACTTTCTCCTAATTGTTCTGCTATGGCCACTTTAAAACCCTGTTTGATTAATCTAGACAAATATGTTTGCGCCGAATGATAAGGAACGCCGCACATAGGAATATCTTGATCACCAAGTTTTCCCCTTTTTGTTAGAGCAATTCCAAGATTCGATGCTGCAATTTCTGCATCGTCAAAAAACAATTCATAGAAATCACCCATTCTATAGAATAATAAATATTCTTTATGCCTCTCTTTAACCTCAAGATATTGGGCAATCATTGGCGTAGGTTTTGATTCTTTTTTATTAAGTTTTAACAATCCATTTATATCAGGTTGTTTTAATTTCATTTTTCTTTAACATTAACATTCTATCATATAAACATTTCTATGTTTGTTCATAAAGACATAATTATTGTATTCATATTTATATTAGTAGTATGTCTACTTTTTATCTTTCTTTTCTTAAAAGATCTTAGAAGTGTAATTAAAAATTTACAGAATTTTTCTGGCAAACCA
>MDTA01086473.1_pt1 | contig 31615 bp, 29 predicted proteins | sample 811151 | NCBI WGS metagenome assembly MDTA01 (sample SAMN05326648, study PRJNA326480) | marine metagenome | isolation source: seawater | place: Indian Ocean: South | collected 2010
CCCAATTATGCAGCTCAGTGGTCCTGGAGACTTGCTCAGTTTAAGGGTTTCTTTGAGGACGGCGGAATAAATGAAATTGAATTTTATCTGACTGATACGTATTTTCCTGGGTTGATTGGAGGAAGTCTCGACGTAGCTCACTCGGATGTAGATGTTTTATTTGGTTCGGCAGCGGCAAGCGGGGCTCCCCTAAAATTATTAAGCGTTTATCGAGATAAAGAATGGTGGATTATGGGCGTTGGTAAAGGCATCGATACCTTTGATGATCTTAAGGGAGGTAAGGTATCAGGCGGAGGTCTTGGAGGACGCAATACGTGGATACAACGTCAGATTTTGATTGAGAATGGCATTGATCCAGATAATGATGTAGAAATGGTTCCAATGAAAGGGGGCTCAGATGGGCGTATGAAGGCCATCATAGCAGGAGTTTTACAAGGTGGTTCTGTTTTCCCACGCCATGAAAAAGGCCTAAAAGATAATGGAGGAAAATTTATATCTGCAGTTATAAAAGAGGTTCCTCAGGAAGGTTTTATCACTAATATGGAATGGGGAGCTAAAAATGAAGATGCATTGTATGCTTGGCAATACGCTGAGCTGAAAGCCCGACAATGGCTACATGATCCTGCTAACAAAGAGTCAGCTTATGCTGAAATGCGAGCAAAAGGCTTTGATATTCCTCCTGAATTTGAGGCGCAATATGAGACTGAGTTAAATCAGATATGTAAAGATGGTGGATTTACTGAGGCATCGATGGATAGTTTTGCCCAAGGCGTAAGAGATTTGGGCCAAGTGCCGCCGGATTTTGACTGGCGTGATGCTGTTGATTTGCGGTTCTTGCATGCAGCCCAGGATGCATTAGGAATTGCACGTAGACCAGCCTAAATTTTTAAAACAGGTCGGGGTTAAGGTATTTTAACCCCGATTTTTTTTGTGTGTGGTCGCTCTATCTTTGTCGGAATGAAAGAAAAATTATGGGCATGCTAATTGATGGAAGGTGGGACCCGGATGCTAAAGGTACTACGGCCTCTGATGGTAGTTTTGTAAGGGTTGAGTCACCTTATAGAAATTTTGTTTCAAGTCCTGGAACCGGAACATATCCTGCCGAAAAAAACAGATATAATTTAGTGGTGTCTTTCGCTTGCCCATGGGCCCATCGGACTTTAATTTACCGAGCTATCTTAAATCTAGAAGAGTATATAGATGTATCAGTAGTTAATCCAATTAGCTATCCCAACGGATGGACTTTTGATAGATTTGAAGACGTTGTGAACAAGACTGGATTGGATATCAGATTTTTAAGGGACCTTTACCTGACCATAGACAAAAACTTTACCGGTAAAGTAACCGTACCTACTCTTTGGGATAAGAAAACGGGAACCATCGTAAATAACGAATCTTCGGAAATTATCAGAATGCTGGATGGGCCGTTTCGTGAACTTGTGGGAAAGAGTAGAGATTCAATGCTTGACAAATACCCATTATCTGAAATTGAGAATATGAACGAGTTCGTTTATCGGGGACTCAATAACGGTGTTTATCGGGTTGGTTTTGCGATTTCTCAGAGCGCTTATCAGGAAAGTGTTGAGCTTCTTTTCAAGACCTTAGATCAGCTAGAACAAATATTGGAAAAATCGAAGTATCTGCTAGGAAATTATATTTGTGAATGTGACTGGCGTCTTTTCACTACTTTAGTTCGCTTCGATACAATTTATTATTATCACTTTAAGTGTAACCTAAGAAAACTTAAAAGTTACAAAAATCTATCGAAATATCTGAAGCGGCTTTTGACTGTTCCTAAAGTTCAAAATACGGTGTTTCAAAATCACATAATAGATCATTATTACCTGTCCCATTTAAAAATAAATCCGTATGGCTTAATACCAATCGGAGTGAGAAACTCAATACAGACGGGGGATAAAACATGTTGACTTTATATCACTATGATAGATCAACAGCTGCACAAAGGGTACGGCTTGGTTTAGAAGAAAAAAAACTAGAATGGCATAGTGAAATTGTTGATACTGCTATGGGTGATGCAAGCAAAAGGCCGGAGGGCTTTCATAAATTAAACCCTAAAGGTCTTATACCTTTATTGGTTCATGACGAGTTTGCATTACCAGAGTCAACATTAATCCTCGAATATTTGGAAGAAGCATTCCCCGAGCATGACAGTTTGACGCCAAAATCACCTCAAGATCGAGCAAGAATGCGATTATGGATGCGCCGCATAGAAGATGGAATACATGTAGCGAGCAGAACAATTGGGGTTTGCATTGTAAATCGGTTCATCTATAAAGAGGTAGATAAATCAAAATTGCAAGATTATTATATGAAAATGCGTGACACGACGCGCAAAAATAATGATCAGATCAATACAGAACTAGGTCTAAATTCTCCACTTCTCAAACCAGCAATTCATGCATTCAAGAAACTCTTTCAGGATATGGACGACCAACTTGCGAATACACCTTGGTTATCGGGTCATGACTACACTATCGCAGATATTTCTCTCGTAGTATATTTGACCAGGATGACATCTTTCCAAATGTCTCCGTTGTGGGATGATTTTACATTTTTAAGAACTTGGTTTGACAAGATTAGAGATAGGGATGCATACAAAAGTGCAGTTGATGACTGGGGAGATGTTACGGGAGAAAGACGTCGTCAAAATGGTATCGAGGCTTTTGAAACAATAAAAAACTATTGGAATGAAGACTCGTAAAAACGTCAGGCCAAAATGGATTCTCAATACTATTAATTTACAATAAAATTTGCATCGTTTTTGAAGACAAAATCTTTAACATTTTCCCAGCTCTTTGAAAAAAGGTCACTCCATGATTGATAAGTTATTCCCGCAATGTGTGGCGTAAGAAGTAATCTGTGCATCTGCGACTTCGGTAACATAAACAATGGGTTATCGGAAGATGGAGGTTCTGTAGAATAAACATCAACGACTGCGCCACCAATTTGTGAATGGGTTATTGCTTTCGCTAACGCAATTTCATTTACTATTCCACCTCTTGCCGCATTAATTAGTATACTGTTTGTTTTCATCATTGATATCTCAGCTGTATTTATCATGTTGACGGTATTTTCTGATATCGGCGTGTGAATTGACACAATATCCGACTCTCGTAATAATTCACTAAGATCTGTTTGTCTTGTTCCTAATTCAACTTCTAGGTCACTATTCTTGAGTAGTGGGTCAAAAACAAGAATTTTGCATCTAGACTTTCTAAAAAGGTCAGCTGTGGCTCTACCTATGTTTCCATAGCCAATTATTCCCACTGTAAGCTCAGTCAAAGAGCGCATCTTTGTCTCAATCATCTTCAATCTAACCTGGTCATATTGTCCAGTCTCTATACCATGAAAATTGAGCAATTGCCTTAACATTAAAATTGCGCCAGTGTAACAATACTCCGCAACGGCGTAGTTACTTCCTCCCGGCATATTGCAAACAATAATACCTTTCTTTCGCAATTCAGCGATTTCAAGTCGATCAAAGCCGGCTCCTGTTATTTGAACCATTTTTATATTTGTGCCAGTAAAAAATGAGGAGTCAATTTTTTTACCAACAGCGGGAATAACTAAAGCCTTACAGTCCGTCTTCAAATATTTAATTTCTCTAGAATCTACTTTTATGTTTTTGTAGTGAATTTGAATGTTTTTGGGAGGAATTACGCCAACATCTAGAAAGTCTTGTTTTGGTCTAAGACATAATATTTTTGGAATTTTTTTGGAAGGTGACAATTAGATGATTCTCCAAATTTCAGTAAGTTTAGCTTTCCGACTCAACGAGTTCCACGTTCTTGTTTGGGAAAAAACATAATAATATTAAATCTTGGTTTCCAATATTTTCAGTATAATGTTTTTCGCCCTGAGAAATTAAAATACTTTCTCCTGTTTTTATTTTATATTTTTTTTCGCCTGCATGGGTCAGACCCTTTCCAGATAAAACGTAGATACATTCTTCACAATTAGGATGGAAATGAGGTTTTCTTTTGCTTATGCTCCGTTTTGATGGACTGATAATGACATATCGCAAACAAACATTTTCAGCCTGACTATTACTGCCGATTAATTCCCACGATCTACGACCAGTGAGCGCAAGCTGTTTTGCGTTTTTGGGTTTGGACAAAAAAGTCATTTTTTGACAGTATTTAGTTTTAAAGGGGAGCCTTGGGTTTCTTCGAGTAACGCAAGTATTTCTTTGGCCTCATGAGCAATAGATTTTGAAACCTCTGATAGCATTTTGGTTCCTTTTTCGATCGTTGCATGTTGAGGTTTGCCGTACCAACCCGTCGGAGCAATAGCTCTTATGTCTGTTAGAATTGGTTGATATTCCTTAGTTCTTCTCAGTTTGTCCATTTTAGAACCAACGGTTGTATCAGAAGCTCCTGAGATTTTGTCAAGATGGACTAGATTTGGTTTATATGCCATTACAGCTAATGCTTCTATCTCCCCACCGTGAGTCAATCCGCCGCAACTTGGACCGTACAATTCAGCCGCTACGTAACAAGCTTGTACAATTAAAACTGACAAACCAATTTCTCTATGTAGTCGTTCGCAGGCAATTGACAAAGCTGGTATATTCCCTTCGTGCCAGTTTATAACCAGAAGCTTTTTTGCACCGTGAGTTGCTGCTGACTTACAAATATCGAATATAAGACTCATATAAGTTTCTGGGGAGAGGGATATAGTTGCCTCATAAGGCATATGCATTGGTGTTATACCGAGGGACCCCCCAGGAAGGACTAGGCCGTTCATCAACCGTGCTACTTCCTCTGCAATGGCCTCGGCCGCAAAAATGTCGGTTCCTGCAGGCAAGTGGGCACCATGCTGTTCGATACTACCTGTTGGAAGAATAACCAATGGATTTTCCTTGAGATTATTAGCTATTTCGGGCTGTGTTAAATTTTCAAACTTACGACTATGAATTTGCATTTTATAAATCTTAATAGGTTTCGCTAGATTTCAGATTTTGGCGAGCTATCTTTAATGTATTATCCACTGAAACTAGCTTTCCACTTTTATCTATTGATTCAAGTGCAGCCATAACCATTGCCACCGCTACGTTGCCTTCGTAGGCTGTTAATTGTTTTACAGTTTTTGAGCGGCATGCTGCTGCAAAAATTTCCAATTCATCTAAAAACATGTTTCCAGGGGCAATATTCAACTCTTCTCTCAAACCAAAGCCATCAATTCCTCTTTGAATATATAGTGAAGAGGACTTATGAATATCTTCAGGTTCATCCCAAGACGAGAAATCTAATTCATGATGAATTAACCCGTTTTGACAAAAGGCACGAACTGAAAAAATTCCTGGAGAAGTCCAGCAACTTCCAACGTAACCCAAAGCACCATTCTTAAACTTAATAGTTGTCATTGATTGATCATCCACCTCCGCCCCAACAGGAGAGAGTTTTGAGGCTATTGAAGAAACACTATCAACTTCTCCACCTAAATAGTGGAGGATATTAAATTGATGGATAGCTAACTGCGATAATGGCCCACCCGGCGCTTTTTTGCGATACCATCGCCATGTATCTGGTGTAAGTGTCAGTGCTCGTTCGTTAGAGAAATTGCTTTCGATAAAAGCAAGCCGTCCAATTTCTTTACTATCAATAAATTGCTTAATGGTCTCAATACCTTTTAAGAGCCTTGCACTATGACCCACGATCATCACTATATCATACTTCTCTTGTAAGCTTTCCATTCTGAGTCCGTCCGTAAGAGTGTTTGAAATAGGTTTTTCTGTGTAAACATGCTTTCCAGCGGCAGCAATTTTTCGTGCAACCGGGTAATGTTGCTCGTTGGGAACTGTAACAATGACCCCCTCTAAGTTTGGATTCTGAAGCATTTCATCCAGTGTGTCATAAGAACGTATGCCAAACTCTTCTGAAAAGCTATTGCGCTTCTCTGCAGATCTACTGTGTCCCGCTATGATTTTAAGCATTTTTGATTGGCGTGCTGCTTTAGTCAAAACTCTTGCCCATCGACCTAAACCAACTATCCCCAGGTTCACTAGTGAAGATCCCATGCCGCATACCTCTTTTCTCAAAATTCATGACGCAAAAATGAATACCCGATTATACTGTATTACTATCCTCTAGTATTATCAAATTGTTTTGTAATAATAAATTTAATCAAGTACAAAAATGACTTATGATAAATTCGAACTTATGCAGACAATCTGCGTCTCTAAAATCCCGGCTTGTTGATTGAAAACGAAAGACAATTATCTTGAGGCTCTTTTTCTGGGGACAAAAATTAAAGAGCAGGAATTGCCTGAAATGCCTGTTGTTTCTCTCACTACAATACGAGAACTTTTGAGGCAATTATAAAGTGAAAGAATATTTTAAAGGAACCTGAAAGAGGGCTAAATTTAAGGGAGTCAAGCTTGAGCGAAGTAAAAGAAATTTATCAATTTAGAAAAGTATTAGGCCGCTTAGTCATTGAGTCGTTCATAGAGAATACTTATTTAGAGGTTTCAAAAATGTTGGATGAAGCATACAAGAATGTGGTACGTATTTTTGAAGAAGGTAAACCAAATACAAGATATGAGTTAAATAATAGTTATTTCAACGATATCTTCGATAATAGTGGTAACGATATTTTAAAAAATTTGCTGGGATTGCTATCGTCACAGCCGTGGCATGTTCGGATAACTGTCTTTTCCTACTTAAACCTAAATCTTGAAAGACAGAAACGTAGTAAAAATGAGATCTTAGCATTGAACAGCGCAAGAAATAAATGTGATTTGAAACTTGCACTGTTTATTGCAAAGATTGGTACATGTGATGCTCGAGATGAGCCTTATTGTCCTGTTTTCGAATAACAACTTGGGGACTTATTAATTGCCAGAGTTTTTTTTATCTTCGCTGTTATTTTTTCCTGATAGCTTGTCAAAAGCAATTATAATTTTTTTAATTATGGTGAGTTTCATAACGTCATTTATTTCTGCTATAGTTGGCTTAGGTGGCGGTGTTATTTTACTTGGAATTTTCGCTCTAGTCTTAGACCCAATCGCGATTATTCCAGTACATGGCGTGGTACAGGCAGCATCAAATGCAGGTCGATTAATCACCTTGATCGGTAGGGTTCATACCCCAATAATCATCCCTTTTATGCTTGGAAGTCTTATAGGTGCAACAATGGGTGGATTTACTTTTGCACAAATAAACCCTGAGTTTATTCAGCTTTTCGTCGGGCTCTTTATAATTTTGACAGTATTAAAATTATTTCCAGCTATAAAAACAAAACATTTGGCGCTGGTGGGCGTGGTTTCTAGTTTTTTGACTATTTTAGTAGGTGGTGCGGGCTCTTTTGCTGCAGCGGTTGTTAACTCTATCAGGCTAGAAAAGTTAGCTCACATTGCTACTTTAGCATTTATGCTTCTAATTCAGCATTTTATGAAAGTCATTGTCTTTGGTTTTCTGGGTTTTGCATTTGCGCCGTATGCATCTTTAATCGGTTTTATGGTATTGTCTGGTTTTATGGGAACTCTTTTAGGTCGATTGGTGGTGGTACGTCTTGATGAAGAAATCTTTCGAAAGGTTTTAAATATTTTCCTGATCTGTCTTGCTATAAAACTCATACTTGGCTCTATCATGTCAACCGTTTAATAAATTACTGTATAACTTTTAAATTATTCAGGACCGGCATATCTGCCTGCATTTGACGGGTATAGTGCTTTAACTATTTTAAAGTGCGATATATCAACAGTTGCATCCATGTGAAGAAAAATACTAGCATCTCGCATCAATTTTTCAATGCCCGCATCAAGCATTGCACCCATTCCACCATGAAGCTCCATGGCATTTTGACAAACTTTTAAAACTTCTTCAGAGGCGTAAACTTTTGCCATGTTGCATAGAGCTTCTGCATCAGGACTTTTTTTGTCAACTGATTTTGCGGCCTGCATGACTAAAGACCTGACAGCCGCTACTCTTGTCGCCATGTCTGCAAGTCGACTAGCTACTGCTTGATGTTTTATTAATAGTTTTCCACCTCTTGAATAAGTTTGCACGAATTCCGCTGTTCTTTCGAGCGCTGCTTGTCCCACTCCTAGGTTTTTCGACGCTTGTATAATTTTCCCAGGTTTGAAATAAACCCCAGCAGATGGTAGTGCTTTGTGTTCAATCAAGAGATTTTCAGGCGGAATTATACAATCTACTAGCTCAATTTCACCATTATTCATAAAACGACAACCAAGAGTTTCGTTGCAACGAACAATATTTAGCCCAGGCGTTTCTCGTGGAACAATGAATGATGAGGTGCCGTCTTGCATTCCTGCTCCAGCTTTAGTATTCGCATATATAATGTAAAGACTCGCATCGAATCCATTGCTTATATAATGCTTTCGACCATTAATGACCCAACCTTTTTCTGACTTTACCGCTTTTGTGTCCATAGCAGCTTCTGGCGCATTATAACCAAGCCAGCGATCGGACGCTCCTTTGGGCTCTGTGAGAGCGTGCGCAAATAAAAAGCTAGGATCAGACTGTATTTTGGAAAACCAATATTCGTTAGTCTTCTCTGAAGCTAATTCTCTCAAAAGAACAGAAACTTTCCAATTTTGAACTAGCTTGTCAGCCAAACCGGAGTCTCCTCTTGCAACCTCCTCAGAAATAATTGCAAAGGTTCTAACTTCGGTCTGTGGGTCTAACGACAAGCCGCCGAACTTTTCCGGAATTCCTAGTGTTCGAATACCTATCTTATCACTTTCTTCAAGAATCTTGAGAGGTAATCTTCCTTTGGGCTCCATTGACCATTCTTGCTGCCAATTTTGCTGAATAAATGGCGTTACTGTTTGATCTACAAACTTACGACACACATCTCTCATCATTATTTGTTCTTCAGTTAAATCTAAATCGAAACTATACATTGTGCCCTTTATTTATTATATTTGGCTTGAAAATTTTGTTTTGTCATACGTTAGCATGCTAAGGATTATACCTCAACAGAGGAATAATTAATCGGCCCTAAATGAGTTATTAGGATTTTGGTGCTGCAGTCGAAGACCTAATCTTGAGCTCCACAGGAAGGCAATCAATTTTTCGTTCCAAGCCCTCATTCATCGAGATTCTAGATATTAACCTATCAGCTGCCTTCATTCCTAAACCGTATGAGTTTATTGATATTGTTGTTAGGGCGGGGTCAAGTCGCTCAACCAGTGGCATATCATTAAAACCAACGACGGAAACATCCTTAGGACAATTGTATCCATTGACGCTTAAAGCTTCTATCGCACCTATTGCTAAGCGGTCATTTCCACACAATACTGCCGTCCAGTCAAATTTTTTTGATAGAATTAATTCTGAAATAACGCGAAACCCCTCTGACTCTAAATAACCTTTTGTTTCATATACTTGGGGGCTTTTTACAAGCTTATTACATGATTTAGATAGTTTTTTGAAGGCTTCGCCTCTTATACGACTCGTAGAAATTTTTGGTGGCCCTGAGATCATACAAATCTTTCTGTGACCCAAATTCCATAAGTGCGAAAAAGCTTTCTGAATGCCGTCTTCATCATCATTAATTACACAATCAATCTTTTTATTTTCTGTAAATCTATTCACCATAACTACGGGAAAACCGTTGTCTAATATGGTTGTAAGATACGTTTCGTCCGAGTCACCGGTAGCAAGAATAAAGCCGTCAATTCCAAAATTTTGCAATAAATTAATTTTTTGAATATTTGACATTCCCGAATTTGACTCTGTTGTTAAATTCACCGTGACTGGTAGGTACAAAAACGACTCTAATGCGTCTTCAATACCTTTTATGATAGGAGGAAAAATTGCATTAGTAATGTCTGGTACAATGACACCAATGGCATTACTTTTATTTGTTCTCAGAGCCCTAGCCATTCTATTCGGCCTGTAGCCAAGATCATTTGCAATACTTATTATTTTGTTGGCTATATCGGTTCCGATTAAATGTCTAGTTGAGTCGTTAAGTGCTCTCGAGGCAGTTGAAACATGTACATCTGCTGCTTTTGCGACTTGCTTCAGAGTTGAATGAGTTTTTTTAATCATATCGTAATTTTTAACTTAAAATTTTAGCAGATCAGTATAGACTTTAGCACAAAGTTTAATTGAATAAAATACAAAGAATGCCTATGATGCAATCGTTTGCACATCAAGACCAATAGGTTTAAGCTTTTTACTAAGGACATTAAAAAATCAGTATATAAATGTCGATGGAAGGTTGCAATTATAATGGAAAAGCTGAGTGGTAGCAAGATTGGTGGATCGCCCAAAAGCATTGAAGATGAGGTTCTTTTAAAGGGGCAGGCTCGTTTTATCGCAGACGTTCACATGCAAGAGACCTCATATGCTTCATTTCTTCGGTCTGATCATGCGCATGCTCGAATAAAATCTGTCGATTGTGAAACTGCCCGATCCATGCCGGGAGTATTTTTAATTTTGACGGGTAAAGATTGCAGAGAGGAGAATTTGGGGAGCATAATACCCTTTGCATTTCACAAACGTAAAGATGGAACAGACATGTTTGTTCCTGAAAATTTACCCTTAGCAGATTCAAAGGTGGTATTTGTGGGAGATCCTATCGCTGTTGTAATCGCAAAAACAAAGAATGAGGCTGAGCTGGCGTGTGAAGCAATAAGTGTAGACTATGAAGAGCTTGATCACACAACAGACATATCGAAAGCATTGAGTTCTGACTCATCTTTGGTTTGGCCTGAAAGCGCTACTAATGAGTGTTTCTTCTGGTCAAAGGGAGATTTGGACAAAGTGAAAAAATATGAGGTTTCTGCAGATTATCTTGTGAAACAAAATTTCATTATACCGCTTGCAACGGCAAATCCAATTGAACCAAGAGGTTGCGTGGCTGAATACGACCCAAAGTCTGATCATTATGTTCTTACAGCGTCAGTTCAGTCTCCTTGGAAAGTCAGACAGATATTAGCTGTTCAAAGTTTGGGTGTGTCGGAAAATAATATATCTGTAGTTTGTCCTGACATCGGTGGGAGTTTTGGGATGAAAGGTCAGACCTACAACGAATATGCGATTTGTCTGTGGGCAGCAAAAAAAGTTAACAGACCCGTTAAATGGATAGCATCTCGATCGGAGAGTTTTTTATCAGATGATCAGGGCCGAAATGTCATAGCTGAAGCGGCAATCTCATTAAGAAAAGATGGTAAATTTTTGGGCCTCAATGTTTCAGTGCTTTGCGGGCTGGGAGCTTATCTCTCAACCAGGGGTACAAAAACAGCTGTTGACAATTGGCCAGGAGTAAGCGGTGTATATCAATTTGAGGCCGTTTATTCGGAAGTGAGAGGTGTTTTCACCAATACTCCTCCGATATCGCCTTATCGTGGAGCTGGTCGACCGGAAGCATCCTATGTGATTGAGAGATTGGTAGACTTGGCTGCGCAAAAAACCCAAATGTGCCGTATAGAAATAAGAGAAAAAAATTTTATTAAAGCTGCCAGTATGCCTTTTACAAATAATCTTGGGTTCAAGTATGATAGTGGTGATTATCATACTTCTCTGACAAAAGCTCTTGAGCTATCAGAATGGTATCAATTCGAAAACAGAAAAGCAAAAAGCAAAAAAAACGGACTATTGCGTGGGCGTGGGGTGGCGTGTGTTGTCGAGAGATCGATGTCTGGGCAACCAGAATATGCCTCGGTTGAAATAAATAAAGTGGGTGAAGTTACACTTGCTTGTGGGGCTGTTTCTTTTGGACAAGGTAGTAGCACAATATTTCGTCAAATTTTTAGAGAAATAATTGATCTTGAAGATATTGATATAAAATATGTCAGCGGAGATACCCGAAAGATAAAGAAAGGAACTGGTAGTTTTGGTTCCAGGTCAGCTGGCCTTGCAGGCGCAGCAGTTGCCTTAGCAGCAAAAAAAGTAATACACGAGGGTAGCTTGAGAGCAGCCCATTTTCTTCAGGACAACCATGAAAATATACAATATGCAGAAGGCGTATTCAGAGGTAGTCAGGGCGGCTCAATTCATTTATTGGAATTAGTTCAGAAAAAAGAAATATTTGTGGAGGCAAAATATGAAACTGATAATGCCACCTTTCCATCGGGCACACATATTTCAGAGGTTGAGGTTGATCCCGAGACAGGGAAAGTTTCATTATTGAGATATGTAGCTGTTGAAGATACGGGAACCGTAATTAATCCGGCTCGCCTCGATGGTCAGATGCATGGTGGTGTGGCCCAGGGCGCCGGTCAGGCGTTAATGGAGAGAGTGTGTTATGATCCAGATTCGGGGCAATTGTTAACTGGGAGTTTTATGGATTACGCAATGCCCCGAGCGCTCGATATGCCTTTCTTTGAGGTAGAGCATTATCAAACCCCGTCCCCAAACAATCCCCTTGGAATAAAAGGGGGTGGCGAGGGTGGGACCGTTGGGGGTTTAGTGTGTGTGGCTAATGCAATAGCAGACTCTGTGTCAATTAAGACTAAAAAAGAAGTTCCTATACCTGCAACACCATTCGCACTTTGGCAAATATTAAATTCTGGTGACTAAGTTTTAAGCGAGTAATTGTTCTCGTAGCCAATCAGCACAATTATGTCTATAAGCGTAAGCTCTATTGTTAGCGACGTGACCACCGTTTTCAATAATTTGGTGGTAAACGCCAAGTGAGTTAGTCGCGGCCTCCTCAAGCATTTTCCCATGCTGAGGCGGAATTACTTTATCCAAAGATCCGGACACAATATAGAGTGGGCATTTTATTTTTCCTGCGACGTCCATAAGAGACATGCGATGGGTGAACATTTGCACTTCTGCTTCTGAATTTGAACCTGACCTGTGTTTCACTGCTAAAGCCGTAAGTTCTGGTAAGTTATGAAAGCAAAGACTTAAGTCAAATGGTCCCGATAACGCTATGCAAGCTTTTATCTCGTGGCAGAAAGCGGCTGCTCTTGGAGCATAATATCCACCCATAGAAACTCCCCATAACCCTATTTGTTCTGAATTAATTGATCCTATTTTTTTGAGTTTTGATATAACTGCAGCCACTGGTTCTTCGTATTCGGGGCACATATGAAAATCGTACTCACCTTCGCCTTGACCGGGTCCATCAAAGGAAAAGGTTGCAATACCTCTTTCCAAAAAATCTTTTTCGTATGTAAACATCTCTTCTTTTGTACTGTCTAGGCCCATCACCATGATAACTACTGGCGGAACAACTGAAGCATTCGGGATCCTCAGGTTTCCAAACAACGTTTTGCCCTTATAGGGAATTTGGATGCGTTCTCCTGGGGGTGACATAAATGGTAGAGCAGCATTATAACACTCTATTGCTTTGCGATGTGCTATTGTCATTTCCTCGGGATAATCTACAAAAAGAAATTTTCCGAAGTGATAACAAATTGCAGCAGTTTTATAATGGTAGCTGGCAGATATTTTCCTATTTTTTTCATCGGCATTTAGCGCAAGACTTCTATGAAAATCTCCTTTTTCAGACCATTTTCTGCACCAGTCTTTCCATTCAGTCACCGAGTTCAAAATATCTTGGAAGTCCGCTAAGGGAACCCCATTAGTTACCATTCTTCCAGACCAATGGCTTTTTGCCGCTAGAATTCTTTTATCGCTTTTGATCAGCTTATCGTTGTTTAACATGTTAATCCCAGTCTAAAATTTGTGGAAGCCGATTCTGTTTTTTTAGCGTACCAATTATCCCATGAGGGAAAAATAATAATGTACCAACTAGTAAAATGCCAGTTAACATTATGTTTAGCTCTGTTGCTCCAAAGAAAGTTATCACAATTTCATTGAAAATTATAAGTGTTACAGCTCCAACAATAGGCCCTGTTACCGTTCCTTTTCCTCCGAGTATGCACATCAGGACTATATTTGCAGCTATCAAAATGATTAGAAACATATTCGGTCTTATATAAGTGAGATAATCTGCCCAAATGGCACCTGCTGCTCCAATACAAAAAGTTGACAAAGAGAAGGCAGTTACTTTTATAAGTCGGACATTAATTCCGGCAACTTCACTTCGCACCTCGTCATGTGCAAGTGCCCGCAATGCCAGACCAAATTTTGAATGCTTTACGTACCAGTTAATTAGTACTGAAAGAACAGCTATAGTAAGAAAAGAATAGTAATGAGGAATTTTTGACCATTCTACGGGAAGGTCGCTGTAAGGTAGTGTTATTCCGCTTGCGCCTCCTACCATGTCCCAATGATCAAAAACAATCCTTAAGATCATAACCAAGGCTATTGAGGAGATAATGAATGATGGTCCTCGAACACGTAACGTTATCAAACCAATTATAAATCCAAAAACTGAAGCTCCAATTGCGCTGACAAGAACCATTTGAAAAGGAGATACGACAAATCTGACAGTAGAATACCCAGCTACATAGGCACCAATGCAGAGAAAAACGTTATGGCCAAGTGAAATAAAACCACCATAACCGCCAATTATGTTCCAACTTGTAGTCATGGTTATATACAAAAAAGCATATAAAAATAAGTGAATAACGTAATTGTAGCTTCCAAAAAATTGGATGGCTGGGAGCAGAACTAGAAATAACAACAATGAGGTAGGAAACCAAAGTTTTTGATAATTTTTTTTATGATCAATTTTTTGTGTTGCTTCTAGTTGCATGTTACTCATTTACCCTATATTTTTTCCAAATAAGCCATGGGGACGCACCAACAGTATTAAGAACAGCGCAAGAAAAAACACCATTGTGGACCATGATGGAGCAATGTAAGAAGCAACAAGTGAGGACATAATAGATAATGATAATGCACCAATTACTGCGCCTAGAATACTTCCCATGCCGCCCAGGACAACCAAAGACATCAAAATTCCAATCCATTCCCAGTGTTTAGCCGGGAAGAATGAAAATAAGAAACTTACTTGTGATCCTGCAGCTCCAGCCAACCCACATCCAATCGCAAAAGAGACTAAACAAACCAACTTTACATTCACTCCGACTAACTCAGCATTAGTACGATTTTGCGATGTAGCCCGTATCGCTACTCCCATCTCGCTAAATTTCAAAAAGAAGGCTAAGAATATTAATATGAAAGCACTGAATACACCGGAGTAAAGTTGAGCTTTTGGTAAAAAGATATCGCCAACAAAGAAGGCATCTGTAGCGTATGATGGAGATGTTACCCGCTGGGTATTTTTAAAAGCAAAAGATAGCATGCCGTCCAGGATCATTGCGACGCCAAAAGTCAAAAGAACCGTCATTTCGGAATATTTCTGTTCTCCCGCATCCCTTTCAAACGCCAACTTATATATAAAAATGCCTAGGATAGATACTACAGCGGCGCTTATGGGAATAGAAAGTAACGGATCAATACGATACATTTTGAAGAGCCAATAGGCTACAAACGCTCCACATATGATTAAAATTGGATGGGCGAGATTAACAATTCTCATAACGCCAAAAACTAGCGTTAGTCCCGTGGCCATTAATGCATATACGAACCCTAAGCATAAACCCAAGATAATTATTTGGAGTAAATCCATCATTTCTTATTTCTTTCCAAGGTAGAGGTCCCTTATTCTCTGGTCTGATATTACTTCTGAAGCTGGGCGTTCGAAGACCACGTTACCTAAATCCATTACGGTCCCCGTATTAGCCGAACTGAGTCCTCGAAAGGCGTTCTGTTCGACAAGCAGAATTGATGCACCTTCTTTAGCAGTATTTTCGATGTAGCTAAATGCTTGTTCAACAATTGCTGGAGCTAGTCCCAAAGAAGGTTCATCAATCAACATGATTTTTGGTTGCACTATTCGAGCTCTTGCAAATATTAATTGTTGCTGTTCGCCTCCACTCATAGTGCCTGCAAGTTGCGAAAGTCGATCCTTCAAAATAGGAAATTTTTCCAGGACATATTCAATTCTCTCGTTGAGTTTTACCTTATTTTTGAGTGAATAACCTGCCATTCGTAGGTTTTCTGCTACTGTCATTGTACTAAATATTGCTCGATCCTGTGGTAAAAAAGCAATGCCAGTTCTCAGTATCTCATAAGCTTCTAAACCTTCAATATGATTTCCATCAAAAATGATATGGCCGGAACGGAGTTTTAGAATTCCAGCTATAGCATTTAAAACTGTTGATTTACCGGCACCGTTAGGACCTATTATACATTTTATTTCTCCGACATTAAGTTTCAGGTCTACGCCTTTAAGTATATCGGGTCCGTTACCATAGCCTGTAACAACATTTCTTAATTCGAGGATGCAGCTCATATTTTTGCCTTTCCCAAATAGGCCGCAAGAACGTCTTCGTCTGATTGTATATCAATAGGGTTGCCTTGCTTTAACACCGTCCCTGCTGCCATAACTACAACATGATCGCTAATTCCCATAACAAGTTTCATATTGTGTTCAACCAAAAGAATTGTTTTTCCTTGGCTTTTTAGCGCTAAGATTTTCTCTAAGATTGTTTCTAAAAGACGAGGGTTTACACCCGCTGCAGGTTCATCTAGAAGTATGAGCCGAGGGTTTGACATCAAAACGGTACCAAGGTCTAATAACTTTTTTTGGCCGTATGATAATTCATTCATCGCTGAATTTCGCATATGATATATGCCAAGAAAGTTCATGAGCTCATCGGCTCTTATTTTGTCTTCTTTGGTAACTGATGATTTGAAAAGGTTGAGATCGAAACCAGCCGCTGTGTGTAACACTAAATTTTCAGTAACTGAGAGCTCATCAAGAACTCGAGTAAGCTGAAATGATCTTCCAATCCCCAGTCTAGCGATCTTATGGGTTGGAGTTTTATCAAGCCGATTATCTTCAAATAAAATTTTGCCCGAATCTACTGTTTCTATATTTGAAATGCAATTAAACAGAGTACTTTTTCCAGCGCCATTTGGTCCAATTAAAGATACTATCTGACCTTGCTTTACAGAAAAAGTACAATTGTCTACTGCAACTATCCCGCCGAAGCGCTTTGTTACGTTTTCAATACTCAACATAAAAATTCTCTTAAAACTTTAATTATGGTATAAAGGGAGACAATGGTCCCCCTTTATTATCTTATACCTACCAGGAGGGCTTTGGGCTGAGCATTGGTGTTGCAGCGAATTCATTCGTGGGATAAACGAATTTCAACTCACCACCTTGCCATTGGACCATTAAAAAGGATTTGCCAATGGGAAGACCATACTGATCCCAATTGAAAGCTCCCATTACTGTTTTTACTGGATTATCGGCTGTTCGGCTTCTCAACCAATTAATAATTGCTGTATTATCAACTGATCCTGTCGCACGAACAGCTTGGTCTATTCCCTGGCAAAGGGCAAACGTAATTACTTGATCCTCATCAGGCAGTTTTCCTGTTTTTGCTTTAAAGGCCGCAACCATATCCGAGTTATTCATTTGCTTTCCTGCGAGCGTGCCCTCATAGGGAGCAGCTGCATGCCATGCAGACATAATAATTGTACCATCTGACGCTTCACCGAGGCCTTCGAGGTATTCTGCTTGAGTTCCCTGAGAGAGTAACAAATGTTTTGGATTATGCTTTACGGTTTTTAAAGCCCTAGTTATTTGTACTGCTTCTTCTGGTGATGCCATCAGGGCAATCACCATGTCCGCACCAGATTTCTTTATTGAGTTCGCAAGAACTAACCAATCTGAAAAACCCTCTTCCGGCCATTGTTCATGATAAACAATTTCCATACCGGCACTCTTTATGTAGCCGGGAGCCATGTCCTCCACCAGGGTTCCGCTTCCTGGAAGCCTAACTTCTTTTCCTAGGAGCCCATTTACGATTGAATTTGCAAAAAAATCGTCTGCATGAACTACTGCGACTTTTGAAGGTTTATCCGATGCTGGAACAAGATCGTTTATAAGTCCAACCATGTTTGACCCAACATACTCAGCTGCACTATGTTGAAAATAAAATAGGTTTTCGTGCCCTTGTCTAAATATACGAAGTGCACCACCCGAGGGTATTGGGTGAACCATGTTATATTTTGCTAGTATAGGAGAGATCGGAAACGTCAGCTTACTGGAAAACGTACCAAACGTTAAGTCAACTTTATCGACGTTTATAAATCTTTCATATTGAGAAATTGCCGTTTCAGTGTCAGATCGATTATCATTGACTAAAAGTTCAACATCTCGACCAAGCCATCCACCATTTTCATTAATCATATCAACACACATTTCGTAACCTTCCAAGTGTTTTGATCCTGGCACGGCGAAATTACCAGTTAAAGGCATAGAGGCGCCAATTTTAATTGAGTCTGCAGCAGCTATTTGTGTACCGAACAGTACTACACTAGCAGCAACAATTACTTTTATTCTACTGTTCCAATTCATTATTTCCTCCCTTATTAAATTAGAAATTTCTACTCAACTGACCTCAAATTCTGTTTCCCCTAAGTGGGAGTCCAAATTAAGTGTGCGATTAAACCTTTGTTGTCCCATAGTCAGTCCCACAAAAAAACCAATTTCTACAATTTCATCTTCCGAGAAGAAATTATACAATCTGTTCCAAAAACTGTCGTCTGTGGCAATGTCCCAAGTTATTGCCTCCGTGAGAGCTAAAGCCGCTTTGGATTTTTCGCTATATAAGTTTGATTTTTCAAAATTCAGAATTTCGTCAAAATCCCTCTCTACTAATCCCTCGGTAGATGCCAGCGCACTTCTTTGGTTGCCGCAATATTTGCAATCCACCGATTTCGAAACATAAACTCGACATAACTCTTTTAGAGAATGGTCTACTATACCGCATTTAAAAACGTTATGCCAGGCGTTCTGAAAGGACCAAAATACTTCTGGTACACGTGCTCGAATTGCTTGACTTTCTGCCCTTGGGGTTCCTTCTTTAGCTGACTGTTCTATTGCAGCGATGATTTTTGGGTCTCTGATTGAGTCTCTAGTGGCAAATTTAATTCTCAGCTTTTCCATGTTAGACTTTCAGCTCTCGAAATATATTCATAAGATTAGTGTGCAAACGTTTGCATAATTAAAATGTGAACTTAGTGACCATGTCAATAGTTTATTTACACTGGAAAATGTTGAAAACTGTGTAAACTAATCATTACGCTACGGAAAGAATCAATAGTCTTATCCCCAACATAAAAACGGAAACATATACTATAGCGTAAAATAGATTGTCGGATATTTTTCCATTTATCACTCTCCCAATCCATATTCCAATTAAACTAATTGGTATCATCAGCGCCGTAAGTTTAAACAGGTGTAGAGTGAACATCCCTAATATGAAATAAGGGATGACTTTGATAAGGTTGGTAATGCCAAAAAATACGGCGGTTGTTCCCATAAATTCAGAGCGCGGCAGTTTTTTTGGTAAAATGTAGGCTGCCACAGGCGGTAAGCCGGCGTGAATAAGGAAACTTGAAAAACCTGCAAGTGTCCCCAGTCCAAATCCCCATTTTTTGGAAAGTTCATGCAGCTTAGTTTTACCTAAAAAATCTCGAATACCGTTAAAGACTAAAATAAGAGATAAAATGCCAATAATACCCTGCAGAAGTTTAGGTGTGATAACCGAAATCAATAACCCACCTAGAATAATGCCTATGATGACACCGGGAAAAAGTTCTTTCAAACTTTGCCAGTGAATATTTTGACGATAAATGAACACAGAAATTGGATCAGTAATTATCAAAATAGGTAACAAAAAAACAGCCGCCGCGACTGGATCTAAAACCTGGGCGGCCACTAGAACCCCAAGCAGTCCCATTCCACCTCCAAGACCACCTCTGGACATACCCATTATCAAGCTCGATAATATCAGTAACCCGTATGAATTTATATCATATGAAGTCGTATTAATCATCAGAAATTTTATTTACCATATACTTGTTTCCCATATACAAAACTAATCAATCCCAAAAAGCCTCATCGCATTTTTATGAGTAATTTTTTGTTTTTCAATGGCTGAAATTGGTGCATTTCTTATCCATTCAGCACCCTTCTTACTGTCGTTGTAGGGCCAGTCCACAGCAAATAAAATCTTGTCGGTACCAATTTCCATAATCGAGCAGATTAGAGCAGAATTTGAAAAGTTTCCGCTGGTTGTGATAAAAAAGTTTCTGGAAAAGACATGACGAAAATCTACGTACGGCTTTCCTTCCTCGCGTCGGTTAGAAAAACCAGAGTGGCATCTTTCTAATAGAAAGGGGAGTCCTTCCCCCATATGGCCAAGAATAATTTTAAGACTCGGCAGTTGATCAAAGATTTGTGAAAGAATTAACCGAACGGCAGCTGTTGATGTTTCAATGCCAAAACCCCAACCGGCTGTCTGTATAATAGGAAATTGTTCTTCATAGTCATTGTAATAGGCCGCTTTGACAGCGTGATGGGGGTTTCCGGGATGAATATATATCGGCTTGTCAAGTTTCGCCGCCATTTCAAACACAGGCCAAAATTTCGTTTTGTCAAAAAATTCCCCATTTAGATTTCCATGTAACATTGCTCCTAAAAACCCTAATTCCGTTACACACCTTTCAAGCTCTCTTGCAGCTTCATGCGGAAAGTGCATTGGTAGACTTGCCAAGCCTCTAAATCTGTTGGAATGCTTTTCTATTCTCTCACTTAATCTGTTATTTATCTTTTCTGCTTGACATAATGTTCCGTTTGTATCGAATACTTGAGCTCCTGGATGGTTATGAGAAAGTACTTGAATGTCGATTTCGGCGTTATCCATATCGGCAATGCGCTCTTCATTAGTCATCATTAGCTTTTTGAGAAGCTGTGGAGAAGTCTTCTGGTAAATCTGTGTTGCGGTGAGAAAATAATCGTCGACATAATGTTCCTCAATTGCAATCATTTTGTCATTTCTTTCAGTTTTCATTGTTGGGCCTCATAAAAGTTTTTCAGTAGCAGCTTTTTTTATACAATTAAATTTGTCTATGTTTTTTTATCGAATTCCTCGCATTATAGATAACTACTGAGTCAATTTTATTCATTTATTTTATGTTTTTTAAAATTATCCGACATGGATTTTTTTGTTATCGTTATAATTAAAATTATTTGATTTAATTTTTAAGAATTTTGAACATTTACTTAACAGATATTGTAGACGCCTAGAACCTGTCTATAATAAAGATAATTAGAAGTTGCAATCGATTGCATAAAATCTATTCTAGACGGGCCAACAAAACGATCATTTTAAAAGTACACATATGTTACGGTCAGAACAAAAATATGAACTGAAAGGAAATTGGGAATGAACACAGCTGCTCTAAATCCACGTATCTTACAACCGAGTGATATTAATCCAAATTGGCAGTGGGAAAGGCCTATACCGTCGTTGGGACATATGGCTGTAGATTTCGAAAAACGGGTCGATCATGATCGTTTGAGGCGCTATCGTTTGAGTAGAGCTAAAGAGTCTCTTCGGAACTCAAAATGTGGAGCTTTACTAACATTTGATGTTAACAACATTAGATATCTGACTGGTACAAAGATTGGAGAGTGGGAAAGAGATAAGATGTGTCGGTTTGCTTTATTGGCTGGAGATGAGGAACCATATGTGTGGGATTTTGGTTCAGCCGCTGTTCATCATAAACTCAACTGTGATTGGTTAGATCCTGACCATTGTTTGCCGGGTGTAGTGGGAATGCGGGGAACAATTCCGCCCTCCTTCGGTCTTATGAAACATTATGCTGAAGAAATTGCAGGACTTCTTAAAAAGGCTGGTGTTTTAGACATGCCGGTTGGGGTTGATTATGCTGAAACAGCAATGTTTTTTGCGTTGCAGGAAGCTGGTATCAATGTAGTTGATGGACAACAAATAATGCTTGGTGCTCGAGAAATAAAAAATATTGATGAAATACAGCTTTTAAATCAAGCAGCCAGTATGGTTGATGGTGTTTATCATATGATCTGGGAGGAATTAAAACCAGGAGTTAGAGAAAATGACATTGTAGCTTTGGCTAATAAGATGCTTTATGAGATGGGATCTGACGATGTCGAAGCCATTAATGCGATAGCTGGTGAGAGGTGCAATCCACATCCGCATAATTTTACGGATAGATATTTTCGGCCAGGAGACCAGGCATTTTTTGATATTTTGCAGAGTTATCAGGGTTATCGCACCTGCTATTACAGAACTTTTAATATCGGTCGTGCTACTACTTCGCAAAATGATGCGTATGTTAAAGCTAGAGAGTGGTTAGATGAAGCCATAGCGCTTATCAAACCAGGTGTCACCACCGATGTAGTAGCTAAAGTATGGCCAACGGCCGAGTCGCTGGGTTTTCCTAATGAGTTAGCGGCATTCGGATTACAATTTGGTCACGGGTTGGGTCTTGCTTTGCATGAAAGACCAATTATTTCTAGAGCTGTAAGTTTAGAGAATCCAATGGAGATTGAAACGGGTATGGTCTTCGCACTCGAAACATATTGTCCCGCAACTGACGGTATTTCTGCAGCACGCATTGAAGAAGAAGTAGTTGTAACTGCGGATGGCTGTCAAGTAATCAGCTTATTCCCAGCGGAAGAGCTTCCCATATCTAACAGGTATTAAATGTTTAAAAAGAATAACCAATATACATAGTCGGAGGTTTGTTTAAAATGGCGAAACTTACAAAAAAAAATGCTGAAGACTATCTTCAGATGTATAAGCAAATGGTTAAAATAAGAGCTTTTGAAGATAATGCCAATAAACTTTATCTCTCTGCCAAAATGCCAGGTCTCACTCACATGTACTCCGGACAAGAGGCGGTGGCAGTTGGTATTTGTGAGGCGCTAGAAAAAACAGATTATATTACGTCAACACACCGAGGTCATGGACACTGTGTTGCGAAAGGGGCTGATTTTAAGCGGATGTTTTGCGAGTTACTTGGCAAAGAAGAAGGTTATTGTCGAGGCAAAGGAGGGTCAATGCACATTGCGGACCAGGATAATGGAAATCTGGGCGCAAACGCTATTGTAGGCGGATCTGCAGGAATTGCAACAGGGGCTGCTTTGTCGGCCAAAAAATTAAAAACAGGCGCTGTTACAGTTTGTTTTTTTGGAGATGGGGCTTTGGGACAGGGTTTGCTTTATGAAGCAATGAACATGGCTGCTCTCTGGAGCCTTCCAATCATTTATGCTTGTGAAAATAATCTTTATGGTGAATACACTCATGTATCCGAAATGGCGGCCGGTGATTTAACTTCTCGTGCGGAGGCTTTTGGGATAGAGTCATTTACGGTGGATGGTCAAGATGTCTTGAAAGTAAATTCGTTGACTCAGACGCTTGTTTCAAGACTTCGAGTTGGGGAAGGTCCGTTTTTTGTGCTACTCAATACGTATAGATACTTTGGTCATCACGTCGGTGATATAAACCGTGAATACTATCGAAGCAAGGAGGAAGAGGCCCACTGGAAAGAGAATAAGGATCCCATTAAAAATTTTGGTAGGTGGTTAATAACCGAGAATGTTATATCGGAATCTGATTTGAAGGAAATAGATAGTACTATATATCAGGAAGCAGATGAGGCAGTGGCATATGCACTGGAAGCAAAATATCCAAGCCCTAAAGAGGTAGATATGCATGTTTATTCATAAAAAAGTGATAGGGAGTTAAAGTATGAGAGAACTTAGCCTTTCGCAAGCAGTCAACGAGGCTATAGCCGAAGAGATGCGTCGAGATCCCAAGGTAATACTCATGGGTGAGGATGTTGCGGAAGCCGGTACTCCATTCAAAGTTTTATCCGGTTTAGTGGAAGAGTTTGGAACTGAACGTGTTATAGATACTCCTATATCGGAACCAGGATTTGCTGGCATCGCTGTAGGCGCAGCAATGACTGGGCTGAGGCCCATTGTCGACTTGATGTTTGGAGACTTTTTGTTTCTTGTAATGGATCAAATTTGTAACCAGGCGGCAAAAACTCATTATATGTCCGGTGGAAAGCTGAAAGTGCCTATGGTATTGCGGACCAACCTTGGTGCGACAAGAAGATCTGCTGCTCAACACAGTCAATCTTTGCACGCACTAGTGGCACACATACCTGGCTTGAAGGTAGCTATGCCTTCATCCGCATATGAGGCAAAGGGGCTTTTAAAATCTGCAGTCAGAGATAACAATCCGGTAGTAATCTTTGAAGATAAGTTAATGTATCAAGATAAGGCTAATGTTCCTGCTGATGATTATATTATACCGCTTGGCAGTGCAAATACACTATCAGAAGGTAGTGATATAACTTTTGTTGCCACTTCTTCAATGGTACAAGTCGCTAGTGAAGCAGCGGCAATGCTTTTATCAGATGGTTTTTCAGCGGAAGTCATTGATCCACGTACAATAGTGCCTTTTGATGAGCAAACGATACTTGACTCGGTAAAAAGAACAAGTCGTGCAATAGTCATTGATGAAGGACATAAAAGTTTCGGAGTTACTGCCGAAATTGCCTCAATAATTTCCGAAAAAGCATTTTATCACCTTGATGCGCCAGTACAAAGAATGGGTGCAATGGATGTGCCTATTCCATTTTCGCCTGCCCTTGAGGATTTAACAGTTCCTAATGCTAATGCCGTTTACGTTAATGCCAAAAGCCTCATAACTGGGAATTTGCCTTATGTCTCATGAAGTAATTATGCCGGCACTTGGTATGACACAGGACACAGGGAAATTGGTTAAATGGCATAAGTCCGTCGGTGAAAAAGTTTCGAGAAACGAAATTTTGATGGAGGTTGAAACTGATAAGTCGACAATGGAGGTAGAAGCTGGCGCCGATGGAGTTATGGCAGAAATTCTTTCAAAGGAAGGTGAAGACGTACCGGTTGGGCAAGTAGTTGCAATAATTACAGATGACGGCGAGATTTCAGTACCAATAAAGAAATCAGAACTGGCATCAAACAATTTGATGATGGCTGAGAATCGAGCAGCCATGCCTGAAAAAGAACTAATTGAAAACCCGAGTATTGAAAAATCAATTCGGGATAGTCAATCTAGCACAAAGAAAATTTTAGCTTCACCAAAAGCTAAGGTATTTGCAAAAAGTCAGGCCGTTTCTTTGGAGTCTATGAGAACGATGGGTTTTAACGAGCCATTTCATTTTTTGGACGTCAGTAGCTTCTTAAAGGAAAATGATGTAAGTAGAAGGTATGAAACCCCAGAGGAGCCAAATTTAGTAACCAGAAGTAAAGTTACTCGTGGACTGATTTCGGCTGAGTCGGACGAAACCAAGTTTCAAAATATGTTGGTCGACCTCGAACTTTCTGATAAAAAAGAAAGAGTTTTGGGTTGCTTTGTGGCTGGCGCATACCGAAGGACATTGGAAAATCGCACTCAACCGGTATATGTTCGCATTATCTGTGATACTGGAATGGTAATGAACCTTAAAGATCCTGATCTGATTGGATTTAATGCAGCTCGGGATAGAGAAGACCAATTTTCGAATGCTCCAAATATAATAGTAAGAGATATTTCGCACTCTTCGATTACTTTTTGTCTACCGACTGAAATTGAGAAACCTGAAATTTGGATAACGAGAAAAAGTGTGTCGGACCAAGGAATTCTGGTTTTCACTATAGCGTATGGAGATGACAGTATGAACTCACTTAGCGCAATCAATTTAATAGAGGGCCTAGTAAAAAGAATTGCGATGCCTCTTTATCATTTAACTTAAAATTGGAGACTTAATTTGAAATACACGGATCTCTACGTAAATGGAAAATGGATTTCTGGTTCATTGGGCAACCGTTTTGACGTAATTAATCCTGCAGACGAGACAGTGTTAGCGTCGGTTGCGTCAGCAGAAATTGACGATGCTCGAATGGCTTTAGATGCTGCCGAAGAAGCGTTTGGAAGTTGGGCCAGGAAAGCGCCGCGTGAAAGGGCAGAGATACTTAGAAAGGCTTTTGAGATCATGAGTTCGGAAAAAGAGATGTTTGCGCGGCTGATTACACTGGAAAATGGAAAGGGTCAAACAGATGCAATGGGCGAATCCACTTATGCTGCGGAGTTTTTCAGATGGTTTTCTGAGGAAGCGGTTAGATCAGAGGGTTTGTTATCGCGAGGCCCATCATCAAATGCTAGAATAATGGTTCAAAATAAGCCGGCCGGTATTGCAGTGTTAGTCACGCCCTGGAATTATCCTGCGGCCATGGGGACTCGAAAGATTGCACCTGCATTGGCCGCAGGCTGTCCAGTAATAATAAAACCAGCGTCTGAAACGCCCCTAACTATGTTAGCTTTGATGCCTTTACTAGAGGAGGCAGGCGTTCCTCCTGGAATTGTGAATGTTCTACCTTCAAGAAATACCGGTCCATTAGTTGATAATATGTTGCATGATCCACGTGTCAGAGTCGTTTCATTTACGGGCTCAACACAAACTGGCCGTAAATTACTCCACAGTGCAGCTGACAATGTACTTAAGCCCGCCATGGAATTAGGCGGTAATGCACCCCTGTTAGTTCTTGAGGACGCAGATATTGATGTTGCTGTAGATGGTGCTATGCTAGCCAAAATGCGAAATTTGGGAGAAGCTTGTACGGCCGCTAACAGATTCTATGTATCAAAAAAAATAGCTGAAGAATTTACCAAAAAGTTTACGAAGAGAATGGCAGCCTTAAAGTTAGGTAATGGGCTTGATCCGACTGTCGATGTTGGACCATTGATAAATGCTGATACCAGAAACAAAGTTGCAGCTTTTGTTCAAGATGCGTTAAACAAAGGGGCAAAGCTGGAGCTCGGCGGAAAATTACCCGAAGGTAAGGGATATTATTATCCGCCAACAGTTCTTTCAAATGTCTCATTAGATGCCGAATGCGTTCATGATGAGATATTTGGACCTGTTGCTGCTATACAAACTTTTGATAGTGAAGATGATGCAGTGGCTAGGGCAAATGATACGGAATATGGTTTGGTAGCATATGTTTTTACAAAGGATTTAAAACGGGGACTCAAAATAAGTGAAAGACTCGACTATGGTATGATTGGATTAAACCGAGGACTTGTATCTGACCCTGCAGCTCCATTTGGAGGAACTAAACAATCAGGTCTCGGGAGAGAGGGGGGGCACGAAGGGATGTTAGAGTTCATGGAGTCACAATATATTTCGGTTGATTGGTAAACTAAGATAAAACAGGATGAGGAAAGCAGCTATCTTGCTGTTTGGGGTTGAGCTATTCTCGATTTTAAAGGCATAGTTTCGGCTTTATATGGCTTAAAAATTATGCGGTTGTTGATTGTGATGTTCGTGCTTTGGACATCATCTTAGCTATTTTTTAAATGAGCAGAGTTTTTGTAGTCTTCCCTAATTGTTTTTGAAAATTTTACAACCAAAACTAGCTTAAAATAAAATTGTGAAGAGAAAGAAATTCAACCGGATAATTACATAAGAATATTTTAAATTGCATTAGTATGGTTTTTGGGTTGTATCCTTCCTCTAGCTAGATCGACATTTTCAAAAGAAATTAATTTAGGTTCTAATCTTGAGCATAATGATTCGTCTAAAATGTGATTACGGTAGAACCTACTGTTTTTCCACTCTCCAATGCTCTATGAGAATCTGGAAGGTTTTCAAACTTGAACGTTTGTCCGATTTCTATTTTAATTTTTTTTGACAAAACTTTTTCAAATAGTATTTCTGACATTTCTCGACAGCTTTCATGCGTGCTGAGGTGCGGGTTGAATAATGTTGGACGTGTCAGTTTGAGTGATCCTTTTGCTTGTAATAAACCTATGTCGATCGGGGGTACTTTCCCAGATGTATTTCCAAACGAAATCATCATTCCTAACGGTTTAAGACAATCTAAAGATCTTTCAAACGTATCTTTACCAATAGCGTCCATTACAACTGGGACACCATCACCATTAGTGAATTCACGACATTTTTGAACAAAGTCTTCTGATTTATAATTTATTGCATGGAGTGCTCCATGTTTCAGTGCTAGTGCACGTTTTTCTTCGCTTCCTACAGTTCCAATCAGGTTAATACCTTCCGATTTGGCCCATTGACATGCGAGTAGGCCCACACCACCAGCGGCTGCGTGAAATAAAACCGTGTCTCCAGTAAACAAAGGTGTTGTTTTATGGAAAAGATATTGGACCGTTAAACCTTTGAGCATCATTCCTGCAGCTTCCTCAAAAGATATTGAGTCCGGCAATTTACAAACTTGAGCTGCCTGCATCGTCCTGGCCTCACAGTAAGCTCCTAAAGGTGTTGAAGCATAAGCCGCACGATCTCCTACTTTTAAATGTTTTACACCGTCGCCAACATCCAAGATTAGACCCGATGCTTCCATGCCAAGACCAGTTGGCATTGTTAAAGGATATACTCCCTTTCGATGGTAAATATCGATATAATTTAAACCGAGAGCTTTGTGCTCTATGGTTATTTCCCCTGTTTTTGGTTTTATCAAGGGCTTGTCAACAAATGATAAAACTTCTGGTCCTCCCGGAGACCCTATGAATACGCTCTTTACCGTTTCGCCCCTCATTCTTCTCTCCTTAGGTTTGTGACATTCACGTGTTCTGGCCGCACTATGTTAATTATCTATGGCAAAAAATCTAATGAAATGATCTAAACAACGCCATAGTCGATCGTAACAAAGAAATTATTTTATTGTAATAGTTTTATAAGTTATTAGAAACTTATGATAGGGGCTTAAAGGGTACCTTAGGCTTTTTAACGAAAGAAGGGCATACTTTTGACATTTAACAAAGATATAAAAATTGCTCCGTCAATTCTTTCGGCAGATTTTTCTAATTTTGGAAGTGAATGCAGAGCTATCGAGTCACAAGGGTGTGACTGGATTCATGTTGACGTTATGGACGGGCATTTCGTGCCGAATATAACGTTCGGGGCTCAAATGTGTAAAGCTATTAGGCCGCATATAAAGACCGTGATGGATGTGCACCTCATGATTTCGCCAGTAGACCCTTACATCGATTCATTTGTGGCAGCCGGTGCTGACATTATTACTGCTCATATTGAGTCAAGCATTCACGTTCATCGAACCCTTCAAAAGATTCGGTCATCAGGTGTAAAGGTTGGCGTGGCATTAAACCCAGCAACGTCAGTAGTGACCCTCAAGCCCCTGATTGATCTGGTTGATCTTGTTTGTCTGATGACTGTAAATCCAGGTTTTGGGGGACAAGAATTTATTTTTTCGCAAATAGAGAAGATCAAAAGTGTTCGGGATATGATAGGAGACAGGCCAATTCATATTGAAATAGATGGTGGTATTACGCCGGAGACGGCGGCGCTTGTTGCAAGAGCTGGTGCAGATGTTCTAGTTGCAGGCTCGAGCGTATTTAATGGAGGATCCATCGAAAATCCTGAGGTCTATGGCTATAATATAAGTGCAATCAGAAAAGCAGCTGGTGCTGCTATAGATAGGAGGTAATATGGCTGTTATACCACCAGTTTGTGATTTTAATGAGGGCGCAAAAAGTTTTGAATTATTAGGAGTAGATAATAAAAGCTATAAATTTGAAGATATTAAGGGGTCAAATGGGACCTTAATAATGTTCATATGTAATCATTGTCCGTATGTTCTCGCTATTTTGGATAGAATTAGACGCGATGCGAATGAATTAGTAGATTATGGAGTTGGGGTTGCAGCTATATGTTCAAATGACTCCAAAACTCACCCGGACGACTCTTATGAAAACATGCAAATTTTTGCAGAAAGATATGATTTTTCTTTTCCTTATCTGCATGATGAAGATCAGTCTGTCGCCAAATCCTATGGAGCCGTTTGCACGCCCGACTTTTTTGGCTATAATGCAGATGCGAAGTTACAGTATCGAGGTAGGCTAGATGCCTCCACAAAAGATGCAGGACCAAGAAGTTTAAATAGAGAGCTGTTCGAAGCCATGGTGCAAATATCCAAAACCGGACTCGGTCCTGCGGAACAAGTTGCGTCAATGGGGTGTTCCATTAAATGGAAAATTTAACCTTCTAATTTTATCTGGTAAACTTAAAAATTTATCAGTTATTTACTAAGTTTAGCGTTACTTTAAAGGACGACGACAATAATTTAAATTGATGCTTGGGGGTGTAAGTGGCTCGATTATCAATCTTTGTGAATAACTTTTTTTTTAGCAGTAACGGTGAATGTTTATGAACGAACACTCCTCCCCATCTCTAAATATTGCAGTTTCTAAGGCTTTCAAAATCTCATATTGGGTAAAGATTGCGGCTTTTTTTTGTGTCACTATAGTATTTTTTTCTGCTTTACTAATAGGGGTTACCCCACTTCGTCCAGACTTCGTTCTTTTTGAACTTTTTAACATTATTCCCGTTGTGAAATTGAACACTGGGCTTTCTGAATTAGAGGTAACCATTTTATGGCAGTGGAGGATTCCGAGGGTAATCTTAGGCTTTTTCGTAGGAGCATCATTGGCCGTGGCTGGAGCAGGTTTTCAGGGGATATTCAGAAATCCATTGGCAGACCCTTTTTTATTAGGATCGGCGGCAGGCGCTGGTTTGGGAGCCACTTTTATATTAATTTCAAATGCAAATTTTTTTGTTTCAAGTGTTGATTTGATACCCATAGGCGCGTTTTTTGGGGCTCTTGGTGCGACTATTATGGCAACGTTTATTGGAAGAGTGGCTGGAAGTGCACCGGCTACTCTACTTTTAGCGGGTGTTGCCACGGCTTCGTTTTTAACTGCGTGTCAAACTTACTTAATGCAAAGAAATTTAATGACGCTTCAAGAAATATATGGCTGGCTAATAGGTCGACTTGCCACTGCCGGATGGAGTGAAGTAGCGTTAATAGCTCCTTACTCACTCCTATGTTTTTTTGTTCTTTTATTGAATAGAAGACAGCTCGATTTACTTCGTCTTTCTGAGGATGAAGCCATTTCTTTGGGAGGAAATCCAAAACGTACTCGTCGTTTAGTGATTGTTACCTGTGCACTTCTGACAGCAATTGCAGTGTCCGTCTCTGGTTTGATAGCTTTTGTTGGCATTATAGTGCCCCATATTGTGAGACTATCTATTGGATATAGCTATAGAATAATTATCCCATTGTCATTTATTTTAGGTGGTACTTTTTTAGTGTTTACTGACATTATTGCCCGAGTGGTTATAGCTCCCGCAGAGTTGCCTATAGGTGTAATAACTGCGTTTCTTGGGGCACCTTTTTTTGCTTTTATCTTAATTTTAACTCGTGGAAGGCTTTAAATCATAAAATATGAATATTGAACTTCAAAATCTCTCCCTATCGTTCCGGAAAACACATATTTTAAAAGGCATTAATGTCATGTTTGCTTCCGGTACAGTTACCTCAGTTTTGGGAGCTAATGGTTCAGGGAAGTCATCTTTACTAAAATGTTTAGCTGGTTTAGTACCTTACGATGGTAAAATCAGAACTACGCCGGACAATTTTGGCAAGATTTCATATGTTCCTCAAAGACCAATAGTACCGGTCGGAATGACCTTGGCTGAATTTGTTTTGTTAGGCAGATCCGAGTTCACGAAATGGTATTTCTCTGAGACAAGCACTGATAGAGCAAAATGCCAAGAGGCTATTACAAGCCTTTCTTTGGGGGAATTAGCGGGTAGATTTGTTGAAACATTGTCGGGAGGTGAATTCCAAAGAGCTGTGCTTGCAAGAGCTGTCGCACAAGAGGCAAGTGTGTTGTTACTTGATGAACCAACGAGTGCTTTGGATATCGTCAATCAAGTTGAAGTAATGTCTTACCTCGCTAACCTGCAAAAAAAACTCAAATTGA
>MDTA01149369.1_pt1 | contig 31615 bp, 18 predicted proteins | sample 811151 | NCBI WGS metagenome assembly MDTA01 (sample SAMN05326648, study PRJNA326480) | marine metagenome | isolation source: seawater | place: Indian Ocean: South | collected 2010
GCGGCGAGGGCGAGGGTGGCGAGGGTGGCGAGGGTGGCGGCGGCGAGGGCGAGGGCGAGGGCGAAGGTGGTGGCGGTGGCGAAGACAAAGGCGGTGGCGGTGAAGGCGAGGGAGGCGGCGGGGCTGGAGGGGGTGGGGAAGGTGGCACCATTGGCTGCTCATAATACACTTTGAGACTTGGAGGGTGTAAAGGGCTGCGCGGCGGAGAGACCGCGTGTTGCGGCGCAGCGGCGACTCGCCGAGGAAACGTTCCAGTCGTCTCCGACAGCAACCCGGCGTGATCGTTGGGTCTGTGCGTCAGGCCAGACACGACACGGTGCGTTCCAGGCAGGCCGACTGCAGTAATGAACCCGATGAGCAAAACCGTCGAGCCACAGAGCCAAAAGATGCAGCAGAAGCAGGCAAAGCGGACTGCTCTTAGAATAGGGGATGGAGAAGATAGTCTTGGAACGTGGCACCTTATCCCAGATGCGTGGTGCTTGCACTGCACACCCGACGGTGGCGAGAGAGAGTGCGAAGCGGCCATTGGCGTGGCCGGGTCTGAGATGGCCAGCTTACCATCGCTCCTCTCTCTGACCTGCGATCGTATGGCCGCGCCCAGCATGGCGTTCAGTCGCGACGTCCCGCCCGCCCGTTTGCGAGTTGCACACCGAACGTCTTCAAACAACTTTAGCGACATGAAACGTTCACTGACACATCAACGCACCGACGCGGCACGCCCTTCTATTCTTTTCTGATTTACACCCACCCCCCTTCGGACTTATGGCAGCTCCCGGCTCGCCACAATAGCGCTGGCACTGTGCACGCCAATGGGACGGTCCGCAAGGTCCATGGTGTCTCTCACGATGTCCACTGCAGAGACTGCCGCGTCGGCCTTTTCCCACACGCCACACCTACGCTCGTTCCGCGCCCCGAGATTCTGAACTTTGCTGGAGCGTTCGTCAAAGCGGCGGAAGCGGTCACACTTTGCAATCTCGTGCGCGTCGCGATCTATCATTTCCTGCGTGATCGCCTCGCGCAGCAATGCCTCTCGAACCGTCGCCTCGTGAGTAAAGGTGTGTACGTGCCGTGCAAGTGTTGCGACGTGCGTTTCCAGCTTCTTCACAAATCTTAAGACATCTTCACGACCGTTACATTCGTTCGGAAGCGCGGCCACCCGCCGCTCGAGTTCTTTCATGCCCTTCACCGCCACGCTTGCGCGCTGCTGGACGTCAGCGCTGGTCGCAGTGTGCGAGCGCGTCGGGCGCGTCGGGCGCGTCGGGCGCGTTGGCATGGCTCACTCTCCCCGCACCTCCTCCCTTTGTGCCGCCCGCTACCCGCTACTCGCTACCCGCCACACATGCCCATCCAAGCTAGCGGCCGTGGCAAATGCGCAGCCAGAGCCGCCCACTGCGCGCGCCTAGTCGACCTCTTCGATGGCGTAGAAGTTTTTGGCGTTCGCCCTTTGCTCTGGCTGCGCATTTGCCACGGCCGCAAAGCCGGTGGGCGCTTCCCCCTCCGCGGCGGCAGGCGCGGTCGTCGTGGCGTAGCCCTTCTTGACCTCAACGAATTTACAATCTGCCGGCCCTGAGAAAAAGACGCGACAGACCTTGTTCACCATATCCATGAAAGCGGCTCTCTCGGCACCTTTTGCAATGCGCGCTCTGAAGTGATCGCCGAGTTCCCTGAGCGTCACGCGACGCAGAGGCTCCTTGCGCAAAAAGTCGATTACCTCCTGCTCCGTGACGCGGTGCGTGATGGCAGGCACGGTGGCGGGAGCGGTCGTCGTGGGAGCGGTCGTCGTGGCGTGGTCATCGTTCGCCTTGTGTTCGAGGAGGAGTAGGCCAGACGGACGAGGAGAGTCCATTTTGCGCGGAGGCTCGGCGTCCGGCGTATTGTACGAAGCCGTGTTGTTATGTAGAAGCAGCTGCGGCGACTGCGGCGACTGCGGCGACTGCGGCAGCGGCAGGGGGTCCGCAGCGCCCTCCGCTTGCGACGATGGTGGGTAGTGCGTCGAGCCCGCCCTTCTGATCTTCATCTCATTTGCAACGAGAGCCGCTTTCATCAGCATCGGTATTGCCTCTCTGCACATTGCGTCTGTAACCCACTCTTGCAACTCAATGTTGCTTGCGGCATCGGCGCCGGCTGTCCACTTAAACATTGGCTCCATGGTGACGCAGCTCTGCAACAGAGGCTGGCAGCAAGCTGCTGTCTGCTTGATGGCATTTGGCTTGAGGCGTGAAGTAAGGGGCGCATCAGCATCCGGAATCAGGTCCGCAGGCATTCCAATCTTTGTGCGCAAGCTGCGGACTTGCTGTTGCATGTCGTCGACAAACTTGCGCTTGCGCGAAGCCCGACTCGACGAGCTGTCAATGCTCCTCTTCTTTCTACGCTCAGCGTCCTGGGCGGCGTCCAAGGCCAGTTGGTCCTCTCGCTGTTTCGACGCTCGGGCGTCGGCCCTGGCCTGGCGCATCTCCTCTTCGGCCTTCTGGGCTTCCTGGCGTAACCGCTCCGCCTCGCGCGCCATCTCCTCCTCTTTCTGCCTGTGCCGCTCCTTCTCCGCGCGGCGCGCTTCCTCTCTCTGCCTCTTCTGCTCCTGCGCTTCGGTGGCCCTCTTCTGTAGCTCAGACTCAATCTTCCTGACAGCTTCGGCCTCACGTCTGACGTCGGCGCGCATGTTTTGCCACCCCTCCTCGTACAACTTCCGGTGCTGCAAGTCGGCCTCCGTCGGGTGGTCAAGGCTGTGCCGAACCACGGCCTTCATGACGTCGGCGTACCACTGGTTGGCCTCTTCCTGGCGCAACATGATGGTCTGCTTGTTGGGAGACGTTGAGACCCCAGACACCTGCAGCACGCCGCTCGTGTTGAGCCCAAGCATGTTCAAGTAGAACACTCGGCCACAGGTCTTGTCTACGTAGTTCTTCTTTTTGCGCTTCGTCTTGTCGAGTTTCAGCAGCTTTGGGTCGCAGATCTCGAGCTTGTCGAAGACAGGCTTGGTCATCCACTCGGACAACTTGCGGAAGCTCACCCCAATGGCGTTCACGTTCTCGCGCTCTGCCTCTTGGCGCCTCAACGGGTCCAACGCATCGTTGACCTCGTCGCTGGCATTGCAAAGGCCACACAGACCGAACAGCTTTTTGACGGCGCTCATAGAGATCGCACCGTCGGTGCTCAAGTCGCTCAGCAGTCCCTCGTACGCGGCGCAGTGCGCGGGTGTGTAGCTGAAGAGGTTGTTCTTTCCGTCGAAGAAATCGAACGGCATTCGGCTGACCACCTTGTGCGGGCTGAGCACGACGATAATGCCCGCGGGCGATGCCGCTAGTAGCGAACCCGACTTGGCGGCCTCGGCATAATTCTTCCTCAGCCCGGCTGTCGACGGATTGATCTGCGTGCGCGCCAGCTTCAAGAGCGCCTTCCCCTCGCCAATTGCGATTGGCTCCTCGGCGCCGGCGCCGTCGTTGACGCGTTTCACGACCCGCGTCTGCCACGAAGGATGCTCCAAGGGGCCACGCTCCAATTCGACGGTGTCCACTCCATCCTCGTCGCCGTGAGCCCCAGCCCCAGCCCCAGCCTTGATACACGCAGCGTTGTGCACCCTCTGCTCTTCATCGTAAAAGGCGTCGAGGACTTCCGAGATGGCCTCCACCGTGTAGCGTAGCGGAAGGGGGCACCCGTCGACACAGAGATTGCACTTGGACGGGCACCGCTTGTCGTCGTTAGGGCCGACGAGCCCCTTGGCCGTCGGCACAAAGAGAGATCGGATGGAGTGGCGCACTCCGGTTGTGGGATCGTCCGCCGTCTCGCGAGGGCGAATGTCGCGGTTGTGCCGATTGCCCAGCTGCTGCAAAAGGCACATGGGCTTCTGCTCGCGCGACTCGCCGACGTTCACGAGCACCGTCTTGAGGTCGGTGTACAGAAACAGCGTGCAAGCCGCCTTGGCCAGCTTCGCTGGAACCACCAGCTCCGCCGTGAGCATCTCGCAGAAGGAAGTCATCGACCCATTCTGATCGTTCGGCACTTCCCAGCACGTGCCTTTCCACACACTCTCCCTGCGAGCACGCTCTTGAGCAGTGCAGTTGACGGCGGAGCCCCAGAAGCTGACGAGACGCTCGCCGCGGCCCTGCACCGAAGACGGGTCCACCTCAAAGAAGGGGCAGTCCTTGACCTGAGCCATGTACTCGGCTCCAGTGGTGGAATCCTTGTCCTCGTACGCGCGCACTACGCGGCCCCACCCCGTGGCTGGATCAAAGGTGGCCGCAATGAACCCCATCGTCTTGCAGATCTTTCCTGGAATCGCAAACGTCGCCCCAAAGTTGAACTGCTGGTACGTCATGGCAACCTCGCCATGCTTGCGCTTGTGGCCGAGGTTGGCCATGTGCGCCTCGTCGTCTTGGCTAAACGTAGACGCCGACAGCGTGGCCAAGAAAGCCTTCGACGGGTCGCCGGCCTCCGACCCGCGGAGCGCAATGTTGAGAGAAGGCGCCTGGCCCTCGGGGGCGTATCCACTGGCGTTGGTCAAACTCTCCTGAGCGACACAGCCGAGCGCACTGCTGTAGTTGTAGGCCATGCCTTCCACATGCGACGACGTAAACGTCGCTTTCGTGTCGTCCATCGTCCGCCGCGCCCCGTGTGGTGAGCGTGTGAGCGTATGAGCGTGCTCGTGTGCTCGCGTGGGTTGGCGTCAGTGGTCGGCGTTCAGGCCAAGTGGCCTTCCTAAAAAGGAAGTTTTAGCGGAGCGCCTTGCGCGGGAAGCCACGGCGTCTAAAAAAAGGTAGGTTCTGCGGCCGCGCTAACACGGCAGCTTCCGTCGCCGCCCTCGTCGCCGCCGTCCGTCCCAGTCCGCGGAGCCACCCAATGAGGCGCCAGGGCACTGGCCCGTCGTCACAAGCTAGCTCTGCAGAGGCAGCTCGGGCCAGACAGTATTTGTCTAACCCACCTTTCTACATAGACTGCGACTATGAGGACCGCGAGAAGGTCAAACTCGCTGGCGCGAAATGGAGCGGAACAGCCGGAAAGTGGTTCGCGCCAAACGTGGACCGTCTCAGAAAGCTCGTCGAGCCTGGCGCCACCGTGTGCTGCAAGCCGACCGGGTTGTGCGAGAGAAGCATCCAGCACTTGCTCAGTGAGATCAACAAACTCGAAAATGCAAAGGGTGGCGGTGGCGGTGGCGACGCACCAGCACCGCCCAAGACTGCGCAGGCGGCGCTGGTGCCGCTTCCTCTCACGGCCGACGAGAATGACACCCAGAGGAGGCGGGACTTGAACATCGGGGTGGAAACCCCCGAGGCGCTTGCGGAACTGAAGCAGGCCTTGGGCGGAGCGCTGGAGAAAGACGGGGCCCCACCACTGAGTCAGATCCTCGAGGCGGCGGCGAAGTGGGCGCTTGGGCCTCACTACGGCTTGTGCGAAGCCGAACGGCTGCTGCGCGGCCTCTACACCGAGCTCGTCGCCAAGGAGCAGGTGCTCAACCTGAGCGGACCCAAGGCGGCGGCCACCGACGCCCCACCGCCACCGCCACCGAAATCAAGGGGCGAGAAGCGGACGCGCGCCGACGGTCGGAAGGAGGCGATGGAGAGGCCCTCTTCAGCAACAGCCCGGCCAGCCCAGCCAGCCCAGCCAGCCCAGCCAGCACGTCCCTTACACTTGGGACTGCCGCCGCAGCGCCGACCCAGCTCGTTGCAGAAGCGGCTTACACAAGAACACCACCGTCTGTCGTCGGTGCGGTCCAAGACGTCCTTTAAGCCACCAGTCACCAAGTGCGACGCATGCAACAGTGAGATTCAGTACCAATTTGGCTCATGCAAATGCGAGGGGCTCGTCTGGGCTCAGGGCCGAGTTACTGGGGCGTGGACCCCAAAGGATTACAGCCTCCGCGCTCGCGCGGACGCTATCGACGCGGGCGACGCGGGAGGCGAGTTGGACGCGGACGAGCACTGGGAGGATGCCTATTTTCGTGAGCAGGCGGCCCGCGTGAGCGTTTGAGAAGTGTGGGAATTGAGCAACCCCAACTCCAAAGCGCGCGCGAGTGCTGTCAGACACTGACGTTTGTGATTAGACACACACACACACTTACACAAACTAATCGCACCGTGTTAGTCAGCGCTTGGAGCCAGCTCCTCTGTTACGGTTGACTTGTCGGGCTCCCGTCGCCGCACCGGGCTTTGGTCGTTGCGCCAAGGTGAGACGAGGCCCTTGCGCCGCCGGAGAGGCCCGCGCCGCTGCCGCCTGCGCTGCCGCCTCTACGGCTGTTGGTGCGGCTGCTAGTGCTGCTGCTGGTGCAGGCTGAGGCGCGGCGCCGTCCGCACCGCCAGCACCTGCCTCCAGACTCAAGTCCATGGCGTCGGTCCCAGAGCCGGCCCCAGCGTCGGCTGCTGGAGCGGTGGCGGTAGGCGCTCGGAAGAGCGATTCGATGCCAATGCCGGCGCCGGCATCGGCGGCATCGGCGGCGCCGGCTGGGGCGGCAGCGGCTGGGCTGCTGTCGGCCTCTGATCTGATGCTGTTGCTGCTGTTGCTCTTCCTGCTGCTGCTGCTGCTGCGAGCAGTTTCGACCACGATCGCAGCAGCTTGTGGGCGCTCTGTATTCACCGCGGCAGCGGCTGCTGCGGAGAGTCCTGCGCCGGCTCCTCGTGCGCGCTTCTGCGGAGGCGCTCCTCCTTGAGCGGGCACCTGCATAGAGGAGACGCCCTCGCCGAGAGCAGTGCCGGAAGACCCAACGTCATCGCTTTTTTGCAGCGCCCGCTTGCTTCGATGTTGCTGCAAATCGATGACTCTCTGGCTGTGATCGTGTGTTTCATCTGATCTGTTAAAGCCCACTTGCTTGTTAAACTGTTTGGCTTTTTGGCCAAGCTCAAACTTAGGAAAGCCCATCGTCGCAGCGTTTCGATAGTACTCCGACTCATTTCGAGCAATTGCGAGTTCTCCTCCGTTTACGTACTTTGCAAGAGGAGATGTGGAAAGCGAACCACCAGAAGCGCTGAGGCCAGGGATGGACGGTAGGTTGTGGACGTCAAACCACTCCCTGACAAGATTCATCTCCGACTTTTTCAATTTTTCCTCGAGAGCTTTGGAAACTTTTTTCCAAGTTTGCTCAATGGCACATTTTCCGAACGAGTTGCACAACTGTTTGGCGTAATCCATAAACCACTTTGTCAGGAATTTTGTCACCGCCTCCTCGCTTACGCCGGTCCACGGCGCCCATTCAAGAACCGTTGCCGTTTCCTTGTCCATCTCTCCAGGAATGCTCGTCTCGTAGCGCGACGGCCACACAAAGAGTTCTGGGTGCGGGTCGAAGCACGCATCGTGCGACGCCGCCGCTGACATGAGCGCACCCCTCGAATCATTTTTGAGGTGGTCAAAAAACCATTTGCCGTTGTAGTCTTTGAGATCCAGAAACGACTTGTCGTCAGCGCCAGTGGTGCCTCCAAGCAATGCGCCTACAAACCCGTTGCCCCGCCGCCTCAGCGCGCGCCAGTCTTCAAAGCCAACATTCACCTGCACCGTCACGGCCTCCACGCGGTCGGTGGGACCAGGGCCCTCGGGAAACCGTTGCTGCGCCGCCACGTCCACCACCTTGCCGATGCGCCACGCACCAACCAGCCCCGTGACCTGGTCAAAGCTGATGCCGCTGTAAATGTCGCCATTGTGCGCCGCCCTCGTCGCGAGGTGCCTCGGCCTGTAGTGCGTGCTCTCGCGCCACTCGAGGCGCCCCTCGAGCCCCGCAATGGCTCCAGCCCTTTCTTGCAGCTTGTTGGCTTCGTCGACGTCGCGCACGCCGTCCGTCGTCATCGCAGACCCGCCGGTTTCGTGTTGCCAGAGCTGCCGCTCGGAAAAGGGGACGTACTCGTAGCGGTAGAAGTGGTCGACGTGGCCACGTCTACCCCTTGGAATGTCAAGCCGCACCGCCTCATTCCTTCGGCCCGCGCGGAGCGCATTCTCCTTGAGCCTTGCCCGGAGCACGTTTCCCTCTTCGTCGTTTTTGAGCTCCTCCCGCGTCGCCACGATGCCAACGTAGAGGTTGACCAGGTTGCGGAGCTTCCGATCGAACATTTGCGTCGGAAACGCCGTGTGGTAGCTCCTGTCAATGTACCGGCGCGTCGCCGGGTCGGGCGGCGGCGCCATGGCGTGGGCATTGTTCCGGTCGTCGATCATGCCCTGGCCCTTGGCGTCGACGTACCCGTTCATCACCGTCGCCCGGCCTTGCACGGCAATGTTGAAGATCTGCGCGTCGTGGGTGTTTCCAATGGACGATGCGATGGCGGGTTCTTCGTTGCTCAGGACGATGCCGTCGCAGCACCACTCCTGCAGCACACGCACGCTGCGCCAGGCGTCGGCCACGTTGAGCGCGACGGCGCGATCTCGATAAAAGTGGGGAGGAATTGTTTGGTCAGTGTCGCCAGGGCCTTCGAAAAGTCTACACCCGTCGTTGCTGGTGACGAGGAGGACCGTCTCCCCCGGGATCCACTGCCGCTGCTGCGCCTCCACTTGCCGCCTCTCGTACGGGTGGCCCGGTGGCGCTGGCGCGTCGAGCGGGTGAGCTCCGAGGATGCGGTTCAGCTTGTCCACGCCCGCCATTTTGACGAGGCGCTCGGTGGCGTGCGTGTCGCGCCCTCCGATGGGCACGCTCGACACAAACGAGACGTTTCCGGAGGAGAGCCTTCCGGCGTCGCCAAGCGCGTCCCACTCGACCATTCGGGCGTACGGGATGGTCACGTTCGTCCCGCGGTCGCCGCGGTTGAAGGACGTGCGTATCGGTGGGGCGGAGATTGGCTGCCCCGGCTTGTTGTCTGCGCCCCGAAAGGGTGTGGGCGTCTTACTGATGCCGACGGGCGTGTTAATCGTCGGCCGCAAGTACCCACTCAAGCCGCCGTACGTCGGCGCGCCTACCACGCCCTCTACGGGGCTCGTTGCCGTCGTCGAAGATGCCATGGGCGGTATCGCGGGTGTGGTGCGGGTGTGCGGGTGCGTCAACCGACTGCTTCTTTTTTAAGGGCTCGTTAGACACGGAACTTATCAACCAAACCACCACGCTCTTCACGGCGCCGACCTTAGCGTAATGTGTGCTCAACCACCCCGCGCAAATGAGACGAGGGCTGCTTGCGGGTCGGTTGCGGGTCGGTTGCCATTGGGGAGAGGGAAGGGCGTGGTAGGAGGGACTGCAGCGGTGGAAATTCAGCACGCAAGCACGTAATCGGCCAACAACTGAGCCATGCTGCCCAGTAGCAGACTCTCTGCGGCGTCATCTTCCAAGGCCATGGCGAGGTTCTCCAACCGCCGCGAGTCCGACACGTGCAGCGGGCCTCCTATGACCACCTGCATTGCGGGGATCACGTCGAGCGCGTCCGCGTGAACGACCACGACGGCCATTGCCCGCGTTACAGGCGCGCACCAGAGCTGTGCGTAGGCGGGCTCCTGCAGCGTGTTCTTCAGCGCGACGGCCACCCGATCGACGAGTCTGCGCCCCACCGCGTCGCTCTCTACCTGATCTCGAAAGGCGGCACGGAACTCGCCGACCTCCTTGATGGACATCCTGCGCCCATCGGCGTCGTTGACGCGCGAGGCGTTGACGAGCACCTGCCACTCGGCTATGGTAAGTCTAAGGTCTCGGTACGCCTGCGACTTTGCTTTTGGCTTTGCTCCAACGATGCCATTGCCGCTTTCACCGGCGCAACAGAGACGGCGATGCGCGGTCCGACTAAAGAGCGCTTCGGCAATTTCCTCCCCGTGGCTCAGCATGCCGACGAGGGCGGCGCACAGGCCCACCCGTTCAGTGAGCTCCGGTGCGCGAGAGGCGACTCGTTCGCGAACTGCTTGAAGCACTTGAAGCACGGCGCGCCGGCCTTCCTGTGTGCCTTGGTTGTCATGGTTGGCATGGTTGTCATGGTCGTCTTGGTTGTGGTACTCTTGCTGTGCCGTCGGCATGGCGCCATGGCCACCACTTCGCTGCATCCGCAAGTGGCGCAAAAAAACGATGAATCGTATCGATTCAGTCACTGGAATGTGCGCGCTGAACCTCTTCGTTTTCTTTAGCGCAGTGGTGCACATCGGGCGTGTGGCGTGTCAGAGCCCCTTTCGCCGCGTTCACTGCGCACCTCGCCCAGAAGGTTTGTTCCGTGTTATGACACCGTGACGGCGCGACGACGTGCGCGCATCCTCGCGCGCCACACACACACACACACACACACACACACGCGCGCGCGCGTGTACACGGCTAGACGTAGCTTACATTTACAACGCTCGCCAGCAATCCCGCCGTAGAGCAGCGCTTCGACCGCAGCGCCAAGCGCCTGACCTCGACCTCGATCTCGGTGTGCTTTGAACGCAACCCCGCTTCGGTGTCGCTGAGAAGCGTTGCCATGCGTTCGGAAGGGTGGAGGACGACCCGCGTTCCGGGGGGTGGGAAAAGAGACGCCGAACGAGACCTTGCGTGGATCGCCGCGCTCCGCGAGGCCACCTTTGGCAGCCTCATCTGCATGACGACGGCCATTCCAGAAGAAAGCCGCTTACTCCACAGCGGCGGGTCGGTCAGCTTAGGCTCCACCTGCCCGATACGCAGCACCTTGTACTGGCGCCGGTGCTCGTCAACAAAGTGGCCGTGCCCAAACTCCACGTACGACGAGGAGGCGCGCACAACGTCAAAAGACATGTGCACCCTCGCTTTTGCAAAGCCGGTGGCGGCCAACCGCTCCGCGTCACCGGGAAGTAGGAACGAATACGGCGGCGCGCCGAAAATGGGGCGGACGCGTGGCCAGACGGCAGGAATCGACAGTGCGTTTAGGAGCACCGTCCGCTGCGTCTCAGGCGGAAGCAGCACCAGAAACGCCGTCCGCAGGGCGCCGTCGCCGCGCGCCTTGTTTTGGGGCGGAGTATCCTGCGCCAGTGCCTTGGCCACCTGCGCCTCAATGGCGACGCGCATCATCTGCACGAGCTCTTCGAGCGTCTTTGCGTTCTTCCAGCGCGACACCGCACCTGAGCCCGATCGGTAGTGTTCCTCGTCTTCCGCACTCTCGGCCTCGGAGGCAGCACCACTGAGGCCGTCCTGCTCGGCGTCGGCGTCGGCGTCGGCGTCGGCGTCGGCGTCCGACAGCGGTCGCTTGTTGGGGCGCTTGCGCCCAGCGCCCCCTCCGCCCCCTCCGCCCCCTCCGTCCCACCAGGCCGCGTTTACGGCCGTTCCGTAGTCAGAGAGGCCAAGAAGCATGGAGCTTTAACTCACACTACTTGAATCCGTGCACACCAACGCTGATATTATCTTCCAAGGACTAAAAGGTGCGTTTCCAGAACAACACTCAACAACACTCAACAACATTTAAGCGTCTCCGTTGTGCTGGCCGGGAGAGTTCCGTACGTTGAGTGTGTGCGCAAAACAAGGGTTGCACCTGTTTACACACGCAAGCCATCGCTGTCAGCTTGCTGTTCCACCTCCATTCCTCTCGCCTCCCCCTCCTCTCCATCTTGTTCTTCAGTGTCCTTGGGGCGACCATTCGGGAATAGAATCAATTCCAACATCGCGTCATCAGAAGCGCTGCTCTCGACCAGCGCCTTGAGATTCCGAGCAGCAAACAGATCGGCCATGCTGCCCTTGCGTGCACCAACGGTCGGCAGGCTAACTGCGTCCGCTTCCGCATCCTGGTCGTTGTGGTCTAGACTGAAGAATCCTGTCACCGACTGCCCCTTTACGATGGCCGACACCTGGTCGTCCTTCCACAGCTGGTAGCTTCGGTCGTTGCTGATTTGACGCATCAGCTCGTAAAGCGTGGCCGACGTTTCTGACCCGTTTGCAAACTCGGTTTCGATCTGCCGGTAGAGAAGAATGGATTCGAGGCGTCCAGGAACACCCAGAAGGTTAATCTTCCAACGCTCACTCGGGTTGCTGGAACTGCACACTGGATGCTGAGGACTGACATTCTTCAGTTCAAAGAACGCACGCCCCAGGGTCTGGTACTGCTTGTCCATTGGCGTGCTTTCGTTGGTCGCCAGCGCGACGTGGCTTCCGCAGAACCTTAGTGTGGTCCTCGACCCTTGCTTCCTGCTGCTTAGCTTGAGACTGGCTTGGAGGCTCTCGCCGTTCGCAGACTTTGTCTTCACCGCGCCATCAGGAATGTTTTTCCGCCCATCAGCCGTTTCGGAGTGCACATTGCATTGAATCGTGAGCCCGGCCGAGAGCATGCTGTACCCCACCACCGCGATGCGAAGAATGCCTTGGCGGGCAAGCCAGTTGGCCGCTTCCTCTGCATCAAACGCCGTCACCGCGTAAAGCCTAGGAACCACAAACACACCACTTCCATCTGTTGTTTGTGATGCATTGTCTCCCGCCTGAGAGCTGTATACCAGCACGAGAAGCTTGCCAGTCTTCGCTTTCTGCTCTTCTGGTTTGTCGTGCGGTACGTATGGGATCGGATCGCTGTCGGCGGGTTCCTCCCATTTAACACCTGACTTCAAGTCATTTGCGATTGCGTGAGACTTATTCGTCTCCTTTATCATCCCGCCTTGTGGCTGATGCAAAACGGCACTGTTGATGCCAAGAACATCCGACTTCAACGTCTTGATGTCTTTTATGACCGACTGGTACACGAGAAACGCAACGTCGTAGTCAGAGGTCGGCATGCTCTTGTCCCGTTTTACATTCACTGCTCTTGCGTGTGCCAGCTGTGCGTACATGAAGACAAACCCCATCATACTGTTGTCTGAGCTTTTCTTACTCTTGACAAAGGGGTTGAGTGCAGAAACGAGAACTGGTACCATGTACTCGTGCTCGTGATCGTACACTTTACTGTCGGTCGCGCGTGGGTGCTTCAGAGGCACAATGTCCGTTTGCATCCAATCCACAAAGTGCTGTGCCACGAAGTCGTGTTCTCTATACGCGCCTTCTTGTGATTGACTCCGTATCTGTTGGTCCACGGAAGCTAGTTCCTTGACCCAGCGATCTCGTTGCGCTGATTGCTTGGTGCCACCGCCCCTGGACGTGTGCGGGGCCAATAAGAAGTTGTTTAGTGCAAACTTTTGCACGAGCCGCTTACGAAGATCACTGCTCACGTCCATGGCCTTTTGCTGACCAACGCCGAGGTATCGCGAGTTGTGCACTACCACGTGCTCCAGTCCAATATAGGCAAAGGGCCGGGCGGGCGTCAACGCCTTCAGTGTTTTCGGAAGGTATGCGTACCACGGCTGTCGCCTGACCAGCTCCGACAGCTTAAACCAATCAGAGGGTTGCAGCCGGCGTTCGACCGTCTGCAGAGTGGCCATCTGCTCGTGGCTTCCCATGAATCCCCACAACCCGGTCTCAAACAGAGAAGGGATGATCGTCGCGGAGACCAGGCAGTTTAGGTTGAACGCGTTGGAATAGAATGGGCGCAACCATGCCAGCGTCGCGTGTGGGGCGAGCCACTTTCCGGACCGGCTGTGCTGCCCGCCTCCTGAAACTCCTTTGTTGTCAAGCTCTTTGCAGAGGAGCTGCACCTCGTCGCGCACGTGCATGACGACCTTGCCGTAGGACCGCAGTCGGAAGAGAAGTGCAGCGGTGCTTCTTGCATCCTGCTCCACATCGTGAGAGTAAATGTAGAGGTCGGTGTGAAGCATGTGCCCCCTTGTCACTGCGAACCCTTTCGCGCCCTTTTTGGTGTCCACAGTTTCCGTTGTCTGCATGTTGATCCAGTTAAAGCTTCCACCCTCCCAGTTTTGCGTCTCTGGGGAGCCCTGTACAAACTTGTCAAAGTCTTTGGCAACCAACTTCCTGGCGTCGCGCACCCACCCAAGCTTCAAATCGAGCTTGTTCACCATCTCGCGCATGGGTTGCTCTTTGTTTGGACCCAAACCCATCACTGTCACGCCACCCATCTTCTTCCACAGTGAAATCTGCAGGAACGTCAGGTTTGTCTTGCCCATGCGTGGAGGTGCGGAGATCAGCGTAGGCAAGAACTCGGGCTGGTCCCCAAAGATCTGGTGCGGGTTGGCGTTGAGCTCGGCCCTCTGCACCCTTTCCGAACGGTAGATCCACTGCTCTCGCAGCCCCGTCTTGTAACGCTCGACGTTTTTGGTCGCCTTTTCTGCATCGTAGTTCTCGCTGATGATACGATTGCAGACTGCCTTGTAGTGGTTTGCGGTGAACGCCTTGTGGTACTGAGTGCTCATCACCGCCTCATCATTTCCTGGGGCACCGGTCGCCTTGCCGCGCCGCGCGCCGACAGGGGGCGGTTTTTGCGCTCGTTCGTCATCGTCCACATCGTCCTTGTCCACGGCCTCTTCGTCCTCGTCGTCCTCGTCGTCCTCGTCCTCTGCGAGCGCAGCACCCGCGCTGGCGGTGCTAGACTTAATGCCCTTCTTCAAGACCGGAAGCTGCTTCAGCGCGTCGTATGCTTCGCGCAGCCTGAGGCGAAGGGTAGTCTCGTAGTATTCTGTCATCTGCTTGAACACAGGCAGCAGCCCGTCGACGATGGCGTCCAACCGGTCCTCGTCGCACGTTACCACGCCCGTGTATTCATCATGGGTGAACGCATCTCCAAGCGCCGCGTATACCCGAGTGAACTCCACCTGTCTGGCCTTGGACGTTTTGAAATGCACGTGTGCCAACACGCGCATGTGATTCTTGATCAGACGCCTGGCAATCAGCTTGTTGTACACCAGTGGACCCAGGCTGCTGACGGCGACCTTTGCACCAGACAGTGGTTTTACACCACTGCTGGACATAGTGGCGGATGCGACATTGCCGAGTACTCCTCCCACGCCGACGTCGGCAGGCTGCTCAGCTTGCAGATGCGCTTGTGCTTGCGTACAAGTGGCCTTTGTGAGCAAGCTGCGCCCACCTCGAGACGCCGACCAAAGCGGTGGTGGTGCGGCGGCGAGCATAGAAGCGCGCGGCGCGCGACTCATCAAACGCGCACCAGACAGGCGCCGCCTCTGCAGCGGCAGTGCCGTCATTTGAAAAGCGCCGTTCGACTGCGAATCAGCGACGCTCTCCATCTGCATTTGATCGGCGTCGCTCAGACTCGCTCTCTTTAGTTCCGGGTCTTCCATCAAAAGCTGCGTGTTCTCGTCTTTTGTGCAAAACAGCAAAGACATTTGGGTTCGGCTGAACGGCGTTCGGAGGAGCGCCATCGGATCGTTCTGAAGTTTGTCCTCGTCAAGACTAAGGAGCGCCTCAATGTCCTCCTGCAGTTCCCACCCTCTTTCTATGCAAAGGTCGACCGCCACTTGGTCTTCGCGCCCCATGCGCCGTAGCACCGCTTCGTTTCTGAACGCTTCGATTTCTTTCTCGAGTACATTTCTGGTGGCACCGAAGTTCTCGACGTGTCTTCTGCTCCCATCTGATGTCACTCCGTCCTCTCTTGCCAACTCCTCGATCATCTCCTTCCTGCGCTGCTCACTCCGCGCCCTTTCCAACTGTTCTTGTTCCTTTCGCTGCTTCAGGGCTTTCACGGATATCTTCAAGCTCTCCAGGCGCTTCAGCTCGTGTTCATAAAAAGGCGCGGCAACTGCTGAGACGCTCTCCAACAGATCTGCCTTGACGGGCGTCTTCAAGGCTTCCGTTGGATTGCCTGCGTACAGTTTCAGCCCAGCCTTAGCTATCGCAAGCCGCCGCTTCTCGACGAACTTCAAGCTCGCAGCATCGTCGGCATCGTCGGCATCGTCGTCCTCGTTGTCCTCGTCGGCATCGCCGCCGGTGACGGCCGCGGTGCCGGCCGCGGTGATAGAGCTTCCACCTCGCCTTGCTTTGGTTCCCGACGCACCGGACCCCTTTGGTGCTTTTTTATCATTGACAGCCTTCACGACTTCGGCGTCTTTTGCATTGATAAGCTCCAAGAGTCCATCTTTGCTGTTGATCGACTGTGTGTGCGCAGGGTCCTTCTTCTCATAGTACAGAAAGCATTCCAGACTGGGACACATCCTGTGGTTCCTTCTGTACTTCCCTGTACTGTAGTCTTGGATCTCCCGAGCAGTGAAGACGCCCGAATCGACTACCTCGCGCAAGTCTGCGATGGCGCCGTCCAACTTCAGGTCCAGTTCTTGCAGTTTGTAAAAGTGCGTCTTTTCGCTCTGAAACTCATCTTTCCACATGCGACGAACCGTTGCCATCACCTCTGGCAGGGACAGCCACTTTGCAACATTGTCGATGTCTTTGAAGAGAATCGGTTTGAACGCGTCGTGCCATTTGGGAGGAATGCTGGGCACTAGCTTTGGCCAGTAAAGCAGCGCGAGCGCATTCTCGTCTTTTTGATCGACGGCATTGGAGGCGTCCGCTCGCGCGTTCCAAATGCCTTTAAGAAGAGCCTTGGCCGCGTCAACGTTCGTGGCGGTCATCTTCACTTTTACATCCGCGTCGTCGGGGTTGGGCTGTAGAGAGGACATGAAGGCGTTCCAGTGCGTTGTTGCAAACGTGTCCACCTTGTTTTCGACACCCTCCCACCCCGCAGGCGGTGCATTCGAACTGGCCCAGCGTTCGACTTTGACGCGCATCTTTCGCTCGTTGCGAGTGGCGGCAAGGTGCGCCGCCTTCTCAGCATACCACTTTGCGATCCGAAGCCCGCGCGTGAGCTTTCCGCCACCCTCCGATTGGGCTTCATCGTAGAGCTTGGTGAGTTTGGCGCGCCTCTCCACGAGGTAGGCTGCAGTTTGTGGCTTCCAGAACATCCCTCCCCTACCCTTGCCATTCGGCAGAGACAGTTTCCACTCGTGTGACGGGCCTTCCCGAGTATCGCTCTTGCCCTTGTCGTCCACCTTTTGCAAGATAAAGTATTCGCCTGTGGCCGCCCACTTTTCTCGCGCTGCCGCCACAAGGGCCCCTCCTGCAGCCGGCGCCGGATCCGCAAGTAAAACATCTGGTTCACGCCGCACGTACTCGAGCATTTCAATGCTGTACCCATACATCTTCAAAGTCTCATACTCTTGCTTGGCGGCTTCTAAGAGTGCTTGCACATATTCCCGCACCGCGTCCGTGTACCGTTCGGTCGGCTCCACGTCTACGTCGACATCGTCGGTGTCGTCAAGCCCGCACCAGAAGCGTTCTCTGTCGCGTTCCATGAGTTTGCGCAGGGTTTTGTCAGGGTCCGCCTCCACGCCACCAGGTCTTTTAGCAGCATTGACAAGCTCCTGTATTCTTTTGAACGCCGCTGCAGCCTCCGATCGACGCGTGGTGTTGTCTTTTCCACGCGCGAATGCCTTCTCTGATCCCTCCTTCAACTTGTCCAAACCATCGAGCCAACCCTGGCTTACAGGTCCTTTGAAGGTCTTTGCCTCTGCGATCAGTGCGCGTAGTGCCGCTTCAAACTCTCGAAGTGTGAGTTTCTCGGGATCGTTGATGACTTTCTTTGGAACCGCGTACACCTCACGAAGAGCGGTCGCCATTCGTTCCTCTGCGTCGGCCTGTAAAACCTCGCGCGTGGTAGCAATGTACATCCCGCCCACATTTGCTGAGATGCCATCGCTCTGTGCGATCAGTGCGCGGGCGTACGCCGTGCGAACCGAATATGTGGTGCTAGTCTGGGGAGTGTTCCCGGGCCGGAGTCTGCTGTACGCAGCGTTCCACTCAGCTGCCCAACGCAGAGCGTTGTCGGGGTCAGTCAGGGAACCACCTGTCACTGTCTCGTGCGCTTGCGCTACCATCTCGGCAGCTTTGAGCAGCCTCCCAAACCGAGGCAAGTATACGAACATGATTCTCTCTGCAGCGTGGATGAGGTTCTTTTCGCCAAACACGCCACCATCCTGCCGATTCTTGAGAAAGACACCGAAGCTGGGCACGGTTGTGGCGTCCACTCCAAGAGGTGGGCCAAAGATGCTGCCGACCGCTTTGATTGATGTCGCGCCTTTTGTTGTTTGGCCGCGAAGAAGTGCACTGGCATGTTCAAGTGCACCGGTGCCCTGAGAATTCGCTCGTGTGCATAGTGCCGACAGATGGGATGTCACCCACCACGCCATAAGCATGGATTGCTCAATGATGGCCTTCTCTGACTCCGCGGTGGAAGACGGCGTCGAAAGGTCCTCACCAGCGACCGCCAAACTTGCGCCCAGACTCTCCTTGAACTTTTCAAACTCACTCTCGCTGCACATTGGAGGAGCGTTCTTTGCATACTCCAGCTGCGACGCTTCCTGCTTTTGCTTGCGCGATTCTTCTTGGATCGCCATTCGAAACGCAAGGGCTCGCGTCTGTGCCGCGCGAAGCATGATGCGAAACACTGCGACCACGTTGCCCGCGGGCGCTGCGAGACTGGCACCTGTAAAGGCCATGCCTCCCACATCTGGCGATGGGCTGCGACTGCTTGTTGTCTCGCTTGCGGGGCCGACGGCGTCCTCGTCGGCATCGGGCAGCTCTTCTTCATCTTGTTCGTCCCCCTGTGCATCCTCCCCGTCTTCCTCGCCCTCGTCCTCGTCCTCGTCCTCTTCCTCATCCTCACCCTCATCCTCATCCTCACCCTCTTCCTCATCCTCATCCTCATCACTATCCTCATACTCAACATCTTCATCGCCCGGCGCCGGCATTCCGACATTTGCGAGTCCGCGCGTCAGCGCACTGCCTTTGTGAGTCAAACCAGAGGCTTCCGTGCGCCAAACCTCAGCTCCCGCCTGGCCAGTCAGATGCGGATGGCTGTCCACATCTTTCATTTCTACCCCCTCGAAGCCTGGTGACATCCCCGCCATCCTCTTCGGAGCGGTGCCATCTCCTGTGTCTTCAGCCAACCGTTTTGCCGCACCCTGTCTTGCGGCGGCTGTGGCGGGCGTTGCCTCCTCCTCATCCATTGGAACGACACTCTGGTCTGGCGGAGTTGCAGGTGGTGCAGGCGGGGTTGGTCCGAGCCCACCTTCCGCGTCCATAGGCACAGCTTCGCCATTGCTTCCGCCACTTGTCTCGGCCGTGCCGATGGCGAAGTTCTCAGCATTTGCGTACTGTTCGCGTACGCTCTCGGCCTTTAGCCGACACTCCCACAGCCGGCTGTCGTATTCAGAAATCGAAGTCGCCACTTTCGGTGCGTTTGAGGCACCTTCAGCAGTAAAGTCTCCCATCACCCAGTCCGCAACGGAGCCTGTTGGGTTTGCGTGCCGAGCCTCTACAAGGACACGCGTCGTTTCAGTCACCAACGTCTCGTCCTCTTTGATCAGATAACCACCCAACGATTTGGTTGCGGCACACAGCAGGTTGTTCTTCAGCCACATCGCTACCTGTTTAGTGTCCCCATCCTGGCTGTCGTTGGGCTTGGGAAGCATGTTGTCGAAAAGCGCATCCTCGAGCAACTGCACCGTGCACTTTTTGTTTGCAGATTTCTTGCCCATCCTTCCTCTTGACCCGGCACTCGTTTCCTTTGGGCCCCCTGAGCCCCGCCCCCTCTTTCGTTTGGGTTTCTGATCGCGGTAATCTTTCAGTTCCATCCCGAGCTTCTTCGCCGCCTTCTTGTCTCTTTCGTCTTTTCGTTTCTGGCTTCTGTCGGCGCGCAGTTCCTCAAGTGTTATATGATGCTTATCAGCAGTCGCTTGATCAGCAGCATCTCTTTTCTCTTTTCGGAGCCTTTTCACCTCTTTCTGTAGAGCGTCTGCGTCTGCATCTGTGAGGTTCTCCTTGGCCTGCTTTAGATACGCAGCATCCTCGGCGTCTTTCCTTTGCTTCCTCTTGTAATCTTTGAGTGTCATGTTAGCATCTGAAGCTTCGGCCTCAAGCTTCTGCCTTTCTTCTCCCTTCCTTGCCTTTGCAGCATCCGCTTTACTTTTGTCATCCTGCTGCTGAAACTTTCTTTTTTGCGCGGCAGCCCGCGCATCAATGATTTTCTCGATAGCGCCGCTTGTCGTTTGCAGGTTTGTTATTCGAGCCTGAGCTGCCTTGTGCTGTTCCAAGGCGCTTTTGTACGCAGTAAAGGAACTTTTGAACTTTTCCGCGTACCACGCCTCGAGCGCAGCAATGACACCGGTGATCGACGATTTTCTGTCGCCAAAGGTGTCAGGAGACGCGTCGTCCTCATCTTTCCATTTGCCAGAAAGGAGTTGACCCCACGACATTTTGGTCTTGTACGCCATTCCAGACTTTGCTGGCAGCGTGTCTAGAAAGGTGCGCGGAGAACTGCCCTCCCGAAGATTTGCTCGAAGTGCCCTCACGACCGCCGGCGCGGCCCGGTCGTCATCGGTCTGTGCATCGTACACATTCTTCAGCGCCTCAAACTTCTCTCGCGCAGCTTTTCCCTCGGAAACCGCTTGCTCGCGCTGTTCCTCCGCTGTGCTCTTCTGTTCAGAAGTGCTTTTCGCTGCTTTTGTGATCACGATTGCCTTTTTCTCCTTTGCTTCCGCGTCAGCAATCTCGTTTTTAGAGTCGGCTAGCTGTCCTACAAGAGCATAGGGCGAATCGGGCGAGTAAAAGGCCTTCACGATCCCTTCGAAAACTTTTTTCAGTGTCGAGTATGGCGCAAGCTCTTCTGGGATTGTACTTTGCAATGTTGCAATGTCCACTTTCAGCTTTTCTTTGACTGTGTCTTTGCCCTGTGCCTTTTCCACTTTCTCATCAAACAAGGCTTTGTCCAGTTGCTGCAGAAGTTTCAGCACAAGGCCATGATCTGCAAGTGCGTTCACAAACGGTTCGACGGCAAGATTCTGCGCACGAATCTCATCCTCAATATTGCCACGAAGCTGAATCAGACCTGCTTGAGAATAGCTATTTAGCACTTGTTTTGTTGGTGCCTTCGTTTTGACACTGTCAATGGAGATTGTGGCTTCAGCAGCCACCTCACCACCACCATTGCTACTGCCGGGAAGACTTGGGCCTTTGTCGTCTGCCAAACCTGGCGAACCTGGCACGGGATGCTCAGCGCCGTGATCACCCGAGAGTGTAGAAATCCCCTTCATGCCGCGATGCAGCGCGCTTAGGCGCAGTCGCGTGTTCAGAGCTTCGCGGAAGGCCGAGCGGTTGAGCAGGCATCTCGAGGAAAGTGATTCGGGAGGTGCCATGCTAAAGAAGCGCAGGCCGACGGCAGTGGCCCACTCACACGCACACCAACACGCACCAACACTTTGCCTCCTCTCTCTCTCTCTCTACTTCTTTGCGCAGTGGTGCTTCTACTTATTGGTTTCTCCACTTCTTTTCTTGCCTGGCACCACCTTGCCGCCTCGCGCCGGACGGCCCTACGCCGACACCACCCCTCCAGCCCCCGCCCCCGTCCCCGCCCCCGCCTCCGTTTCCGACGAGTCCGTCGCTTCGGTCGACGCGGCACTCGCCTCGCAGCCACGCCGCGTTGGGGTTGAGGTGAGGTGGTTCAGGCCGAGACCCGAGCCCGGCGCTCCGCTCAAAAGCGCTTGGCACAGGCGGCTATTGGCATCGACCGCGCGCAGCAACGCGTCAATCTGAAGTTGCTGCCGGTCGTGAATGCGATGCCACTCGGCTCGCTCAGACGCACCGATCTCCAGTTCTTTTCGAGGCGAGTTTGTGATGTTTGCCACGTCTCGGCTCCAGCTTCCTGCACCGTGAAACGCCACGGCCGCCACCCATGCCAAGAAGATCAGCGAGCAAGCAAGCGAAAAGATGTGCCGCAACCCGCCCGCCGCCAGAATGCCAAAGCACCAAAGCGCGACCAGAGCGATGGGCTGGCAAGGACTCAAAGGGCTTTGGGACACCGCCGCCACTAATGAGGGAAGCCCTCGTATTCGTTCGACCACCGCGGCCTTGCAGCTGGTCTCTGCCGCGGCAGTCGTGTGAGCAGGACTGGACACGGCCACAGCCAACGCCACGGCTGGTCTGGCTGGCGCTGGGGATTGTGAGCGGTGCGAATGGTCCATCTGTGGCGAGCTCGCTCACAAGCACAATGAACGCTCCGCAACCACCTAGCGCACAGCAAAGAAATGACACCGCGCTAGGGGCAAAGTTTAAGAGTGAGAGTTGACGGCGCGAGGCGGCAGCCAGTGCGTCAAATGCGGACTTATCACAGGGTCTCTCAGCACCCCAATCTCCCTGTGCCTCACAAGGCCTGGCGAGTAAAGCTTGATCCATTAGAAGTGACGGCTTCCCGCACCGGCACAGTCCCTTCACTGTCCTCTCTCAACGCCTCTCGCTGTGCCACCATGCTTGCCACGGTCTGTTTGTGTGGCGTGACGGCCTTGGGTGTTCTCGCGCTGGGCGGCTCTGCACTACCTGCCGCGAATCGCCGACAACACGCCCCCCAGACACGGGCCCCGCCTCCATCCCCATCTGCACCGCCCGTGCCGGTTTTACACTTCCCAGCTCCACCAACTCCGCCCGTGGTCGCTTGGGCGATGGCTCGACCTTTTCTAGTCGACGAGTCTGAGATTGAGCCTACCGAACCGCCGTCCACGGCACCTTTTCACCCGCCTCCACCACCGCCTCCGCCTCCGCCTCCACCTCCTCCTGCGCGAGCTCCGCCGCGAGTCCAACCGCGAGCCCAACCGCGAGCCCAGCCGCACCCGTCGCCACGGCCGCCGCACGCCAAGAAGCGCAACGTCGCGAACACTACCGCTGGTGCTGCCGGTGTGGGCGAAAGGCGTGCGCACTCGTCGTCCCGCGTTTTGTAACAGTACTCACAAGAACATTCACGCCCCAAGCACCAATCTACACCACCGACCATGTGGCTACTCACACAACAACGCCCAGTAACACACACTTTACGAAGGCAAAGAAGAAGGGTGAGCGACGGCCCATTCTTGTTGCCAAGCCTCCTGGGACGCGGTCAACACCAAGCCACGCTGAGCAAGAAAGCCGGATGTCAACGCCGCGTGCGTCAAGTTATTCCACGCCTTGATCCAGAGTTCTTTGTGTTGGATCTTGTTTTCGGCCTCAGCGTTCTCAATGGATCGAAGCAAGTATTTTCCCCACTGCCCTGCGTCATGTAAGGCCACCCTCAAGGACTCGCGTGCCTGCTCCTGCTTTGGTGAGCTGTCCTCCTCTTCAATAAGAGACAACATAGAATCGCCGGCGTACTTTCTCGCCTTGTAGATCAGGTCGGGTGTCCAAAACGGCCGGTAACGCGGCGGAGGCACGGTAGTTAAGTACGGGCTGTCGCCTCGAACTTCAAATCTGAACGCGTCACCCGGTGACACTCCGTCGACTGCCACTTTGTAGACGTACTTGCCGATTGGGTCCATGTCCGGCGGGAAGGTGACGTAAAGAAAACCGGTGTCGTCTGTGTCCTCTTTGTACATCTCCGTCACGTCTCGCATCTTCAGTGCGGCGAGTATGTGCGTCATTACAACGCGATTGTCGGCGAACTTCAGTGCTGCGAAGAGAGACCTCATCGTCTCAGACCAGAGCTGCATGTGACCGTTTCCCTTCTGCCCGTAGACACCTTCCTTAGCTTTCCAGTCCCAGCCATTCTCGCCGGATCTTATGAAATGCGAGAACTGATGCGCCCAAATGTCCGTGCGGTACCCATCATCCATAGAAAGCTTGGGCACACCCGCCAGAAAGCTAGACCCAGTTTCGCCACACAGCGCCTTGTACACGTTGCGTTTGGGGTTCTCCTCTGCGCCGAGGTGGAACTCCTGTGGCTTCTTAAACGCACCGCTCCAAAACCCCTGGAGCAACACGACTATGGTCGAGTGAAAATAAGTTTGCACGTGAATCACAAATCCACGGTTCAAGTCGAAGCTGTCTTCGTGTGCATTCAAAGCATCAATCTGCTCCTTGGTCGCCCCTGGACCCAGAACAAGTGTTTCTAGATCCGCATCGCTCAAGAACCCCGATGGCGGTGGATCCTGATTCCCAGGCCGAGACAACACCAGGCCGGGCAAACCGAGTCCCCACAGCGGCGGCAAAGGTTGTTCGCTGTCGTTGCCTGCCATGTGAAACACGCACTGTACCTCCCTCTTGAAGGTCCCACCGAAGGAGGCCTTATCTCACGGTCGGCGCACGGACCCGCCGTTGGGCTGTCGTGGGCTGTCGTGGGCTCGCGTCCTCGTTGTGGTGCCGTCGCGCAAAACACGCCTTCCTTCTTTGGTAGGTGGGTTCGCTTTTCCGAACGCGCTAGCGGACCTGCCTAAGAAGGCAGGCCGGCCCACAGGCGACACAAGGGCGGCACGCGACCCATGGCGGCCCAGCAAGGTGTGCCCTGGACATTCGAGGAGAGCATGCAGCTCCTCGCCCTGGTGAAATCGCACAAGGCGAATGCAAAGGCCCGGTGCAGTCGATTCAACTGGAAGAGCGTGGTCGCAGAGCTGTCGACGGAGCGCAGCCCCGAGGAAGCGCGCCATCGATACGCCAGACTTTCTAGAGGCGACCGAGACGTGCGGAATGGAGCTGACTTTTATCAGACGTGTCAACGCTGTGGGAAAAAGCGCCGAGGCCACTTATGCCGAGGGCCCAGTGGGCTTCAGCCACAGTTGCAGCAGCAGCCGCAGCCACAGCCACAGCCGAGCAGCGACGATGTACACCCGCTGTCGTGGTCATGGGACGACATTGAGTCACTCTTAACGTTTTAGTCATCAACGGTGCCGCGTCCGCGCTACACAACACCGCTCTCACCGCTCTCACCGCTCTCACCGCTCCCGCTGCTGCCGCCGGCCCGAGACGCCTTGCGCCTTGCCGGCCACCCAGCCGCCCGCAAGCAGCCCTGCAGCACCGGCCGCCATGTCGACCGCCACAGAACCATGCGCCGCCGCGGCCCAGCCCGAGGCCACGAGGCCGGCGCAGCTCCCCACAAAGCCCGCCCACGCTGCCCACGCGGCCCGCGCCGTAGGGTGCGTACGCATCAAAGGTGCGCTACTGCGATGGTGCCGCGACGCGCAGGCGGTGCCGTCCCGCAAATCGGGCGCGAGGTTTCCGATCCAAGGAGTGCGCTGCGCGGCCTTATCATCGGGAGTCATAAGGGTGTGGCTTCCGTCGGTCTAAACGATGAGGCTTTGAGATGGCGTCGGCGTCGGCGTCGGCATCGGCACCCTTGCCGGGGTTGCACCGCTTGTCTCTGCACACTCTTGTGGACAAGGGTGGCGTGTCGGCGGTGCTATCTGGGGTCAACCTCGACGAGGTGAGGTATGGCAATTGGCTGCTCGCGGCAGAGGATGCAGCGCTGACAGATGGTGCGAAAATCGACCGTGCGCTGTATTGGATTGCGCACGATCTGGTCTCATTCCTGGAGCCGCGCGATTGTGAGGGATGGAGCGGTAACGACAAACTGTTTGGAGAGCTCTCCATTCAGTCGTTGAGGTTTGGTGGTGGTGTGGAGTGTCTGCTCGCCTGTCGGTTTATGGGTTGGGAGGAGGACGGACGGAACCCAACGTTGGAGCTTCGCTGCCACCCAAAAGTGAACATGGAATGGCTCAGTCAGGCCATTTTTAGCGGATCTGTGGCGGTGCGCACACCGATTAAAAACGATGGCACTGGACAGTATGACAATTGGTGGGTACTTTGCAACCGCGACCTGAACGATAAACAACGAATCCCGTTTGTTCGCGCAATCTACGATGCGCTCGCAGATACTACAGTTTTTGCCGCCATCGAAACGTTTCTAAAGAAAAGGCCGTCCTTCACAGAGAGCACAAGTGGTGTACTTACTCCGAAGCGAACGACTGTACCCTCTGGCCCAAGCTCAGCACCACGGCCGAGACAAAAGCGCCGCCTCTTAGCACAGTCGCCACCGCAGTAGGATGCATGAGGGCGATGATCCAACAGCACAGGGTCGTAGCTCAACAACACCGCGCTAAACTCATAAACTCGCGACACGCACACGCCGTTTAAACGCAGACAGTGGTCGGTATCAGCAGGTATCGTTTGGTAACAATATGAGGTCTGCACTCTTGGTAGTCTTGGTAGTCTTGGCAGTCTTTTTCAGAATGGATGCGACACTTGCGGCACCCGCTGTGCACGAGAAAGATCACGACTCGGCGTGGGAATGGCAGACTGAGCCACCACTGATCCTCGAAACCGACGACGATCTTCAGCCTGCGTGGCTGCGGTTGCAGGCCACGCCCTTACCTTCGCCTTCGCCTTCGCCTTTGCCCAACCAACTCTCTCACTACTTTTCCAACCTTTTACGATTTCTCTACGCACTTGCCTCGTACTACGACGGGCGTACTGAGCGAGAGCACGGAGCCTCCGAGCCTGAGCGCAACGCCCAGCAAGCACTGGAGCGCATCGGCTACTGGGACATGCCCAGATTGGGCATTGCGGATTTGCCAAAGGCGCCTGCGGCGCAACCCTCATCTACACCCCTCAGACACGTGCGTATCAGCACCGCTCAGCGGCCCGCGCCAATCCCAGATCCGGCGGACCAAGATGCGAGCTTTGCAGATCTGAATGCTGATGGCTTCTACGCGACGGCTTGGGACACCTTTCTGCGTTGCGCCGACACCTCAGCGTGGTGGAATGGCGTGGCCGCCCTGCCGTGTGTCAGCGGCGTGTGGGTCGACAATTGTCTGTCCGCGATGCGCCAGTGTGGGCAGCCGGAAGAAAATGCACGCGACCCGTTCCTCGAGATTGACCTTGACGGCGCACCGCACACGCGCCACAACAGGCTGTTTGGGGTGCGGTTTGACCTTCCTCTCACGCCTGAGCTACGCGCCTTGTTCTTTGGGTGGAGCGTGCACCCCACTAAGCCCAGAGTCTGGAGCAACGAGAGCTACAGTGTACAGCTGCATCGCGCAGACGGCTCCATCGTCCCGTGCCCTTGGGGAGAGCGCCCAGAGGCGCGAAAGGTGGTCAATGACTCCGTGCATCACATCTGCCTTTCGGACGACGAGGCGGACGACGCAGACAATCCGCTTGTGCGACAACTGGGCGACGTGACGCGTGTTCGAGTAACGCTCCCCGGGGAGATGCGGCAAATATGGCTGCGCCAAGTGGAGGTGACGGAGGTACCCCTTGAACGAGAGGAGCGGCCGCAAGAGGAAGAGTACGATGCCCAGGAGTGGGTGGGTGATGCAACTCCGTTGTTCAAGGCTGAGTCCTCTGCTTACAATTACGGGTATGAAAACGGGTATGAAGCGGGGTATGAAGCGGGGTATGAGGCCGCGCGAGTTGTGTTCTCGCCTTTGCCGCGGATGCCCTTGCCCGACTGTGGCCGAGCCCAGGGTCAGGACCAGAACGACGATGCCGACCTGCCTCTGAATGCCGCCGAATGGAACCTGCTCAACCAGACGCCTCCAGGGTATCGCATCGACGAGCCATCGCCTGTACCACTGCCAGACCCTGCCTTGGAGCAGGACGGCGACGAGAACAACTCTGGCGAGAACGACATGAAATATGGGGATATAGATCCTGTATGGGGCGAGCGCCCGCAGGTCCCTATGCTCGTGCCACAAGGCCGCTACGACCAGTTCGAGGGGTGGGAGCGCAACTACGTACACTACAACGAGTACGACTACGACTACGACTACGAGCCGCCGAAGCGGTACCCCTCGCACCCGCCAGCGTCGGCGCCCGTCCCGCCGACGCTGCCGCCGCTCGAGATCGTGCCGGTGCTGAGCAACGAGGAGATCCGGCGCGTGGTGGAGGACTACAACAACATCAGCCCCGGTCCCATGGAGGGGCTGCCGATGGGCGACCAGGACCGCGACCCGCGGGAGGACGGTGTGATCACTTTAGATTCGTTTTAAGACGTTTGGCTTGTGTGCACACCTCACAACCAACCTTAACGCGCCCTCAACCGTTGAGTGGGTCAATGGCCGCCCAGTCGTCGCACGTTTCTATGCCTTCTCTAAACTTGGCAAAGAGCAGGTCGTCGTAGATGGCCCCGTCTTTGAGCGCCTGCTCCACCACGATGAAGCCGCACTCCGCCTTGGCCACGAAGCTGAGCACGATGTAAACGAGTTCGCCGTACGCGTACAGTGACGGGCCGTAGGGCAGCGCCTGCAGCACCGCCTGCACGACGCCGAAGACCGTGAAGACCGCGAACACGCCGAAGACCAGGCCGTTCAGAAAGTCGGGGAACCACGCCCCAAACGAGTTGACCGCGTTGATGTAGCCGCGAAAGCAGAGCACCCACAGCAGCGTGTACGGCAGGTAGCCGTAGAGGTGAAACTGCAAGCGCGTCTTCCAGCTGCCAGGGCGCCAGCGCCGCAGGAAGGTGCGATTCCAGTACGGGCTCCAGCAGGGCGTCTGCTCGATGGCGGTGTTGGCGTACAGGTCGGTCATCCAGCCGTAGGTGATGGTCACGGCCATGAGCCCAATGCACGCGTGCTGCGTGCGAATCTCGCGCACGCCGAGGGTTCCGCTCAGGATGATCAGCATGATCGAGGCGCTGAAGCTGTACTCGAGCCACCTGCGCACGCACGCACGCTGGCCCTCGCGGTGGAATGGACAGATGCCGCCGCCAGAAATCCAAAAGGAGATGCGTCGCATCGCATGGCGCCTAAAGGGTGAGTGTTCGAGTTTGGAGTGTACCGCCACGCGGCCATGTTCTCGTAGAGCCCGTACTGGTACAACCGGTACGCGCGGTTGCCGCGCAGCGGCGTCACAAACTGGTGCCCCAGCAGCGCCACGGCCGCGACGGTGTGGAAGCAAAACGAGAGCGCGAAGAAGGCGACGACCACCCAGCCCAAGGCAATCTCGGGCTCGTCCAGCACTGGCTCCAAGCGAAAGACGTGGCGCACGTCCGCGAGGTTGTCGACGTTCGGATTGCACACCTTGATGCGCACGTCGCTCAATTGCATCGTCAGGTTCAGCCGTGCAGTGGTAAGCGTGTACACGATGCCCGCGAGGTGGCAGCACGCCCCAAGCAGGTTGAAGCCGCCAAAGACCTTGGCGAACCATGGCTGCACGACGGTCTCGTGGCAGCTGAGCCCCGCCTCCCACGCGGCCCACGCATTGACGGGCGCCTTGGCCGCGTCGCACGGCGGGGAGGGCTCGCACTTGTTCAAATGTGTGTAGTACGTTAACATCGCACGGCTGTCTACGCTTTTACGCTGTCGCCACACGCGTTATTTATAGCGTGCACCACGCACCACGCTCGCACTTGCGCTCGGCGACGCGGGGCGTGAGCGTGAGCCGTCACACGGCCAACCTTAACACGGTGGCCACCTCTCCCTTTCACCTCTCCCTTTCACCGACTCCCTCCCACTCCCACCCCCACCCCTTCCACCGATCCCAACATCGCGCCCCGGAACTCGACCACCAGCATCGAAAGGGTCGCCTGTAACAAATGCCTTATGCGCGCAGCAGAAGTAGCTTGCGCAGATCGCACGCCTTAAGGAGAAACGCGACCGCGCTCTTCTGCATGCGGAGCCCGCGCTTGTTCCGGTGCAGTGCGCGCACCAGGGGGATCCCGAGAAACACGTCCAGTGGTAGGGGTGCGGCAGCCGTCGTCCATCGCGACCAAACCTCCTGCGCGGAGGCCACGTTGGCGCGGTGTGCGTCGCTCCAGTCGGCCTCGCTGGGTATCGGGTGAGCAATGCACTCGAGCATTGAGCGCAGGCGGGGGTCGGTCTGCGCAAGGACGCTGCTGTCGATGCAAACGCAGCCCGTGAACGCGTCCTCAGCTAGGAGCACGCGGCGCAACGTCGCCTTGGGAATTCCACGCAGCATGGCCGCCAGCGGGTGCGGGGTGTCATCGACGGCAACCCGAAGCGCCGTCCTCTGCTTCTCCAGCTCGTTGACCACCAGCTGCAGCATGTCCAACGCCATATATTCGTACTCTGGGGGGTAGGCCGCCGTCATGCGCGCACGCGTCTCCTGCAGCAGCGCCTGGTACACGGGTGACCGAAGCCAGACTTCGCCATTGGACCCGCGCTGCGCCGACAAAAGGTCGTCGGAGTAAAACGACGCCCGCTCCGCTCCGAACACGGCGGTGACGTCGCCGAGAGAGTGCGAGCTGAGCCTCGAGAGCGCGGAGGTCAGCCGCTCGTACACGTCGGCGTCGGCCTGGTCGCCCGTGATGTTCTTGCAAATGATCGTGCGCTCGCATCCACTGCTGGCACCGATCAGGTCGCGGTAGGGTCCGGCAAAAATGACTTCCGTCGTCTGCGCGTCGACCAAAGTCTGCTCGCAGACCCGCCGCGCCTCTTCGAGATTGATGCGGCCAGGAGCAAGGGTGTCCGGAATGCCGAGCTGGGCGGACTGCGCGCGAAGCTCTCGGATCAGCCAGAGCAAGCTCGCGAGTCGGCGGGGTGGCGACCGTGGGGTCGGGTGGCCAACAGCAGGAGGGTCGGAGCCGGTGGCCCTACTACACACGGCAAACGCGGGCCACTCCCCCGTCGCGCTGCTCCAAGTCATCGGCGGGACCACCCGATCACCGTTCTCAAAGCACCGGTGCTTCGCGTCGACGTGGCGCAGCTCCAAAGCCGCGTCCACTGCCTCCATCTCCCGTTTCAGCACGGCGCCTCTTCGGCTGTACGACGCGATTGCCTCGGGTGACAGCGTGTCGTGCGCTTCTGCTATCCACTCCGAGTGTCCGAAGGGCGGCGTAAGGGTGGCTGCTCTTGCCATGTCGGCAGTGAACGTCGCCACCCCTTTTGCAAAGGCCGCATCCCCACCCCCATCCTCCTCTTTGCCCGCGCGCCCCTCGACGCTCTGTATGATGCGGTCGCATGCCACCAGCCACCTGGTGATGGGGCCGTCCGACTTCGAAAAGGCCGCCTGCATCCTCGCTCGGACGACCCCCAGATAGAAGCGCTTCCACGGGCGTCCGACAAAGGCGTGCAGGTCCACCCACCCCGCCGCGACAACTTCCGCGTCGTGACTGCACGCGTGCGCCAGCTCGCCGGCACGGGTCAGTCCGGCGACCGTCATTTGTGCAGCCCGGTGCTCCTTCTTCATTTCGTCCACCCTTGACCACGCCTCCTTTGGTTGAGACGCCGGAGCGCCTTGTGAGCCGCCCAAGACCTGCGCGACGCTTGGAACGCGCCGAACGAGTCGTCGTGTGTGGACGGGCCTTGGGTCCTTGACCAAGCTCGGCCGATCCAGCAAGTCTAGGTCTTTGAAGCTGAGCACGGACGCGAGCACGTCGGCCATGTCTTCGACCATCGAGCGCAGCTGTCCTTCTGACACAAAGCTCTGAACGATGCCATTCGCATCGGGCGTGCCGTTTACAACCCCGGGAGGGGCTGCTGGTGCTGCCAGTGCTGTCCGAGGAATGTGGGCTGTGCCAAAGCTGCCTCGGGCCAAGCTGCCGACACCATCACGAGCACCACCTGGCTGCACCATTGTTGCGCCGCGCCGCGGCCGATCGGGCGCGTGCGCAGAGATCGAGTGAACAGCGAGAGATGGTTGGCTAGCGGGAGAGGGAGCGAGAGCGGCAGCAAGGTGGCAAGTGGTGTGCGCCACCAGTAGTCCGAAGCGCGGGAACGCGGGCCCAGTGCCGCCTTGCCAAAAAAGGAACTCTGACGAATTATGAGCTCGCTGAGCGGGAGATTTTCGGGGCCCCTGTGCGAGGGAGAATCAGGCTCCCGGTATCCGGTGGGAGAGTGCAAAATTGTGTCGCGTTGGCAACGTGCCGCTGGATACCACCCCTTACATTATTATTACCTCCCTCCTCAAATCTCGCCGCCAGGGAGATTTTTCGACCCTTGGAGGATTCGGTAGAGAGGGGTGGGGGAAAGTGTCGGACGGTGGGCAAGATCAAAAGTGGCACTTCTCAAAACGGGTCCGTTTTGGCCTCTAGCGCGAAACTCGATTTTCCAATCTGATCCGACGAAATGGCCCTTCTCAAAAGGGGCCCGTTTTGGGCTCTAGCGCGAAACCCGAAACGCGCGATCTGATCCTGCCTCTGATCCTGACCTCCACCCTCACATATTTCGA
>MDTA01090853.1_pt1 | contig 31595 bp, 34 predicted proteins | sample 811151 | NCBI WGS metagenome assembly MDTA01 (sample SAMN05326648, study PRJNA326480) | marine metagenome | isolation source: seawater | place: Indian Ocean: South | collected 2010
AGATTTAGAAAAAGCTATGATTGATAAAAAACCTTATGCTGACTACATTGTAACACAATGGCTATTAGACCCTCAGCCGATCAAAGACTTTATTTCTAAACAATCAATACCAGTTCATGTTGGAATTACTGGGCCTCTAAAAATATCTAGCTTAATAAAGTTTGCAAATATTGTTGGTGCAAAAAATTCCTTAAATTTTCTTAAATCTAATTTTAGCAAGGCATTAGATTTATTAAAACCTAAAGACCCAAATGATTTAATTGGTGAAGTGAAAGAATTAACTTCTAACTTCCACATTTATACATTCGGCGGCTTGAAGGAAACAAACAAGTGGTTGAAGGAGAATGAATATGTCTAAAGAATTTGATTATAGCAAACTTAAGCACGCTACTTCAGTAGATCAGTCTGACAGAGCGGTGCCTTACAATTTAAGACAAAGCGGACCAACGAAAGTAGAAATGTTAATTTCTACGAGAGTAAGAAAATCACCTTATTGGCATTTATCAATGAAAGCCGGATGTTGGAGAGCCACAGTTTATAATCGTATTTACCATCCAAGGGGATATGTAAAACCTGAGGACGGTGGAGCTATGGTAGAATATGATGCAATAGTTAATCATGTTACTATGTGGAATGTAGCTGTAGAAAGGCAAATTTGTGTAAAAGGACCTGATGCTGAAAAGTTTGTTGATTATGTAATAACAAGAGATGCTACAAAAATTTCACCAATGCGTGCTAGATACGTGATCCTGTGTAATGCTTACGGGGGAGTGTTGAATGATCCAATTCTTTTAAGAATATCTAAAGATGAGTTTTGGTTTTCATTATCCGATTCAGATATCGGTATGTATTTACAAGGTGTAAATGCTGATGGAAGATTTAATTGCACCATTGAAGAAACAGATCATTGCCCTGTCCAAATTCAAGGTCCTAAATCAAAAGCCTTAATGAAAGATCTTTGTGGAAATCAGTTTGATTTAGATAATATGCCTTTTTATGGATTAGCAGAAGCAACGATTGGAGGAAGAAGTTGTGTAATTTCACAGTCAGGTTTTTCGGGAGAAGCTGGTTATGAAATCTATTTAAGAAATGCAACTTTATATGCAGACGATATGTGGAATGCAGTTTTAGATGCTGGAAAAAAACATAATTTAATGGTTATTGCTCCAGCCCATCATAGAAGAATTCAAGCTGGTATACTTTCATGGGGACAAGACATGGATCAGCAACATAATCCTTATCAATGTAATCTTGGATACCAAGTATCTTTGTCAGGCAAGGGAGAGTGGAACAAAAAAACTGATTACATAGGCAAAAAAGTTTTAGAAAAGATGGGCGCTGATATAAAAGCTGGAAAAAAACCTTATAAACTTCAATTAGTTGGTTTTGAACTTGGAGGCAAGCCAATTGAAGATTATGCTCCAGATTTTTGGTTAGTTTCTAACGAAGATGGAGGAGATCCAGTTGGGTTTATTACATCTCCCTGGTATCATCCAGAAAAGAAAAAAAATATTGCAATGGGTTACGTCCCGTTTGATGGTACACTTAACGCCAATGGTTTTCCAAAAGGAAAAGTGGGAAAAAAATTCAAAATACACTTACCTGAAAAATATTCTAACAGTCCAGGAAAACCTGTTGATGCAGTAATTGTTGATATACCTTTTAAGGAGTCGTACAATGCGAACACCAGAGAGGTTGTCACCGGTTAGGTTTATAATTAACTTTAAATCCAATAACAATATACCTCGCATTAAGAAATTTGTATTATTATAAATATTAGTTTAATAATCATTTCAAAATTAAAATTATGTAAAACTCAAAAATGTAGGTAAATTAAATGTTTAGTGAGTTCTTAGAAATTGTTTTTAAATCAATCAAGCTAGATAAATCATTATATAGAGACAATAAATACTTTGGGGAAGCGGCAATTTACTTTTCCGGATTGATAATGATTCTTGATGGTGTTGCTGGAGCCGTGGCAGCAAATACCATTATAAAAACTTCAATAGGCTTCTCAGGACTTACAGCTATTCTTACCTGGTTTATTTGGGCAATATTTATTTTTGTTATAGGTGTAAAGTTGTTTCCTGATAAAGAAGCAAATATCCCTTTTAAAAAAATTTTAATTTCAGTAGGTTATGCACATGCACCAGGAATTTTAAGATTTTTTGCTGTAACACCAGAACTGATGATACCAATTATTTTTCTGACACAGTTTTGGATCTTTGCTTGCTTAATAATATCAACAAAACAAGTCCTTTCTTTAAAGTCTAATTTTAAATCTTTTGGTATTGTTTTTTTATCATTTTTAATAATAATGATTTTATCTGTATCTTTTGTAATGAGCAGGATCGAAAATTTACCTGTGAGTACGATTAGTTAGATTGGAAATATCGTTTTTGTTGTCTTGCAAGAATCGCATATCTTAAAACCAATTAAAATTAAATTATTTTTAACGCTTTCATCTTCTTTTTTACATTCTTCACAAAAATTATCTAGCTTTTCCTCGTTTTCAAATGTCGATTTGTTTTTCATTTTACTACGCCTTTAAACTATAAAATTAAATTAGTAATTTTTTAATAAAGTAATATAATAATTTAATTTATAAATTCAAAAAATAATGAATACATCTAAAAAAGTCTCGATAATAATGGGAAGTCAGACTGACTTCAAGACTATGAAGCTATGTATTAAAATTTTAAAAAAATTGAATATTAAATATGAAACAAAAATTATTTCAGCTCACAGAACTCCAAAAAGAATGTTTTTCTATGCAAAAGAATTAAAAAAAAATAAGATATCCGTAGTTATAGCTGGAGCTGGAGGATCTGCTCACCTACCAGGAATGGTAGCGGCACTGACAGATTTACCTGTGCTAGGTGTGCCAATAGAAAGTAAAAAATTAAAGGGTTTAGATAGTTTATTATCAATTGCACAAATGCCAAAGGGTATACCGGTTGGAACTTTGGCGATTGGAGAAGATGGTGCAATAAATGCAGCACTATTAGCAGCCTCAATACTCTCGATTTCAGATAAAAATATAAATAAAAATCTTCTTAGATGGAGGAATGATCTGACTCTAAAAACTAAAAAAAAACCAAAATAAAAATAATGTCAAAAACCTGTTTGGGTATTTTAGGTGGTGGTCAACTTGGAAGCTTTCTTGCCCAAGCTGCAAAAAAATTAAAAATTAAAACTATAGTTTACTGTGACGACACTGATGCGCCAGCTAAATATTTTGCAGATGATATTATAATTGGAAGCTATGATGAACCCAAAAAGATAGATAAATTTATTAAAAAAATTGATTTAGTAACCTTTGAATTTGAAAATATTCCATATGATATTTTATCAACTATCAATAAAAAAAAAAGGGTATTACCAAGTCCTTATATAAATCAGCTTATACAAAATCGTTTTACTGAAAAAAATTTCATAAATGATTTAAGTTTAAAAACAACTAATTTTGAATTAATTAAAAATTTTTCTGACTTAAGAAATAATAAAAATTTATTGCCTGGAATTTTAAAAACTTGTACCCTTGGTTATGATGGAAAGGGACAGTATGTAATCTCGACTATTGAAGATGCGGAAAAACTTGATATTAGTTTTAACAATGAATTCATTCTTGAAAAAAAAATTGAACTTAAAAAAGAAATTTCAGTAATTGTAACAAGATATGGGAAAAATAAGTTTGAAACCTATGAGCCAATAGAAAATGTTCATAAAGATCAAATTCTGAGTGTTTCTCAAATTCCAGCCAAAATAGACAAATTAATTAATGATCAAAGTATATTTTGGAGTCAAAAAATAGCTGAGAAATTAGATTTTATTGGTACAATGTGCGTAGAATTCTTCTTGGATAAAGATGACAAACTTCTTGTTAATGAAATCGCACCAAGAGTTCATAATTCTGGACATTTAACGCTAAACTCACATAATGTAAGTCAATTTGAAAACCATGTAAGAGCGGTTTGTGGCCTTCAGAAGGTAAGTACGAAAAAGATATATAATGCTAAAATGATCAATTTAATTGGAGAAGATATTTTGATATATAAATCTAAAAAATTTAATCATAACGAATTTTTCTATGATTATAAAAAAAAAGAGGTAAAAAATAAAAGAAAAATGGGACACTTAACTATTTTAGAGAATAAAAAATGATAAAAGATATTATAAATCTCGTTTCTAGAACATTCATTTCAATTTTATTTATTTACTCTGGTTTTAATAAAATCATGAACTATGAGGAGACATCTGTTTGGATGGAAAAATATAATATTTCAAGTGCATTTTTAACACCGGCAATTTTTTTTGAAATACTTTTACCAATTTTTATAATTTTTGGATATTATACAAAAATATCCTCCCTCACTCTTTCTATTTTTTGTTTATCAACAGCATTTATATTTCATGCAGATTTTACACAACACATGCAAATAATATCTTTTTTAAAAAATATAGGCCTTTCAGGAGGTTTTTTGTTTATCTTTTTACATGGAGCAGGTAACTTAAGTTTTGATAAAAAATTGAGGTAAGTTTTAATTTTTTATGAAAAAACTTTTTTTATTTTTTTTTTTTATTACGATAAACCTAACTTTTTCAATGGACAAAAGCTATCATCATAAATCAGATGGAACCTTTCAAAATCCAAAAGGCTCACCAAAAATAGAAGATTATGGGTTTAAATGGAGTTACAAAGTTTTTAATGATGAGAAAAAGAAAATAAAAATTCAGGTTCCCAAAGAACATATTGAGGAAAAAAAAATACTTATTAAGAAACTAAATGATCTAAGAGATGAAGATTATGTTGCATGGATTGGTCATGCAACCTTTATAATGAAGCTTGGAAACATAACTCTAATCACTGATCCTGTATTTGAAAAAAATATGGGTCCATTAATCTTTGGGCCTAAAAGGTATGTTGATCCTGCTTTAGGTATTGAAGAAATCCCAGAAATAAATTTATTTCTACTGACCCATAATCATTATGATCATTTAAGTACGAGAACTATTCAAAAATTTCCATATAAAAAGGCGAAGGTATTAACACCGTTAAAACTTTCTAAATATTTTAAAAGAAATGGTTTTCTAAATGTAGAGGAAATGGATTGGTATGAGACCACAATTGTAAATGATCTCAAAATAACTTTGTTACCAGCAGTACATTGGTCAAAAAGAAGTATTTGGGATACAAATAAAACATTATGGGGAAGTTTTTTAATTGAATACAAAAATAAGAAAATTTTTTTTTCTTGCGATACTGGTTATGGTGAAATTTATAAGGAACTTGGAAAAAAATTTGGTCCGATTGATTTGACGTTTATCAATATTGGTGCTTATAATTTTTATCCCATGTCATCGAGAAAGGATCAATCTATTTATCATACTAATCCTGAGCAAGCTTTACAGATAGGAAGAGATTTAAAGAGCAAAAAAATTTTTGGCATGCACTGGGGCACAGTAGTTCTATCTTTGGAACCAATTTTTGAACCACCAAAAAGGTTTAAGAAATCAGCGTATAAGTATGGATTTAATGAAAATGATGCAATTATTTTTAAGATCGGTCAAATTGAGTCTTTAGAAAATTTAGTTAAATGAAATCAATAGAGGGAAATTTCGATAATAAAAAAGTGAATCAACTTTTAAAAACTCATTTTATAGAACTAAGATCTGTTTCTCCATTAGGTAGTACGCATGTTTTAGATATTGCAGGGCTTAAGAATAAAAGCATAAGGTTTTGGAGTCTATGGATTGACACTGAACTTTTTGGGTGTGGTGCTTTAAAGATCTTAAGCAAAGAAGAAGGTGAACTTAAATCGATTAGGGTGTCTGATAAATTTAGAGGCAAAGGCTTTGGAGAAAAAATTATTAAGCATTTGATCTCGAAATCAAAAAAATTAAAGTTAAAAATCCTTAAAGTTGAAACAGGATCAGGTGAATTCTTTTTACCAGCAAGGAAACTTTTTAAAAAATGTGGTTTTGTTAATTGTAAACCATTTGCTCATTATCAAGATGATCCTAACTCTTGCTATATGGAGTTAAATTTATATCTTAATTAAAATTTCCCGTATGCTTTTGTATCAGTTGACGAGTTTTCTTGATATTTTCTTCTGCAAAACATGAAAAAGTTGTGCTACATGTATAATCTGAAAACATATTCTTTAAGTGTTCGCTTGTATCTTTTCCGGTTGTTTCTTTGATAACTTGATTTGTACCATATGAAAGTCCAGCTTGATAAATATTTCCAGTCTTTCCAACCGTTATGCCGGGACCTATTAATGCAGTTGGTTCCATACAACTTGTTAAAAAAGTTGCACAAAATATTAACATTAAAAATTTTTTTAATTTCATTATTATCCCTCGATGGAGTATTATCCGATTAATTTAATTAGGACAAAGAAAAAATTTACACGCTAAAAAGGCTGATATTTTGGGCAATTTTAGGTATTTAAATCAATATATAATTTTTTTTCGTATAAATCTTTAAAAAATCGATTCTAAAGAATAAATATCCAACATTTCTTTAAAAGTTTATTTCTTTTCTATTACCATAAATTCATTGTTAAAATGTAACCCTTTATTCTTAGAAAGAACTCTTTTGACTACATTTATATAATTTCTTCTTTTTTCTGCTTTTAAAATTTTGTCTTCATCAATTTGATTTACATAAATTGCTGCATTCCAAGCAGAAAAGACTGCTGAGGTAGCTATACCCCCACTTAATTCATTTGGTAATGCGCGCAAAATATATCTTATTTTTTTTGTTTTTCTAAAAATTAATTGTTTTAATAATTTGCCGCTTATATTTGATTTGATGTAATTAATTATACTTTTTGATAGCGTGGGAAAAGGATTTTCATTTGGCCAGATTTTTTTTATTATTTTGTTTCCTGGATCTTTTCCACATGCATGTACAATTATTAATTTACCTTTTGGCGCAAGTGCTTTTATCATTGGTTCTACAACAAATTTTACTTTTTTTTCAGCTGTTACCCTTGACCTATATGGTTGTGAGGCAATGATTAAATCGAAACTTAAAGCAGAGCTTTTTTTATTTGGTATTATATCTTTCAAAACAAATTCTCTGTCTTTTCGATAAATTATGACAACTGACGGTTCTTTATAAATAGGATTACCTGATATTGGATTTCTTTCTGTTTCCCATTTTTTTTCAAAAAATTTTTTGTAACTTCTTAATTGCTTTGAGTAATTCATAGAAGAACTTCCTTTAAGTTTAATTATTTTCCAATTTATTTTTTTTTGTTTACTCCTATTATTTGACTTTAAAAATGCAGCCTCTGAGTAATTTAAATTAGAAATTATAAAGACTGTATTTTTATGTTCTATAAACCTATCTGGTAATTTTTCTAGACCGAGTCTTACATCCTCCATGCTTATTTCTTTTGTTGAAACCAATAAAGGAATGTTTGGCATCTCTAGATGACATTGTCTCATAACATTCATGAGCAAAGTCCCATCCCCCATTCCGGCATCAAATATCTTTAAAGCTGGTTTGGTAGGCTTAATTTTTCTAATATATGGATAAATGGAGTCAGAAATAATATTTTTCTCATTTGTTGTGGTTACAAATAATAAATACTTTTGTCTGTTATCATAAAACCTGAAATTTTTCATCATAAACCGAATTATTTAATGAGTTTAATTATTTTTCTTTTAAATTGAAATAATAAAGTATAAGAATTCTCTCATTAATTAAGAAAAAACTAATATAATTGATGAAAAAAGTTAAAACTGACATTGAAATAGCTAGAAAAGCTAAAATGAAACCAATTGCAAAAATTTTAGCTAAAATTAAGGTGTCTGATAATAGCAGTAACTTTAGTCCTATGGGTAGGCATATTGCTAAAATAAACTTAGATTTTTTAAAAAAATTAAATAAGAAAAAAGATGGTAAATTAATATTGGTTACCGCAATTACACCTACGCCTGCAGGCGAGGGAAAAACAACAACTTCTGTTGGTTTGAATGATGGTCTTAATAAAATAGGAAAAAAATCAATTGTTTGTTTAAGAGAACCAAGCCTTGGTCCATCTTTTGGAATGAAAGGGGGTGCAGCTGGTGGTGGTTATGCACAAGTAGTGCCTATGGAACAAATTAATTTGCACTTTACTGGAGATTTTCACGCAATTACCTCAGCTCATAATTTGCTTTCCGCTCTAATTGATAACCATATTTATTGGGGTAATAAACTTAATATAGACGACAAGAAAATTGTGTGGAAAAGAGTTGTTGATATGAATGATAGAGCTTTAAGATTTATTAATATTAATACGAAAGGAGTAGCGAAAGATTTTCCAAGAGAAGATGGTTTTGATATTACTGTGGCATCAGAAGTAATGGCTATCTTTTGTTTAGCAAACGATCTTAAAGATTTAGAAAAAAGAATCGGTAATATTACAGTTGCTTATAACAAAAATAAAAAACCAATATACGCTAAGGACTTAAATGCACAAGGACCAATGACGGTTTTGCTAAAGGAAGCAATTAGACCAAACATAACACAAACACTTGAGAATAATCCAGCTTTAATTCATGGAGGTCCATTCGCAAATATTGCTCATGGATGCAATTCTGTTATAGCAACAAAATCTGCACTAAAGTTAGCCGATTACGTTGTGACCGAAGCTGGCTTTGGAGCAGACTTAGGGGCTGAGAAATTTTTTAATATTAAATGTAGAAAATCAAATATTATACCAAGCTGTGTAGTGATAGTAGCTACAATAAGAGCATTAAAAATGCACGGTGGTCTAAAAAAAGATGATCTCAAACATGAGGATGTAGATGCTTTAAAAATTGGTCTTGTTAACTTAAAGAGACATATCTTGAATATAAAAAAATTTGGTTTAACTCCAATAGTAGCTATAAATCATTTTATTTTAGATACCGAAAAAGAAATAGATGTAATATTTAAATTTTGTAATGAAATGGGAGTTAAAGTAAGTAAATGCACTCATTGGTCTAATGGGGGCAACGGCACAAAAGATTTAGCAAAAAAGGTTGTAGAGGTATGTAAAAACTCAAAAAAAAAAGATTTTAAATTTTTATATAATAGTAAGGAAAAACTTTGGGATAAAATTGAAATTATTGCAAAAAAAATCTATAATGCTAGTTCAATTAATTCCAATGATCATATTAAAAAGCAATTAAGTATTTTTGAAAACAATGGTTATGGTAAACTCCCAGTATGTATCGCAAAAACACAATATAGTTTTTCTATTGAACCAAATTTAAAAGGGGCTCCTTCAAACCATGAAATATTTATAAGAGAAGTAAAGCTTTCATCTGGTGCAGAATTTATAGTTGTTATGTGTGGTTCAATTATGACGATGCCAGGATTACCAAAAAGACCAGCTGCAGATAGTATTAAATTAAATTCTAAAGGAAAAATTGAAGGTCTTTTTTAATCAGTAAAAACTATCAAGCCAATTTTTAATTTCTCTTGTTCTTGACTCTTTATTGGAATTTTTTTTTTCTTGATTTATAAAATTAATGTGATTTTCTAAACCCTTTTCATCTTCAAATAATTTTTTAAGATATATTAACCTATCTTTTCTAAATCTTATTAAAGATATCATTTTATCGTATGATATTTCTGGATGGTATTGAAGTCCCCAGATTTCACTTTTACCACAATTAAAATTTAAACTTTGTACTTTATTAATTTTATTTGATGACAAATTTATGGCCCCTGCTGGTAAAGTAATAACCTCATCATAATTAAAGGCTGGGGAGTGAAAAGTTGTATTTTTCTCTTTGTATAATTTATGCTGCTTACCGTTTTCACTTAAAGTAATATTTTTTGCAATCCCAATGTGTGGACCATTTTTTGCTTTTTTAACTTCACCTCCTGCTGCTGTTACAGCTACCTGCATACCCCAGCAAATACCCAATATTTTTTTAATATTTTTAAAACATTCTCTCATAAAAAGAATTTGTCTTTTTATTTCAATACATTCATTATAAATGTTTAAACTACTCCCCCCCCAAATAAGTCCATCATATTTTCCAATTATACTTATTGTTTTATTGAAATTGTCTTCAGAGCAAGGATTAAATACATCAACGTTTAAATCATTATTCAAATAAAAAAGTGTATCTTTGAGACTCTCAGTATGGGTTTTAATTCCAGCTTCTTTAAAATTTTTATTTTCTTTATGAAGATTGCCCTCTACTATCAACAAATTTAGTGACATACTTGAATTTATACATTACCAGTTTATAAGTAATTTCTCATTCCTACAAATAGTATTTATAACACTAAACATTAGTGGAAAATCCTTGTCATTTAGATCTTTTTTAATTTTATCTGATAACTCAAGAATTAATTGAGCACCTTCTACTGTAATATCTTTCATCTCATTACTTGATACATCTTTAAATAATTTTCCTTGTCCTAAGTATTTGCCTAATAAACTATTTCTACCACCTATGGCGCTCACGTAAAGATCTCCCAATCCGGCTAAACCATAAACTGTTTCAGGTTTTCCGCCATAGTATTTTAAAAATTTAACCATTTCAGAGATAGATCTGTGGACTAACGAAGCTGAAGTGTTTAAAAAAAATTTTGCTCTTACATCATCTGTAGTAATTGGATTACTTAAGCCCTCAGAAGCACCGATCAAGATTGAATATATATTTTTAATAGCCCCACAAATTTCAACTCCTTTTAAATCATTCGAAGTTTCTGTTGAATAATAATTTGTTTGAATAATATTCTTTAATTTTTCTGCAAATTTAATTTTTTTGTTTGCAATTACTGCTCCTGTCCTCATTTTATGTGCTAAGCCAGCTGCAAGACATGGTCCTTTTATTGCAGATATATTGATGTTTTTAAAATTTCTTTTTCTTAGTTGAATTTGGATTTTTTCAGAAATCGATATTAACTTTTTATTTTCTAATGTCAGACCTTTTGTTAATACAACAATTTGAGTTTTTTTACTAATAATTTTACAAGATTGGTCTATAAACCAATTTACCCCTTGAGAACTTACAGCACAGACAATTATATCAGGGGTTTTATATTCAGTTAATTTTTCAATCATCTCTATTTTTAATTTCTTTGGCAATTTAATTTTTAGTCTTGGATGATGATTATTTTGGATTTTTTCTACTAGTTCTTTTTCTAAATGAGTCCCGAAAAGAGTAACATCATTACCATTATCAATACATGGTATCGAAAATGCGGAACCCATAGCGCCCGCTCCTAAAATAAAAATTTTAGCCATATCTATTAATCTCTATGCACTAATTATTTGATTTAGTCTAGTCTTAGAGTTATTTTAACCTTTTAATATGAATAATAAATAAGAAAATGTTTAAAGAACAAAAATTTTCAAAATTCATTACGAATAATAACTATAATTTTGAGCGTGAGAGAATTCTCGAGATTTTGCCAGATGATTTATTATATGACTCTTTTAATACAATATCTAATTGGGAAAATTATCATCCAACTCCTTTAGAAAATTTAAATAAGCTCTCAAAAAGGTTAAGCTTAAAGAACATATTTTATAAGGATGAGTCAAAAAGATTTGATTTAAAATCATTTAAAGCCTTAGGAGGAGCATACGCAGTTGAAGCAATTTCAAAAGAAAAAAAAAATATCACTGTCTCAACAGCAACAGCTGGGAATCATGGAAAGTCAGTTGCTTGGGGAGCACATAGATTAGGTTTAAAATGTAAAATTTTTATAAGTGATTTTGTTAGTAAGAATAGAGCAAGAGAAATGGAAAAGTTTGGAGCAGAAATTATTAAAGTCAAAGGAAATTACGATAAATCTTTGCAAGAATGTAAAAGAGTCTCAAAAAATAATAAATGGGAAATTATTCAAGACGTAGCTTGGGAAGGTTATGAATTAGTACCTAAATTAACAATGGCTGGCTACTCAACTATGATAAAGGAGATTTCAGAGCAAACAAACGAGTATATAACTCACATTTTTTTACAAGCAGGTGTTGGAGGAATGGCGGCAGGGATAATAGCTGGCGTCGCAAAATACTTTAAAAAAATACCTAAAATTATTGTTGTTGAGCCTGAAAATGCAAATTGTGTGATGAAAAGTATTGAAAATGGTGCTCTGACGAATATTAAAATTGAAAAAGAAAGTATAATGGGGGGTATGTCTTGTGGTGAGGTATCATTGGTCCCATGGAAAATTTTAAAAGAGTCTGTAAATAATTGTATGAGTGTTTCGGACAAATTCGTTTCACAAACTATTGCTATGTTGGCAAATAAAATTTTAAGCGATAAATCAATTACAGGTGGTGAATGTTCAACGCCAGGAATAACAAGCTTAATTTCATCCTGTAATAATTTAAATGCAAAAAATGTTCTTGAACTAAGAAATGACTCAAATGTATTAATAATAGGTTGTGAAGGGGATACCGATAAAGAACTTTACAACAAACTTTTTTTAGAAGGTGAAAAACTATTGATAAATGGATAAGAAAGGTATTTTTTGGATTAGAGATGACTTTAGAATTAGAGATAATACAGCATTATCTTTTGCAAGTCATAATCATGATATAGTATCAGCAATATACATTTATGATTGCAAAATATATGATGGGAAAAGAGAAGCACAAAAATGGTGGTTGTACAAATCAATTAAAAATTTTCAAAAAGATTTAGAAAATTTCAAAATAAATTTAGAAATAATTGAAAGTGATCAAGTTGATTTTTTTAAAAAAATTAATTCCGAGGGTGCAATCTCTTTTTATTGGAATAAAATTTATGAGCCAGAGGAAATAAAGAAGGAAAATAAAATAATAAATATTCTGAATGATAAGAAAATTCTATTTAAAAATTTTAAGGGAAACGTTTTAAATGAATATTCTAAAATTACTAAAAATGATGGTTCACCTTTTAAGGTATATTCACCATTTTGGAGAAATGCTGAAAATTTTTATATAGAAAATATACCGTCAAATAATAGAAGTTTAAAAAAATTAAAAAAAATTTTTAAAGTTTTCAATAGTAAGTTTGATGTTGAGAAAATTCTACCAAGTAGTAAATGGTATAAAAAATTTGAGCGATATTGGAATCCGTCTGAAAGTGAGGCTGATAAACTTCTTAAAAAATTTATATCTGATAAAATAAAACAATATGGCAGTGCAAGAGATTTTCCTTCCATTAATGGTACCTCGCGATTATCGCCTTATATAAGAAATGGTCAAATTAATGTTAACAATATTTGGAAAAAATGTAACGAAATAAAGACAAAAAATTTGAGTGTAAAAAAATACGTCAATGAAATAGGATGGAGAGAATTTTCTCATAGTCTGATCAATAACTTTCCGGAAATGTTAAAAGGAAACCTTAGGAAAGAATTTGATAAATTCCCTTGGGTAAAAAACCATGAATTTTTGAAATCATGGAAAAAAGGATTAACAGGTTATCCAATAGTCGATGCAGGTATGCGACAGCTTTATGAAACGGGATGGATGCATAATAGAATAAGAATGGTAGTTGGTTCATTTTTAGTAAAACATTTAAGAATAAACTGGAAAGAAGGTGAAAGATATTTTAGAAATTGTCTTCTTGATTTTAATGAGGCAAATAATGTAGCTCAGTGGCAGTGGGTTGCAGGTTGTGGTGCTGATGCGGCACCATACTTCAGAATTTTTAATCCGATTTTGCAGGGTGAAAAATTTGATAAAGATGGTTCATATGTTAAAAAATGGGTTCCAGAGTTAGAAAAGGTTCCTAATAAGTTTATCCATAAACCATGGGAAATGGAAAAAAAATTCCAAGAAGCAATTAAAACTATTATTGGAAAAGATTATCCAAATCCGATTGTAATCCATGAGATTGCTCGAAACGAAGCATTGAAAGCATTTAAATCTATAAAAAAAAACTAATCTCCAATAAAATGATGAATGATGGTTCGTTCGTGTTTATTAATTCTATGCTCGAAAAGATAAATTCCTTGCCATGTCCCAAGTAAAAGTTTTTTGTTTTCAACACTTAAAGAAATCTGATTATTTGTTAAAGCTGACTTAATATGTGCTGGCATATCATCTTTTCCCTCTGTAGTATGAATATATAAATCCTTATTCATAGGAACTAATTTATCAAAAAATTTTAATAGATCTTTTTGAACATCTGGATCTGCATTTTCTTGTACTAGAAGAGATGCGCTGGTGTGTTGAATACTTAAATTTAAGATTCCATTAGTGCAGGAATTTTTTTTTAACCAGTCAATTGTTTCGATGGTAAAATCATATAATCTTTGACCATTAGTATTAATTTTTAATTTGAAAAACTTTTGTCTCATTTTTTTTTTTTGAAATCCATGCCATATTCAGATCGAGGGCCTTTTCTGAGACCAAATGGTCCTGATATAAAAAGTGTAATGGGTCTTGTTCCAGGTTTTAAATCTACCCTATGATGTGTATTTGCAGATCTAAAACCTATGTAACCTGGGGGTCTCCAAAATCTTCCTGTTTCAAGAGTTTCAAAATAACCATCTTTCAATATAATTGTAATGAAAGGAAAAAGGTGATTATGAACACCTTCTCCGTGATCATCATCTAACATTTCATGTATTAAAATGTTAAATGGAAACCATTTTGGTCTATTTCTAAAAAGTAAATAGTATCTATTCATCCAAGGTTTAGCGTTTTTAAAATCTGGGTGAGATGGTCCACGATCCAAAACAATTTTTTTTCTTCCAAGTTTTTGCAGTAATTTTAGTATCATTAGTTTAATTTTAAAATACCATTATCTTTTATTATATATAATGATTTGTTTAAAATAAATGGGCGAGATATTTTCTGTCTATCAATATTGATCACTGATTTTGCTTTTCCATTTGAAATATCAATAATTAATAGTTTTCCATTACTAGTGGTTAAGTAAATATTCTTTTTTCCAACAACAAGTCCTACTGGAATAACATTCTTATTTTTTTTTTTCTTTAAACTGTCAAAAATATAGGTTGATCTTAATATAGTTCCTGATTGTTTGTCCAAAATTATTAAGTAGCCCTCTTCTGAAACTGTAAAAATAAGTTTTTCAACAATTATGGGTCTTATACTTGAATTTACTTTTTGCGACCAGTTTATAAAACCATTTTTTTGATCTATAGAAAAAAAACTATTTTGATTATTCGAAAAATATAAATTGTTACTATCGCCAACTATATCTGAATTTTTAAAAAACATTATTTTTGAGTACACTGATCTGCTAAGCGTTGGCGTCTGCCAAATGAGTTTCCCATTATTTATGTTAATTGCATTGATATCACCAACTGAATTATTGAAAACAACTTTATCGTTGAAAACAACGATGGATAATTTTTTTTGTGATTTTAGTAAAGTTTGCTCTGTTTTAACATTCCAAATTTCTTCACCTGATTTAATTGAAAAACACCTTAAAATATTTTCAAAATCAATAATAAAAAAAAATCTTTATAAATTTTTATCTCTGAATTAAAAGGTGATGAATTTGTATTTTCCCATAATAGATTTCCATCATTTATATTTAAAGCATAAAATTTTGAAATTGTATCTGCAACAATAAGTACTTCACCATTATTTGCTAATAATAAAGAAGGACTTAATTTTCTCTCTTTATTTTTATAAATATTTTTTTTCCAAACTAATTCTTTTGTGGAATTTTTGAAATTGTAGATAGTTCCTTTATTATCGAAAAAAAAAATAAAATCTTTGAAAAAAGAAACTTCAGGTTCAATTATATTAAAATTTTTTATTTTAGGAAATGAATATTTTGAAATTTTTTCTAATTTGCTATCGAAATTTGATCTTCCGTTATTGTTTTTAAGGCTTGATGAATTATCATAATTATTTGTTAGCTTAAATATTATTTTAGGATTAATTTCACTGTTTAGCGCACGGTCCTTCTTAAATATTTCTTTTAAAATGACTTCATTTTTTTCGACATTCTCAGTCTTTGTCCAAAATTTTGATTTTGTATCGAAGGAGCATCCAGACACAATCAATAAAATAAATAATAAATATATATTTCTATTTAAAGTCACGACTTAATCTTATCTTAACCTCGGATATTAAATTTGAACTTGAGTTTTCTAATGTTAAAATTTCCTCGAAAAATTCTTTGGATTTTATCATTTCATTTTTACTTAGATAATACTCTCCAGCAAGATAAAGAGCTTGGGATTTCCATATGCTCTTTGAGTTGATCAAAGGTTGAATGATACTGAAAAATTTCTGATCATCTTCGAAGTTAGAATTAAATATTGCCTTTTTGAGAATTAAAAGCTCTGTAAACTCATCTTTCAGATCAGTCTTGTAAATTAAGATATCGAATAATTCATTTATTTCTTTTTCATCATCAATAAGATCTTCGTCAAGCAGATAATATAAAGCTAATGGTGAATATGTATCATTCTTCGACTCCACAATTTTGACTAACTCAGATTTCAATAAATCTTTTTTAAAATTTTTTTTATTAATTAATAAATTATTAAATTCTTCAGATAGCTTTTTCTTATTATTTTTTTCTAATATCTCAAGACTAAAAATAATAATCGGCGTCAGAATAATAATAATTAAAAAGGCTACAGCCATTTTTTTATTCTGTTTTAAAATTTGTATTAGTTTTTCGCTTTTTGAATCTTTATGTACAAAATTTATTTCTTCACTCATTTTAAATCATATTTCTCAATACAAATTGAAGTATTCCACCATTTTTATAGTACTCAATTTCATTTTTTGTATCTATCCTACTCAATAAATCAATTTTCTTTATTTCTCCATTTAAATATTTTATTTCAACTTTAACTTTATCTTTTGGCTCAATTCCTTTTTTTAAATCTATAACTGAAAATAATTCTGAACCTTTTAAATTAAGATTTTTTCTATTAATGCCATCGATAAATTGTAAAGGCAAAATACCCATTCCAATTAAATTTGAACGGTGAATTCTCTCAAAACTTTCAGCAATAACTAATTTTACTCCTAGAAGTTTTGTTCCTTTTGCCGCCCAATCTCTTGATGAACCTGTACCGTATTCTTTTCCTCCTATTACAATCAAGTCAGTATTTCTTTTTTTATATTCAACTACAGCGTCGTAGACTGGCATCACTTTATTTTCAGGAAATAGTTTTGTAAAACCACCTTCCGTACCGGGGGCAATTTCATTTCTAATCCTTATATTTGCAAATGTGCCTCTCATCATCACTTCGTGATTTCCCCTTCTTGAACCATAAGAATTATAATCTTTGGGAAGTATCTGATTTTTCATAAAATATTCTCCAGTAGGACTTTCTTTTTGAATAGTGCCAGCAGGAGAAATATGATCGGTAGTAATCATATCGCCCAGAATCAAAAGTGGTCTGGCATTTACAATTTCATTAAAACCCTCGGGAGCATCTGATAAATTATCAAAGAATGGAGGTTTTTTTACATAAGTTGAGCCACTATCCCAATTATAAATGCTTGATTGTTTTGTTTTAATTTTCTGCCATTGCTCTGGTCCTTTAGAGATATTTGAATATCTTTTTAAAAACATATCTGGACTCAATGAAGAATTGAGTACATTTTCTATGTCTTTGTTGCTGGGCCATAAATCCTTAAGGAAAATTTTTTTCCCCTTTTTGTCAGTACCTAAATGATCTTTATAAAAGTCAAAACTCATATCTCCTGCAATTGAATAAGCGACAACTAAAGGAGGAGAGGCAAGATAGTTTGCTTTTAAATGGGGTGATATTCTTCCTTCAAAATTTCTATTCCCAGATAGTACTGAAGCAGCATAAATATTATCTTTTTTAATTGCATCAACTATATTTTCATTAATGGGACCTGAGTTACCGATGCAGGTGGTACAGCCATATCCAACGAGATTAAATCCTAGCTTATCTAAGTATATGTTCAGTCCTGCTTTTTCTAAGTAATCAGTTACCACCTGTGAACCTGGTGCCAAAGATGTTTTTACCCATGGTTTTTTATTAAGTCCAAATTCGCAAGCTTTTTTAGCAAGTAATCCAGCTGCGATTAAAACATTTGGGTTTGAGGTATTTGTACAAGATGTAATAGCTGCAATTAAAATTGAACCATCTTGAATACTAAAATCAGTTTTTTTTACTTTAGATTTTAACGGTGAGACTCTGTTGGCAAAATTCTTTAAACTTTGTTTAAAATTTATTGAGGAGTCTGTCAGTAAAACTTTATCCTGAGGTCTTTTTGGCCCGGATATTGTGGGCACAACTTTGGACATATCTAGGGATACTTTATCTGTGAATTCTATATCATCGCTTATCCACAAACCTTGCTCCTTTGCATAAGTTTCAACGATATTTATTTGCTTTTGTGTTCTTCCAGAAAACTCTAGATACTTTAAAGTTTCATCGTCGATCGGAAAAAAACCGCATGTTGCTCCATACTCTGGCGCCATATTTGCAATGGTTGCTCTATCAGCAAGGGTTAAATTTTTCAAACCATCTCCATAAAACTCTACAAATTTCCCAACAACACCTTTGTCTCTCAAAATTTTAACAACTGTTAAAACTAAGTCAGTAGCTGTGGTACCTTCTGGTAATTTGTTTTTCATTTCAAAACCTATTACCTCGGGTATTAACATAGAAATTGGTTGCCCCAACATTCCAGCCTCAGCCTCGATACCTCCAACCCCCCAGCCTAATACTGACAATCCATTTACCATTGTTGTGTGACTATCTGTTCCAACTAATGTGTCAGGAAACAAATATTCTTCTTTATCGAAATTCGATGACCACACTACTTTAGACAAATATTCTAAATTTACCTGATGACATATACCTGTTCCTGGCGGTACAATTCTAAAATTATCAAATGCTTGTTGTCCCCATTTAAGGAAAGAGTATCTTTCTAAATTTCTTTTAAATTCAATATCTACATTATCTTTCAGTGAGCTTTTAGATGAAGATTTATCAACTTGGACCGAGTGGTCGATTACAAGATCTACAGAAGATAAGGGATTTATTTTTTTAGGGTCTTTATTTTTATTTTTTACAGCTTCTCGCATTGCAGCTAAATCTGCAACCGCTGGTATTCCTGTATAATCCTGTAATAAAACTCTCGCTGGTCGATAAGCAATTTCAGTTTCTGATTTTCTTTTTTTCAACCATTCACTAATTGAAATAATTTGTTTTTTATTGACTGTAATTTCGTCTTCATATCTTAGTAAATTTTCTAAAATTACTTTAAGTGATTTGGGAAGTTTTGATATATTTTTCAAACCATTCTCTTCTGCTTTTTTTAATGAATAATATTGATAGTTTTTACCATCAATTTTGATAGTGCTTTTAGAGTTAAATGAATTTTTTTTTCCTGGTTTCATAATTATAAATAAAATGTTGCTATACAACCAACAAGGAGAAATGACATAACATAATTAAAGCTTTTAATAAATTTCTCATTTGTCGCAAATTTCCTCAAAAATTTACCAATTAGAGTCCAAAAAGTAATACTGATACATGCGCAAATAAAAGATATAAGTATTACCCATAATGAGTAATTAATAAAATTTTCTCCACTATTCACATATGTAGAAACAGCTATTACAGCTACTATTACACCTTTAGGGTTTAAAAACTGAAACAGGAATGTTTCTAAAAATTTAACAGGATTTGAAGAAATTTTATTTTTTTTACTATTAGAAAAAGCAATTTTAAAAGCTAAATATAACAAAAAAATAGAACCTGATATTTTTAAAAATGATTGAAAAATTGGATAAAAAGTAAAAATCTTTATAAGTCCGAAATTAACTAAAATAATCATCAGTGTAAAACCGATCACCACCCCAAATATATGTGGCAATGTTTTTAAAATCCCAAAGTTAAACCCCGAATATGACGCAACAATATTATTAGGCCCTGGGGAGCAGCTTGTAACTAGCATGAACATGGTTAAAGATAAAATGTCTGGGTGCATTCTTAAGCAATCGGTAACCCATTTTTAACTTTTTGAGTTGGGTTTAATAAAACAACTTTACCTTCAGAGTCTATGGCACCTAAAATCAAAACTTGTGAGATTACTCCAGCAATATTTTTTTCAGGAAAATTGCAAACGCCTATAACTTGTTTTCCTTTAAGCGAGTTCTCATCATAAAAATGGGTAATTTGAGCTGAAGATTTTTTAATACCAATTTTTTCACCAAAGTCTACTTCAACAATTAATGAGGGTTTTCTTGCTTTTTCATTTTTTTTTACAGATATAACTGTGCCTATTCTTATATCAACTTTGTCGAAAATTTCGTAGGTTATTTGTTCTTTCATGAAATTACTATATAATTTAAATATGAATTTTAAAACTAATTTACAACCTTTTTTTGAAAACTCAATAAAAATTCTAAGTGATTTAATTTCTTTTGAGACCGTTTCTGGAAATAACAATTCATCAATAATTAATTATAGTGAAAATATATTAAAAAAACTTGGCTTTGAATCTTTTAAAACTTTTGATAATAGCAAAGAAAGAATAAATCTTTTTTGCTCTTTAAAATCAAAAAATTCGAAAAAAATTGATCCAATAATTCTGTCTGGTCATACAGATGTGGTTCCTGTTAGTGATGGATGGGAAACCAATCCTTTCAATGCTGTAGTGAAAAACAATAAAATTTATGGAAGAGGCGCAACTGATATGAAAGGCTTCATTGCATGTTTGCTAGCCTACGCTCCAGAATTTTCAAAATCTGACTTAAAAAGAGATATACATTTTTCTTTTACATTTGATGAGGAAACAGCGTGTCAAGGTGCACCAATATTAATTTCAGAATTAAAAAAAAGAGGTATAAAAAAAGGAATCTGTATAGTTGGAGAACCAACGAATATGAAAATTATTGACGCGCACAAAGGTTGTTACGAGTATACAACATACTTTGAAGGTTTAGCTGGTCATAGCTCAAAACCAGGACAAGGAGTAAGTGCAGTTGAGTACGCTTCAAGGTATGTAAACAAACTTTTATCCCTTAGAAAAGATTTAATTAAAAGAAAACCAAAAGATTCTTTTTATCAGCCACCATATTCTACTCTTTCTATAGGAGGAATATTTGGAGGTATAGCGCATAATGTAATAGCAGACAAATGTCATGTAAACTGGGAAACTCGGCCAGTTGTAAAAAAAGATGGTATTTTTTTAAATCAAGAAATAGACAAATTCACAAATGAAATTCTATTACCAGAGATGAAAAAAATTTTCCCAAATTCAAATATACGAAAAGAAATTATTGGAGAAATTGTTGGCTTTGAGAGAAAAAGTGAGTCTGAAGCTTGTGAGTTGGTATCTAGTATTACGGGAGATAATTCCAGACGAGCAGTTTCTTTTGGAACTGAAGCTGGATTATTCCAAGAAATTGGATTAAGCACTGTGGTATGTGGCCCAGGTTCAATAGATCAGGCACACAAAATAAATGAATTTATTGAATTAGATGAAATAAAAAAATGTATTTCTTTTTTAGATGGTTTAAAAAATAAATCTTTAAACTAATCAATTCCAGCCACCAACTGATTTTAGTTCTAAAAACTCAAGAAGACCCTCTTTTCCTGCCTCTCTTCCAATTCCTGAATGCTTAAATCCACCGAATGGGGAGTCTACTGCTAAACCCTTTCCATTTACATCTATCATTCCTGAACGTAACTTTCTAGCTACTCTATGAATTCTTTCTTTGTCTTGAGTTTGAATATAATTTGCTAAACCGTATGGTGTGTCGTTAGCTATTTTAATAGCTTCTTCCTCATTTTCAAATGGAATTACCGATAAAACAGGACCAAATATTTCTGTTTGAGCAATTTCCATTTCATTTTTTACATCTGCAAAAACTGTTGGTCTCACATAATATCCTTTGGATAATCCTTTAGGCTTACCTAGACCGCCTGCAATCAATCTAGCACCTTCTTTAATGCCGTTTTCGATCAGAACCTGAATTTTTTGATACTGTATTTGAGATATTACTGGTCCTATATGCTGACCCTCTTTCTGTGGGTCATCAACCTTAAAATTATTTGTTATTTCAATTAATTTTTCAATTGTTTCATTGTAAATAGATTTCTCAACTAACATTCTTGTGGGAGCGTTACATGATTGGCCGGAATTTCTGAAACATCTGATAACGCCCCATTCAATTGAGTCTGGATTTGCATCTTTGAAAATAATATTCGCACCTTTGCCACCAAGTTCCAAGCTTAATCTTTTAAAATCATTTGCTGCATTTTTTGAAACTTGAGCACCAGCTCGTGTTGAACCAGTAAAAGAAATCATGTTAACGTCTGGATGGTTTGTTAATTCATTGCCAGTGGTTTCACCATCTCCATTTATTAGGTTAAAAACTCCTGGAGGAAAGTTACTTTCATGAATAATTTCTGCTAATATCATTGCAGACAATGGTGCAAGTTCAGAAGGTTTTAAAACTACTGTACATCCTGCAGCTAGAGCTGGAATTACCTTGAGACAAACTTGGTTCATTGGCCAATTCCAAGGGGTTATTAAAGCACAAACTCCTTTGGGTTCATAAATTATTCTTTGATTAGGAGCATGATCTCCAAGAGGTTTTTCAAATTGAAAATCTTTTAAGTATTTAATGAAAGATTTGGTATGGCTTGCTCCAGCACCTGTTTGAAATTTTGAAGCAAAATCTTTTGGTGCCCCAATTTCTTTTGTTATTACTTCAGCAAAGTCAGCCCACCTTTTTTTATAATTTGAGTATAATTTTTCTAGCAACTCTATTCTTTGACTTTTTGGTGAAAAGGCCCAAGTGCTAAAAGCCTTTTTTGCTGAACTTACTGCAAAATCTACATCTTCTTTAATTCCAAGAGAAATTACAGCAAATTCTTTTTCATTCGCAGGATTAATGATCTTAATCTCTTTATTGCTTTTTGGATTAACCCACTTGCCGTTGATATAAAAGTTTTTTTTATTCTCCATTGAGGAAAGTTATACTTTCTTTATTTTTTTGCAAATAAATTTGTTAATTCATAAACTATCGTCGCGGCTGCTAAAGAAGTAACCTCTGCATGATCATATGCTGGGGATACTTCTACAACATCTGCAGAAATTAAATTAATTCCTGACAAACCTCTTAGAACATTAACCATTTCTCTTGTTGTCATTCCTGCAATTTCTGGTGTTCCTGTTCCAGGTGCAAATGCAGGATCTAAAACATCTATATCAATTGATAAATAAACTGGACTATCTCCCACTCTTTTTTTTATTCGTTTTACAATTGCATCGATGCCCTCAGACTGAAATTCATCACAATGTATAATCTTAAATCCAAAACTTTCGTCATTTTTAATATCCTCTCTACTGTAAAGTGGTCCCCGAATTCCAACGTGCATAGAAGCATTATCTAAAAATAAATTTTCCTCTCTTGCTCTTCTAAAAGGAGTTCCATGAGTGTAAGGAGCGCCAAAATAAGTATCCCATGTATCTAAGTGTGCATCAAAATGGACTAGAGCAACTGGGCCTTTATTGATTTTATTGACTGCCTTCAGTAAAGGAAATGCGATTGTGTGATCACCTCCTAGACTTATAATTCCCTTTGTTATTTTCAAAAGGTTAAATGCACCTTCCTCAATCTGATTAATTGCTTCTTTTATATTAAAAGGGTTACAGGTAATATCTCCAGCGTCAGTAACCTGTTGTGCTTTAAATGGTTCAATGTCATAATTTGGATGATAATTTGTTCTAAGGTGCCTTGATGCTTGTCTTATACTTTGAGGTCCAAATCTTGCACCTGGTCTAAAACTTGTTCCTGCATCAAAAGGAATGCCAACTATAGCTACATCACATTTTTCAACATCTCTTAATTCTGGCAATCTAGCAAAAGTAGAAGGGCCTGCATATCTTGGTACTTTCGTACCACTTACGGGCTCTATGGTTTCTTTAAAAATTTTTTTTTTCATAATAAAACTCTATCACATTCTTATTATTTGGAATATCTTGAATAGTATTAATATGAAATTATTTAAACTAGTTTTGCTGTCCTTTTTTTTAACTACAATTGCAAAAACGGATGCTGTTTATGAAATAATCAAAATTCCTAATCTTAAAGTATATAATATTAAAGCAGAGAATAAGCTTAGATACCTCTATGCTGATAAACCATTTACTATTGGACCCAAAAAAAATATTAACTGTTATAATCCCTCAAAAAGCAAACTTGAAAATAAATAAAGAGTTATTGAAAGAAATTTAAACAAATACTCAAAAGAATTTTTAAAAAAAATAAACCTTAAATATATTGTTCTTTGTGAAGATTTGAGTATATCTGGAATTAATACTGCTGGTATACCAGATAATATAATGAGAACTCTTATACTAGATATAAGTTTTAATCAAAAATATTTTGAAAGAGTAATACACCATGAACTATTTCACGTTATTAACGACAATTTTAAAGAATTTTTTGATGAAAATATTTGGTCAAGTTATAATCCAGTGCAATTTAATTATGCAAAATGTTCAACATGTACAAATAAGTTAGGACTAGATACATTTTTAAAAACAAATGGTTTTATAACTGAGTACGCACAATCTACTGTGTCTGAAGACATGGCAGAGGTATTTTCACACATAATGTTTGGAAATTTGCCACATGTAATTGACCCAATTCTAAAAAAAAAAATAAATTTTATTAAAACAAATTTAAAAAGAATAGATAAAAATTTTCCTTTATGATTAAAAAAATAAAACCCTCTTTATCAGAAAAAATATTATTCTTTTTTATATTAATTTTGGCTATCTTTTCTTTTACTTTTTATTTTGTTTTGAAAAATAAATGTTTATTTATAGAAAATCTTGATCCAAAAAAAATAGTTTTTGAAAAACCTGAAAATATAGCAGTAATGAATGTAAGTTGTGGGAATGTAATAATCGAGCTGTATCCTGATATTTCACCAATTGCTGTAAACAGATTTAAAACTTTAGTTCAAGCACATGCCTATGATAATATTGCATTTCATAGAGTAATAAAAGATGTACTCGTTCAAGCTGGTGATTTGGAATTTGGAAAAAAAGGAAATTTAGATTATGGAAGAATTGGGACAGGGCAGTCTGGTCTTGGTACTATAAATTCTGAGGTGGAAACTGCATTTATCTTTGAAAGAGGCACAGTCGCACTAGCAAGATTGCAAGAATTTAATACCGAGGATAGTCAATTTTTTATTTTATTAAGAGATGAACCATTATATGAAAATGAATACACTCCGATAGGAAAAGTGATTTTTGGAATTGAGGCTTTAGATAAAATAAAGTATCTTGAAAAATCTCAATATGTACTTAGGCCAGATTTTATTAATAGTTTAAAAATGTTAATTAATTAAGGGTTTTCCTGTTAATAAAGTATGTTTGATTCTGTCTTGCGTTTTTTTTGTTTCAATCAATTTCATAAAAGCATCTAACTCTAGCTTAAATAAGTCATCTTCTGTTAAAACTTTATCAATTGTGGTGTCTCCTCCACTTAAAACAAAAGCTAATTCTTTTGCTACTTCAACGCCGTGATCTAATATTACCTTATCATTATAAAGTTTTTTTAAAATTTTGTCCATTTCTTCTCTTACTGCCTTTCCAGGTAATTTAAATTTTAATTCATTTGGTGTTTTAAAATCTTTATTATTTTTAAGAATATTTTTGGAAACCTCTAATAAACTATTTCTATTCATTATTTTTTTGTCCTCTGGTCTTAAGTATTTTAAAGGTTCAGCTTCTACAGGCGAGGTGGCAGTTTTTCCATAACCAATTATATCAAATACTTTTAATGGCGCATAATTAGGGTCTAATTTTGCCTCGTCGGTATCCATCCATCTTGACAACATTTCTTTACACCCACCACCAGCTGGTATTAAGCCAACAATAGTTTCAACTAAACCAACAACAATATTTGTATGAGATACAACAAAATTACTCTGTACCATAACTTCAAATCCTCCGCCTAAAGTTAGTCCTGACGGAGCGGAAATTACTGGGTGTTTTGAATACTTTAAATGCTTACATGTCTCTTGAAAATATTTAATAAATTTTTCAATAGATTTAAAATCGTTTTTGTTTGCAAACTCCATAGTATACGTTAAATTTACCCCAGCAGAAAACTGCATACTTTCATTCATAATAATTAGTGGTTTATCTGTTGCTTTTTTTAAAGCGTCCATGGAGTCATAGTCCAAAGCATTAGCTTTAGTAGTAAACTCTACAATATTATATTCATTAAATCTGTAAATTTTAGCTGAATCATTTCCGTCAACACTCTTAGCGGTTTTCTTAACTTTTCCTAATGTTTCAATATTCGTATACTTTTGTCTTTCACCATAAAAATTTTCATTTTTTGTTTTTGATAATTGTTCCAAAAAATTATTTCCTTCAAAATCATCAACCTTATCAAAAAAGTTTTTAACACCTATTTCTTCGAGCATTTCAAAGGGTCCTTTTGCCCAATTGAAACCAAGTCTCATAGCCTCATCTATATCATTAAATTCCTTTGTGATGTTTGGTATTAGTGAAGATGCATATTTTATAATTTTGGATAAAACCGACCACGCATAGTCTCCATATTTATCATTTCTATTAATTAATTTTTTTAAATTTACTTTATCTAATCCAAGTTCAATTTTTTTGCTTGGAAGATACTCTCCTGTTTCCAAATTAATTGCTTCCATAACTTTGGAATTACCCTTTTTATTCATTTTATAGAAACCACCCTTACCCTTTCTTCCTGTGTAACCTGAATCAACCAATTTTTTAACAAGCGGGATTTCTTTTGCAACGGCATGAAATACATCATTTTTTGGTAATTCTTTAATAAAGCTTTTTAACACATCAGCCATAAGATCAATTCCGATTAGATCATATAGTCCAAACACTCCAGTCTTAGGAATTCCCATAGGTCTTCCAAAAATTGCATCAGCTTCCTCTACCGAGAGTTTCATATTAAAAGCTTCGGTCATTGCTACTTGCATAGCATAAACACCAACTCTATTTCCTAAAAAACCTGGAGTATCATTACAAATTATTGCACCTTTACCCAATTCTATCTCACAAAATTCTTTCAATTTATTAATTTTGCTAAGGTCATTATTCTCATTTTTTACTATTTCTAAAAGACCCATATATCTAACGGGGTTAAAGAAATGAGTTATACAAAAATCCTTTTTTTCTTTTTCTGACATATTTTGTGATAAAACTTTAATAGGAATGGAAGAGGTATTTGAGGAAACTATTGCTCCATCTTTTCTTACTTTAAAGATTTTTTCATAAATTTCATGCTTTATATCTATCCTTTCCACTACCGCCTCGACTATCCAATCTGCTTTTTTAACAACATCAAAATCTTCCTTTATATTCCCAACTTTGATATTATTTATTTTTGACTTATCAATCAGTAATGGTGGTCTTGATTTGAAAATTCTATCTCTAGCATTTTTGCTAATTTCAGTTGTTAAATCTAATAATGTAACAGGTATATCTGCGTTGCATAAATGAGCAGCGATACCCGAGCCCATCGTACCTGATCCAATTACAACGACTTGATTAATTTTCATAATGTGTAGTATTTATGTTTAATTTTATTGTGTCAATGATTTAAGATTACACATTTCTTTTACATGATTTATATTAGTCTCACAACATCCTCCCATTATAGTTGCTCCTTTTTTTTGCATATTTTCAATAAAATTTTGAAAAATTTTATCAGAAAAGTTCTTTCTCACTCCCAAAAATTTATTTGGGTTATTTCCAATTTCATTGAATTTAGCTTTATTTAATTTAAATGCTGGAAGAGGATTATTTACTTTCCACAAGTTAAACTTAAAACCGAAAGGAAGCTTTTGATCTTTTAAATAAGTAATATTTTTATCTATTATTTCTGGAGACACACATGCAAAAATTACTCCTAAAATATTTTCATTATCTATTTTCGTTAATGTTTCTTTAATACTCTCACCAGAGGGCAATTTACCATCATTTTTAATATGAATACCAATTAATGATTTTTTATTAAATTTGCGTGAAATTTTATTACCAATCTCAATTTCTTTGATGCTAGATAGGACATCTAAATAAAAAAAATCTGAAAATTCATTTATTAATTCAGCTTGAGAAAAAAAATCTTTTTCTATTTCATTTCGTTCCCTTTTATCAGCTAAATATGTAGAGTTTTGAGGGGGTAAACTTCCAGCTATTAAAACATTTTTTTTTGACAAATGTCTTGCTTTGATTGCTAACTTTCCTGCTAATTCATTTAATTCTTTAAAAAGACCTAAAGCTCTATTCTCTTTTAACCTTATTCTTCTAGTAGCAAATGTATTTGTAGTGATTACATCAGCGCCCGCTTTAATAAAATCTAAGTGAGTCTTAATTAAAAGTTCGTGGTATTTTTCTTCTATTAGTGCTGAAGCGGACCATAAAGTGCCTTTTGCTTTTACTCCTCTTGAAAGTAATTCCTGACCTAATCCACCATCTAAAATTTTCAAGGTTCTAAAATAATCCCTGTTCATATTTTAGGATTTATTTATCTAGTTATTCCCCTAAGTCTCTCTGATCTTCTTCTTAAAAGTTCTGCTGTAACTAAAATAAGAGTTGAAAGTATTATCAAGCAAGTAGCCACAGCTAATATAGTAGGACTAAGTTGTTCTCTTAATCCTGTCCACATTTGAATGGGTATTGTAGTGTTTTCTAAACCAGCCAAAAATAACACAACGACTACTTCATCAAAAGACGTTACAAAGGCAAATAGCCCTCCAGAAATAACTCCCGGTAATATCAGTGGTAAAGTAATTTTCATAAATGTATTAACGGGATCGCTTCCTAGGCTTGCTGCAGCTCTAGTGACACTATGATCAAAACCTGACAAGGTAGCTGTAACAGTAATTACTACAAATGGTGTACCTAAAATAATATGAGCCAAAATAATCCCTGTATGAGTGGCCGCTAAACCTGCCTTGGCCATAAAAAAGAAAATTGCTACACCTGAAATAATCAGAGGAACAATCATTGGAGAAATTAAAGTAGCCATTATTAATCCTTTATATGGCATATGTCTACTACTTAAGCCTAAAGCAGCGACGGTTCCCAAAATTACTGATCCTAACGTCGCGAATACAGCGATAATAAAACTATTTTTTGCAGCGAGGCCCCAAGGGTTTTTTGTTCCATAAATCATATCTTTATACCACCTTAATGAGAACGCATCAGGATCTAAACTTTTCATACCATCTGAAAAACTTAAAAATTCTTCTGCATTAAATGATAAAGGGAAAATTACAAATAGCGGAGCGATTAAAAAAAAGAAAACGCACGTACATATTAAAATATAAATATAATGCCATATTCTGTAATGTGGTTCAGTATATTTTGGTAATGCCATAATTATCCTAATTTAATATTATCTATTCCAACAAGTTTATTATATATCCAGTAAATTGCTAAAACACCTGCTAGCAACATTAATCCCATTGCTGATGCAAAACTCCAATCTAACGTGCTTTTCATATGAAAAGCAATTTGGTTACTAATCAGTGTTCCTGATGCTCCCCCAACTTATGCTGGCGTAATGTAATAACCTATAGCTAATATAAATACTAAAAGGCATCCAGCTCCGATTCCTGGTATTGTAAGGGGAAAATATATTTTCCAAAAAGCTACGAAAGGTGTACCTCCTAATGATTTTCCAGCCCTCATTAAACTTGGAGATATAGTTTTCATCACACTATATAGTGGCAATACCATGAAAGGTAATAAAATTTGCGTCATAGCTACATAAGTACCAGTTTTATTATACATCATCTCTGGTCGTGCATCATCAGCAACGAGGCCTATCATTACAAAAAAATCGTTAACCACTCCTTGTTGTTGTAAAAGAATCATCCAACTTGCTGTTCTTACTAAAAGCGAAGTCCAAAATGGTAACAGCACACAAATCATTAGTAAATTACTATACTTCATTGGAAGAGTTGCTAACAAATGAGCAATAGGGTATGCCATTAAAAAACATAATAAGGTAACAAAGAAGGCAATTTCTAAAGTTCTTAACCATAAAACTCTATGTATTTGTCTATCCTCGGGTACACTAACAATTTCTCCATCTTCGTTTTTGTACATATCAATACCTTTTAAATATTTTGCGCTAGTGTATTCAGGGGATCTTGTTTTTATTGCTCTCCAATATTCAACGTTTTGCCATCTAGGATGAACGGCCATTATTTGTTCTTTATAGTTTCCTTCTTCAAACTTATTTATTTTACGTTTTAATTTTTTTAAAATACTTTTAAATCCATTTTTGGAATAATTTAGTTGTGTTGCTAGTTTACCAAAAGTTTTTTGTTCAACTAAAAGTTTATAATCTTCATAAAAAGATTTAAAAACTTCCTCCGGTGGTAAATCCTTGCCGTCCCAATTTTCCATTGATTTAAAAGTTTTTGGAAGCATGTTTGTAACCATCTTATCGTCTACACTTCGCATCAACATATCCCCGATAGGGAAAATATAAGTGATCAATAAAAAAATTAATAATGGTGCAACCAATAAAAAAGCTTTTATCTTGTTTTTTCTTTCAGCTTTTTTTAAGCTTTCTTCTAGAGGTATACCATCTGTTGTTAATATTTTTTGTGTCTCATTACTCATAAAAAAAAAGGGCGGTTATAAATAACCGCCCTTAATATAATATATTATTTAAGTCTTTAAAACTTAAATTATAGACCAGCTTTCATTGCTTCCCATTTTTCTCCAAGTTCTGTGCCATTATCAGCCCAGAAAATTGGGTCAACTAAGAAGTAATTTTTAGTATTTGCTGGTGCAGTTGGCATTTGAGGTACCATGTTTGTTTTACCATCTTTGTACCAAGGCTCACCCGCTTCCATAACTTTAAGAGATGATTTTCTCCATGGTGCATAAGCAATGTACTTCGCGCTTCCTGCTAATCCTTGTGTACTTGTCATTTCAGCTAAAGCTTTTTTAGCGTCAGCTTCGTTTGGTCCACCTTTTACTAGAACAAAATATTCATAGTCAAGACCTTGACCATCCCAAACTTGTTTGATTGGTGCACCCTCGCCGATTTCTGCGTTGAAGAATCTTCCGTTCCAACCAGTTGCCATAACAACTTCACCAGAAACTAATAATTCTGGTGGTTGCGCACCTGCTGACCAGAATACACATCCTCCATTAGGATCAGTGCATAGAGCTTTAATTTTATCAAGAGCTCTTTGAACACCTTTTTCAGTGTTTAAAGTTTTGTAAATTTTTGCCCCACCTTTACCTGGCTTAACACCATCAGCTGCTAAAGCGATTTCTAAATTTGTTAAAGCGCTTTTATAGATAGCTCTTTTTCCAGGGAATTTTTTTGTGTCAAAGAAATCTTTTATTGTCTTTGGATTACCTTTTACATTGTTAGTGTTATAAGCATAAGTCCAAGAGTATAAAATATTTCCTACAGCACATTTACTTGGCATTGGCGCAAAGAAGTCCTTGCTTGCCTTTGTACCATCTGGAGCTGGTGGAAAGTCTTTGTCAAAGTCAAACTCAACAAATAAACCTTCATCACATCCCGTAATAGTATCCATTGCAAATACGTCGATTATATCCCACGTAATTTTGCCAGCCTCTTTTTGTGCTTTAATTTCTGATAAT
>MDTA01026188.1_pt1 | contig 31567 bp, 33 predicted proteins | sample 811151 | NCBI WGS metagenome assembly MDTA01 (sample SAMN05326648, study PRJNA326480) | marine metagenome | isolation source: seawater | place: Indian Ocean: South | collected 2010
ATGCAAAAAATTTAAGTGGTGGTCAGAAACAAAAAATAGCTATTGCCCGAGCCTTATATAAAAACTCGGATATAATAATTCTTGACGAAGCAACAAATGCAATCGATAAAAAATCTGAAACAGAACTTTTTTCGAATATAAAAAGAATGAATTTAAATAAAGTTTTTCTTATCATTTCACATAGTAAAAATGTGTTAAATTTTTGTAATAAGAAATTTATTTTAAAAGATGGAAAATTAGAGGAAATAAAATGAATAAAGTTCTAGTAACTGGTGGATGTGGTTTTATAGGTTTTCATATGATCAAAAGGTTAATAACAAATAATTATAAAGTTTTAAATCTAGATTTTCTTGGTTATGCTTCCTCAAAGAAAGATCTTAACTTTAAAAAAAACTATCAATTTAAAAAGGTCGATATTAAAAATTTTGTAAAGCTAAAAGAAGTAATTTTAGATTTTTCTCCAGATTACATTCTTAATTTTGCTGCAGAGTCTCATGTTGATAACTCTATAAAAGATTCATCGCCATTTATTTATTCCAATATTGTAGGAACATTTAACCTTCTAGAGATTTCAAGAGGTCTAAAAAATAATTTCAAAAAATTTATTCATATATCAACTGATGAAGTTTTTGGTTCCTTGAAGCTAAATACAAAAAAGAAATTTACAGAGCAGTCTGTTTATGATCCAAGTTCACCCTACTCAGCCTCAAAAGCATCATCTGATCATTTAGTCAAAGCTTGGGGAAGAACTTATAAAACTCCATTTATCATTACAAATTGTAGTAATAATTTTGGACCAAGGCAATTTCATGAAAAACTTATTCCAGTAGTAATTAATTCATGTATCAATAATTGTGAAATACCAATTTATGGAAACGGAAAAAATATAAGAGATTGGATTTATGTTGAAGATCACTGTGAAGCAATAGAACTAATTATAAAAAAAGGAAAATTGTTTACACAATATTTAATTGGAAGTAGGAATAATTTATCAAATATAAAACTGGTAAAAAAAATCTGTAAAATTTTAGATAGAATAGTGCCCAATAAATTCGGTTTAAAGTCATACAGTGAGTTAATTACTTTTGTAAAAGATAGACTTGGCCATGATAAAAGATATTCTATTGAACCAGGAAAGATAGAAAAAGAATTAAAATGGAAACCAAAACATAACTTTGACTCAGCATTACTAACAACGATAAAATGGTATCTAAATAATAAGAATTATTGGAAATGACAATTAAAAAAGGAATATTATTAGCTGGTGGCTATGGAACAAGGTTGCACCCTACTACCCTTGCAGTAAACAAGCATTTATTGAATATCTACAGTAAACCAATGATTTATTACTCTTTAAGCACCTTGATGCTTGCAGATATTAGAGAGATATTGATCATAACACTGCCTGAAGATTTACAATTATATAAAAATTTGTTTAGCGATGGTAAATATTTGGGTATGAAGATTTCTTATGAAATACAGAAAGAACCGAAAGGAATAGCAGAATCAATTATTATAGCTGAAAATTTTATTGGTAAAGATGATTTTGCTCTTTTATTGGGTGATAATTTTTTTTACTCTGAAAATTTTACTAATATTCTTAAAAGCTCTATTAATAAGGTTAAAGGGGCATTTATTTTTGCCTATTATGTCAATAACCCTCAAGACTACGGTGTAGTAGAATTTGATAAGAATAAAAAAATTATGTCAATTAAAGAAAAACCAAAGAACTCAAATTCTAATTTTGCAATAACTGGACTATATTTCTATAAAAATATAGCTAAAAATTTTGTAAAAAAAATTAAACCTTCAAAAAGAGGAGAGCTTGAAATTTCAAGTCTTAATAATTACTTCAAAAAAAAAAACTTACTGGATGTAGAGGTACTTGGTAGAGGCGTAGCGTGGTTGGATACAGGTTCATATGACGGCTTACTGGAAGCTAGTAACTTTGTATTTTCCATAGAAAAAAGACAATCTCTTTTAATTAATTGTCCCGATGAAATAGCATATAGAAAAAAATGGATAGATAACAAAACCCTCATAGAAAACGCTAATAAATTAAAAAAATCTTCATATGGCAAGTATCTTCTAAAAGTATCAAAAGAAACTCTATATTATTAATAAAAAATGAGAAATGACTTTTTAACCTTTGGCAAACCTAGGATTACAAACGAAGATATAAAAAATGTAGTCAAAATTTTAAAATCTGGTTGGATAGGCACTGGCCCGATAGTTAAGAAGTTTGAAGATGAATTTTCTAAATTTAAAAATGTTGATAGTTCAAAAGTTTTAGCCTTAAACTCATGTACATCAGCAATAACCCTTGCTCTAAAAACACTTAATTTTGAAAAAAATTCAGAAATTATTACCACTCCCATGACTTTTTGTTCAACAGTCAACACAATAATAAATGCCAACCTTAAGCCAGTCTTTGTAGACATAAATGAAAATACAAGAAATATAAACCCTGATTTGATTGAAAAAAAAATCTCGAAAAAAACTAAAGCTATTTTAATAGTCCACTTCGCTGGAATGCCATGTGAAATGGATAAAATTCTAAAAATTACTAAAAAATATAAACTTAAGTTAATAGAAGACTGTGCGCATTCAATTGAATCTGAATATAAAGGAAAAAAAATTGGTACGTTTGGTGATTTTTCTTGTTTTAGTTTTTATGCTAATAAAAACATTACCACTGGTGGTGAAGGAGGTATATTAATCTGTAAATCAAAAAAGAATGCTGAGTTCTGCAAGAAATTAGCACTTCATGGAATGTCAAAAGATGCGTGGAAAAGGTTTAATAAAAAAGGATTTTCTCACTATGATGTTATTTATAGTGGGTTTAAATATAACTTAACTGATTTAGCTGCTTCAACTGGTTTAGGTGGACTTAAATTAATTAAAGAAAATCTCAAAAAAAGGATATAGATTTGTAAATATTATGAAAAAAATTTAAAAAACCTACCAATTATACTCCCAGATTTTTGTTATGGTAAAGATATAGTTCATGCTCATCATCTCTATAATATTATTATAACAAATCATTCAAGTTTTAATAGAGACGAGGTCATTAAAAAGTTGAATGACTTAAATATTGGTGCTGGTATTCATTACCAATGTATAACTAAGTTTACTTTTTATCGTAAGAAATTTTCATTTAAAAAAAATTCTTTTCCAATAGCTGAAAAAATTGGAGAAAATAACATTAGTTTACCTTTATCTCCAGGAATGAAAAAGTATGATGCAAAAACTGTTGTAGATGCTATAAAAAGAATTTTTTATGAATAATACTTACTCCTTAAAAACATTATTTAATGTTGAGAAACATACAGTAATCGTTACTGGTGCAAACGGACAAGTTGGTTCAGAAATTGTAGATGCATTAATTGATTTAGGGTCAAAGGTTATTGCTGTTGATATAGAATTTAAAAACTTGGAAAAACATAAATCAAACGAAAACTTTATCAAATTTAAATGTGATATAACTAGTGAAAAAAATGTCAAAAAACTTTATGCACAACTAAATAACAAAAATACTCAACCAACTGCTCTAATAAATAATGCTGGTATAAGCTTCTTTAATCATTTTCTTGAGAGAAGTGAAGAAGAGCTAGATAAAACATATGAAGTTAATCTTAAAGCATCAGTTTTGTTGATTAGATATTTTTATAAAATGAGTTCAAAAAAAAAGTTTACAAGAAAAATAATTAATATTGCCTCTCACTATGGAATAATTGCGCCTAACTTTAGTATTTACAGCGAAGGGGATAGAAGAAATTCAGAAATTTATGGTGCTACAAAAGCAGGTTTAATTCAAATCACAAAGTATTTTTCTACTTACAGTTACAAATACAATATACTTGTAAATGCTATCGCCCCAGGTGGAATCTTTAACCCAAAGTCTCCACAATCCTCAAAATTTAAAAAAAAATATTCGGAAATTTGCCCTTTGAAGAGAATGGCGGAAACTAAAGAGGTAATTGGAGCAATAATTTATTTGCTATCAGATTCATCATCTTATACAAATGGGCATACTATAGTGATCGATGGAGGGTTTTCAGTTTGGTAAAGTCTCAAGAAAAAGTAATTAGAGTTCTAAAAAAAAAAATAGGTTGTTCAGAACCCACATTTATAATTGCTGAAATTGGAATTAATCATAACGGGGATATGAAAACAGCTAAAAAACTAATTCTTGAAGCAAAAAAATCCGGTGCTGATGCAATAAAACTTCAAACTTATATCACGGAGCAAAGAGTACCTAAAGATCACGCTGTATTTGATATTTTAAAAAAATGTGAGCTTAGTTTTAAAAATCAAGAGGAACTTTTTAATTACTCAAAAGAGATAAATATAATTCCTTTTAGCACACCTTTTGACGAAGAATCACTTATCTTTTTGGAATCAATAGAATGCTCAATTTATAAAATTGCAAGTTTTGATACTGTTAATCATAATCTTTTAAGTCAAGCAGCAAAATTAAAACGTCCAGTAATAATCTCAACAGGTATGACAAATTTTAGTGAGCTCAAAGAAGTATTAAATATTTTTAAAAACATTGATATAGCTTTGATGCATTGCGTTTCCTCTTATCCACTAAAAAACACTGATTCCGATTTAAGCGTGATAAAAACACTATTAAATCTAAATGCTGGTCCAGTAGGATATTCAGACCATTCATTAGGAATTGAGGTTCCTGTTCTCGCTGTTGCAGCAGGAGCAAAATTAATTGAAAAACACTTTACTTTAAATAGAAAAGAAAAAGGGCCAGATCACTCTTTATCAGCGGATCCAAGGACATTGTCAAAACTGGTACAAGAAATTAGGAAAATAGAAGAGATTTTTGGAAATCCATCTCTAAGATTACGAAAATGTGAAGAGAATGCGCGAAGTTTTAGAAGATACACAAAGAAAAATTAAATTCTTATTTAGATGTGATGTTGGAACGAAAAACGAAGTTGGGACAGGGCATCTTATAAGGTCTGTTGCTCTAGCCAAAAAATTAAACCAAGATAACAATTTGAAAAATGAAAATACAATATTTCTTACGAGCTATGAAAAAAAATTTAGTTTTGTTGAAAATATCTTAAAAAAAAATAACTTTAAACTTCAGTATATTAATTTAAAAAAAGCACCCCCCAACTCTAATGAAGAATTTGAGATCATAAAAAAAATTAATCCTCAAATAATTATCTTTGATAGAATTAAAACAAATAAAAGCTTTATATCAAAATTTCAAAAATATAAATTTAAAACTGTTTTATTAGATGACATTGGAAGTGCTATCAGTCATGCAAATTTAGTAATTTGCCCAATTTTTTTTGACAGACCGCTTAATAAAAAAATATACAAAGGTTTCAAATATATGATTTTTTCAGAAATAAAAAGAAAAAAAAAAAATTTAAAAAAAAATATATTCACTATTACGGTTTCATTTGGTGGATATGATAAAAGAAAATTATTTTTTTTTTTAATGAAAAATTTTCATAAAATTGACTCAAAATATAGATTTAACCTCATATTTGGTTTTGAAAAAGAGAAAGTTAACAGTCAAATTCTAAAATATATTTCTAAATTTGAAAATATAAATACATTTTTTAGACCCAAAAATTATTCAGATATTTTATTTAAAACTGATCTTGCAATAATCAGTGGTGGTTTGACGCTCATAGAGTTCCTTAGCATTGGTGTGCCAACCATTGCTTTACCTCAATACAAGCATCAATATTCAACCATAAAAATTCTGGAAAATTTAGGGTGTACAATTATGGGTTCAAAACAGTATAAATTAAACTGGGTTTTTTTTTTCAAAATTTTCAATAATCTAATCAATAATTACAAATTAAGAAAAAATATGTCTATTAAGGGTAAAAAAATTATTGACAGTAACGGAAAAGAAAGAGTATCAAAACTTATAAGTAAGTTATTATGATTAAAACTATTATATTTGGATGTCAAAAAATAACACTTGATATTATAGACTATTTAATTAAAGAAAAACGTGTAAAAATTTTGAAACTTTATACATATGAGTTACCAGCAGACTATGCCAGAACAAAATTATCACTTGTAAATGAGGCGAAAAATAGAAATATCGAGGTAGTTAATTCTAAAAACTTTTCTCAGAATGATATTGATAACATAAGCTTGCTATCACCTGATGTCATAATTAGTTCATATTACAGAAAACTTTTACCAAAGCAAATTTTTTCAAAAGCAAAAATTTCTATGAATATTCATCCAAGTTATCTACCTTATTATAGAGGTCCAGTACCAACAGCCTGGGCTATTTTAAATGGGGAAAATAAATTTGGGGTATCTATCCATGAAATTGATAATGGAATTGATACAGGAAATATTTTCATTCAGAAATTATACAATATCAAACCCCTTGAAACTGGTTATGAATTATATAGTAGAGCAATGGAAAAGGGTTTTCAGCTTTTTAAAAATAGTTTTTTTAAAATTGTAGAAGGTAAGATTAAATCCAAAAAACAAAAAGATGGCGGAAGTTATTATGGCATATTAAAGGACGAAGTGATGATTAACTGGGCTGATACAAAAGAGAATATTGTTAACAAAGTTCGTGTTCGTGCTAGACCATATAATCCGATGCAGACATGTTTATACAGTAAATATCTTATCATTAATAAAATTATTCCTTATAAAAAAAAATTATTAATTCAAAAACCTGGTTATATTCTTAAAGTATTAGGTAAAAATAAACTCTTAGTGTCAGTTGCAAATGGAGCTGTAATTGTCGATGAATATGAGTTTTTTCCAAGCCTAAGTCAGCATGAAGAAAAAATATATATTAAAGCTGGGAACTTTTTTTCCTCAAATCTTTCTTAAAATGTGGGTTCATTAATATTCATGAAAAGAATTCTCAAAAATTTGGCCATAATACCAGCAAGAATTGGTTCAAAAAGAATAAAAAAAAAAAATTTAAGAAAATTAAATAATAAACCAATAATTTCTTATACAATAGAAGCTGCACTAAAAAGTAGACTGTTTGATAAAATACACGTTTCAACTGATTCAGATGAAATTGAAGAAATATGTAATAATTTTGGCCTCAAAATTGACTTTAAAAGACCAAAAAATCTATGCTCTCATAATTCAGTATTAAATGATGTAGTAAAATACATACTAAAAAAATTTGAGAAAAATGAAATTTTTTTTGATAATTTTTGTATGCTTTGGCCAACTTCACCACTTCGTAATCATCAAGATATTATTGAATCTTATAACCTTTTGGTTAAAAAAAAGGCTAACGGAATCGTGAGTGTCTCCAAATATGAGCTACCTTTTTTTTGTGCACAGAAACTAGAGACCAATGGATTTTTAAAAAAAATTTTTAAATATAAGTTTTGGGAGAAAACAAATCCCGAGGTATATTGTGATTGTGGTTCTTTAGTGTGGAACAAAGTCGAAGCATTTAAAAAATCTGGTACCTGGCTACCACCAAAAACACTTGGGTATCATATGCCGAAATATAAATCATTAGACATTGATAATGAAGACGACTGGGAACTTTTGGAATTCTACTACCAAAAATATGCAAAAAAGTGAATATATAATGATTTGTAAGGCTCCCCAACGATATGGGGGGCTAGAGGTAATTTCACCAATAGTAAGTGAGATAAAGAAATTAATTGAAGTTAAGGCATATCTTTATTTTCATAAAAACTCAAAGTGTTTTGTTCAATTTAAAAAGGACAAGTATTTAAAAAGGATTGTCGAGAAAATTTTTGCTAAAAACATTAATTTTTTCTTATTTTTTAAATTTACTATAATAAAGCATCTTTTATTAAACCCTAAAAAAAAACTTATTGTTTTCTTACCTTACGAAAAAACAGGAATCTTTGAAAAATTGTTATCTAAAAAAATAGACTTTATTAACTACCCTAAAACAACCTCATTAAAAAATCTATCAATTAAAAGTAAAATAACTTGTTTAAAAATGGTGGGAGAGAAAAATAATATAGGTATACCAAAATTTTATGCTTCATGGATGGACAATTTAAAAACCAAGCGAAGAAAAAAAAATTTGCTTATTATTCTTCCGTCTGTTGTTGAAAATATTTTTAATCAAAAAGATTTTGAAAATTGGTTAGAAGATATTTTTACAGTCATAAAAAACAGTAAAAGTCCAGTCATTGTCAAGCCTCACCCGATGCAGAAAAAACAAGAAATTTTAATTTTAAAAAAGAAGGCATTAGAGTTCAAAATTCGTAATATGATAGTATCATATAATCATTCTTCAATTTTATTTCAAAATGCAAAATTAGTAATTTCTCTTCATTCATCTTTATTACTTGATAGTCTTTATTTTAAAGTACCAACAATTTTCTTTCAATCATTTACTCCATTATGGTTAAAAGTTCATAAAGATAAATCTTGTTATCTAAATTTAGGAGCAAAATACGCAAAAAATAGATCTGAATTAAAAAAAATTTTTTTATCAAAGGAAATTAAGTGTAAATTAAAATTAAAAAATAATAATAATCTTATTAAAATTCTTATACAAAATAAAATTCTATGAAAATATTAGTTATAGGTTGTGGTTCCATAGGAAAAAGACATATAAAAAATTTGTTAAGTCTTGATAAAAATTTAGATGTAATAGCATGGAATAGAGGTGAGAAAAGACTCAAGGAAGTTACTAATAAGTTTGGAATACGCACATCACTAAACTTAGGATTATTTTTAGAAAGGGAAAAGCCTAATGTATGTTTTATTTGTTCTCCATCATCATTACATCTTAAACATTCATTAATGGCGGCAAAGCATAACTGTGATATTTTTATCGAAAAACCTTTATCTCATAATCTTAATAATATAAAAACCTTACAACACGAAATAATAAACAAGAACCTCATTGTGCAAGTCGGTGCAAATTATAGATTCCATCTTGGACCTAAAACAATATTTGAATACCTCAAAAAAAATAAAATTGGCGAAGTTGTTTGGGCAAACTTTTATTGTGGCATGTCACTTCCTCATTGGCATCCAAAAGAAAACTATCTTGATATGTATAGCTCTAAAAAAAAACTTGGTGGTGGGGTGTTATTAGACATTATACATGAAATTGATTTAGTGAATTGGTTTTTTGGAAAATGTAAAAAAATAATTGGAAGGGCTTATAACTCAAAAACTTTAGGAATTCAAACTGAAGAGTTCGCAGATATTATATTCATTTACAACAACAAAAATGTTTGTGTACACCTTGACTATCTGCAATATCCATTTTCAAGGGGTATAAAAATAGTTGGTAAAAAGGGAATTCTGAGGTGGTCTTTTGAAGATAATTTTGTTGAAATTATAAAAAAAAATAGATCAAAGAAAATCTTTTTTCCTAAAAACTATACTAAAAATGAAATGTATTTAGAGCAACTTTCATATTTTTTAAATTGTTTAAAAAAAAGAAAACAACCTCATAATGACCTTCACTCTGGTTTAATCGCTTTGCAAAATATAAAGAGTTTTAAAAAATGAAGAAAATTTTAATAGTTGGATTTGGGTCAATAGGCAAAAGATACTATAAAATACTTCACAATCTTTTAAATAAAAAAGGTGTTATTGATATTTTTGATAATAATTTTATTACATTGAAAAGTATTGATGCTAACCATATTTTAAAAAATATCTCTCATATTAAGGTAAACTCATACGATGCTGCTTTTATTCTTACACCCAGTAATATAAGGATACAAATTATCAAACCATTGGTTAAAAAAGGTATTAAGTATTTTTTTATTGAAAAGCCTCTCGCTGTTGAATTAAAAAAAGCAAAACAGATTCAATCTTATTTAGATAAAAATGCATGTTTTGCGCATGTATCTTGTAATTTAAGATTTCATAAAGCTATACAAATAATTAAAAAAAAAATATCTAACAAAGTTTTAGGAAAAATTTATTATGCTAGGAGTACATTTTCACATTATTTACCTTTTTGGAGAGATAATGTTGATTATAGAAAAGGTTACAATGCACAAAAAAAACTTGGTGGCGATATTTTTATTGATGCGATTCATGAACCTGACTATTTATTGTGGTTGTTTGGAGATGGTAAAACTAAAAATTTTTACTCAACTAATACTAAAAACTTAGAAATAAAATCAGATGATTTATCTTTTTATATGATTGATCATATTTCTGGAATTAAAAGTGAGGTTTTTGTTGATTATTTAAGAAAAGATAAATTTAGGGGATTAGAGATTATAGGTGAACACGGTACTTTAATATGGGAAAGTTCAGGTAAAAACCCAGAACTTGTTGAAGTTTCGATGAAGAAGAGAGGAAAAACAAAAAAAATTTTTGTAGATAAATGCTATGACTCTAATAATCAGTACATAAACCAAATTAAGTACTTCTTAAAATTAATAAATAAAAAAAATGTGTTTATGAATTCGCCTAAAGATGCTATCAAAACACTGTCTATAGTTAATAATGAAAGCCAAAAAACTAAGATTATCAAATTCAAATAATAACTGGAAAAAAACAATAAACCTCATTCCAAGTGGTGTTCAAACGTTTTCCAAGATGCCCGTTCAACACGTAGAGGGTGTTGGACCAAGATATATTACTAGGTCTAAAGATTGTTACTCGTGGGATATTGATAATAATAAGTATATTGATTATATGTGTGGTCTTGGACCCATAATATTAGGCTATGCAGATAAAATTGTAAATTTAGCAGTTTCAAAAGAAATTAAACACGGAAATATCCCTTCATTACCAAGTCCTATTGAAACAAAACTAGCAGAAAAATTAGTAAAAATAATCCCTTCTGCTGAAATGGTTCGTTTTGGTAAAAACGGTTCGGATGTCACTCAAGCAGCTGTCAGAGCTGCAAGGGGAATTACTGGAAGAGATAAAATTGCTATTTGTGGATATCATGGGTGGCATGATTGGTATATAGGTACAACGACAAGAAATCTTGGGGTTCCTGATGATGTAAGTAAACTAAGCTTAAAATTCTTTTATAATGATATTAATTCGCTGAATAATCTTTTTAAAAAAAATAAAAATAAAATTGCTGCAGTAATTTTAGAACCCACTAATTTTATAAAACCGAAAAAAAACTTTCTACATGATGTGAAAGAATTATGTAGAAAAAATAAATCTCTTCTTATCTTTGATGAAGTCATAACTGGTTTTAGGATAAACCTAGGAGGTGCACAGAAATTTTTTGGCGTAAACCCTGATTTATCTTGCTTTGGAAAAGCTATGGCAAATGGATTTCCAATTTCAGCAGTTACAGGGAAAAAAAAATATATGGAAATTTTTGATGAGATTTTCTTTTCATTTACATTTGGTGGAGAAACGTCGTCAATTGCAGCATCTTTAGCTACGATAGAGGAAATTAAAAAAAGAGGAACAATTAATTACGTCAACAAATATGGTGAAAAGATGAAGAGTGAGTTTAATTTATTAACCTCAAAATTTGGTATTGAAAAATTTGTTAGAATGACAGGATATGGTTGGTGGCCACTACTCTGCTTTTTTGATGAAAATAATAAACCATCAAAATTATTAGAATCTGTTTTTAGACAAGAAATAACACGTTTGGGTATTCTAACAAGATCAGGTATTTTTATAACTGGAGCTCATTCTGATAAAGTTTTAGACAAAACATTACACATTTTTGAAAAAGCTCTAAAAACTATTTCATATGGATTGAAAAAAAATTCGCTAAACTCTATATTAGACGGTAAACAAATTGAACCAGTAATCAGAGCAGAATCTTCCCAAAAATAAATTATGATAAAATTAGGAAATAAAAAAATTGGAATTAATCAAGATGTTTATATTGTTTTTGAGGCTGGACCAACACATTATGGGTTAAAGTCAGCATTAAAGTTAATTGAATTAGCTGCTCAAGCTAAAGCAGATGCAATAAAATTTCAATTATGTGATCACAATAGACTTATCACAACAAAAGATGTGATGTTTTCATATGACATACTTGTTAATAAAAAAAAAAATATATCCAGAACTATAGTGGAACCTTTAATTGAAATATGGAAAAGAAGGTTTTTACCCAAAAATGATTGGAAGAAGTTAAAACAAAAATGTAACCAGGTAGGCATTGATTTTTTTGCCACTGTTTTTTTTATAGAAGATATTGAAATCTTAAAATCTATTGGTGTAAATTCATTTAAAATCGCTTCTCAAGATATTAAATTTAAAGAGCTTATTAAAGAATGTGCAAAAACTAAATTGCCTGTACAAATAGATACTGGTAATGCAACTCTTGCAGATATTGAGACTGCAGTTGAATGGATAAAGTCTCAGAATAACAAAAAAATTATTATTAATCATTGTCCAAGTGGATATCCTGCTCGTTTCGAGAGTGTTAATTTAAATATCATCAAAACTTTAAAACAAATGTTTAATTATCCAATTGCATTTTCAGATCACTCAATTGGTTGGGAGATGGACATTGCAGCAAGGAGCCTTGGTGCAGATATCATAGAAAAAACAATTACTTTAGATAGAACAATTAGAAGTTGCGAACATATAATGTCACTAGAATTTGAAGACATGAAAAAATTTGTCAATTCAATGAGAAATTTAGACATCGCTTTTGGAAAGAATAGAAAATCAATTTCGAAGGCTGAAGAAAAAAAAAAAATTGGTGTAACCAGGTCAGCCTATCTAATAAAAAGTGTAAAAAAAAAATAAAAGAATAGAAAGAAAAGACTTTGATTTTAGAAGACCAGGAAACGGAGTAATAAAACCTTATAATTTTGAATATTTTTTAGGAAGAAAATATTCCTGTGATTTGAATATCGGACAACTAATAACAGGTAAACATATTTATTAACACTTCCATTACAAAACCATTATTTATCGAAATAAAAAAATTATAAAATGATTGATTTTGAAGTAACAATTATTGGTGCTGGAATTATTGGTCTCAGTATAGCCCGAGAACTATCTCAAAACGGAAAAAATGTATTAGTTGTTGAAAAAAATAAATCTTTTGGAGAGGAAAATAGTTCACGTAACAGTGGGGTGATTCATGCTGGTATTTATTACAAGAAAGAAACATTTAAAGATAAATTATGTGCAAAGGGAAATTTAAGCTTATATTCATATGCAAGAGAAAGAAATATTAATTTTATTCAATGTGGAAAACTTATTGTTGCTTGTAACTCCAATGAAAGAGATCAATTATTGAAAATTCAAATAAATGCAGAAAGAAATAATATCAAGTTACAAAAATTATCAAAAAAGCTTGTGCAAGAATTTGAGCCTAATTTGCATGTTGAAGAAGCATTATTATCAGATAGAACCGGAGTTATTGATGTTCACGAATTAATGACTAATTTTATAGCTGATATTGAGAATAAAGGTGGGATTATTAACTATAATACAGAGTTTTCAAAAAGTGAAAATAGTAATAATCATATTTCTTTTTATGTTAATAATGATTTCTCTAACAAAATTAAAACACAAATATTGGTTAACTGTGCTGGTTTAAAGAGTCAAGCTATTGCCAAAAGAATAGACGGACTTGAAGAAAATTTAATTCCAAAAGTTAGATTTGTAAAAGGAAACTATATGAGCTTAAGAAGTTCTTCACCCTTTAAAAAACTAATATATCCTATTCCAGAAAAAGATGGGTTAGGCATTCATTCAACTATTAACCTTCAAGGAAAAACAATTTTTGGTCCTGATACAGTTGATGTCGATGATATAAATTTTCAAATGACAGAGAGTATAACTGAAAAGTTTCAAAGTTCAATTTCAAGATATTGGCCTGGGATAAAAGATAGAGAGCTTAATTTCGACTACTGCGGTATCAGGCCAAAAACAGAAATTAATGATTTTATTTTTTTACATAAGAAAATCAGCGATAATTTATTTATTCTTAATTTATTTGGTATTGAGTCTCCTGGATTAACTTCTTGTATTCAAATTGGAAAATATGTAAAAAAAATAATAGAAAAACAACTTATTTGAAAAATGAAAAAACCAGAAGATTTCTTTAGTTCAAAAAGAGGAAACCCATGCTTAATTATTGCCGAAATTGGTGGTAATCATGAAGGAAATTTTAAAAAAGCGAAAAAGTTAGCTCAACAAGCACTTGATGCTGGGGCAGATTATGTGAAGTTTCAAATTTATTCAGCTCAATCCATTGTTAACCAAAAAATTGATCCAAAAAGATTTGATCATTTTAAAAAACTGGAGTTAACGAAAAAACAATTTTCTCAACTACATAAATTTTGTAATAAAGTACGTAAAGGCTCCTTTTTAGCATCACATTGGGATATTAATTCATTTAGTTGGTACAATAATTTAGTTGATGTACATAAAGTCGGGTCGGGTGACTTAACAAACTTTCCAATGTTAGAACTTATAGCTAAAACAAAAAAACCAATTATAATTTCAACTGGTGTTTCAAACCTAGATCTAATTAAAAAATCATTGGATTTCATATATAGAATAAGTCCAAGTTATAAAAAAGATAAAAAAATTGCTATTCTTCAGTGCACGGCTCTTTATCCATCAAAATTTAGTGATGTTAATTTAAAAGTTATTAAAACACTTAAAAATAAATTTAAACTGACTACAGGTTTTTCAGATCATACGATTGGGTCCATGGCGTCGGAAACTGCTTTTACTTTGGGTGCAGAAATAATAGAGAAACATTTTACAAATTCTAAAAATAATAAACTATTTAGAGATCATCAGTTGTCTTTCAACAAAGGAGATTTAAAAAGATTTATATCAAATTTAAACAAAATAAATAAATTACTTGGAAAACATAATAAAGAATATAGTGAAAAAGAATTAAAAAATAATTATCATTTCCTCATTAGAAGAGGTGTATACGCAAAAAAAAAAATTTTTGCAGGTGAAAAAATCACTAAAGACAACATTGAGACATTAAGGCCAAAAATAAATACATGCGCTTCACAAGTTGAAAATATAATTGGTAAATTCACAAAAAAACAAATTTTAAAAAACGAAGAAATTAAAATAAAGTTTCTTAAAAATTAACTTCCTTCGGATTTGTTAATCAAATACATTCCTATCTTTTCGTCTTGATTGAATGTAATGTTATCTGATTGATGAGTAAAGCAAGTAAACTTACACATTGAATAAAATGGATGCCACAAAAATAAGTCAGAAAAGTTCATTTTGAACGAAAAAAGGTTAGTATCATAAAACTGATTTTTGTAGGAATTCTTTGTATCAAAATCCATTAAAATTATAAATCCATTAGGCTTTAACAATTTGTTTGAAATGTAAGAAACCTTGAATAAATCTATTTGATCAACAAGAAAGAGACAAAATCCAAAAAAAATAATATCTATTTTACCATTCAGCTTTGAGGATACATTTGTTACTGAACCAACATCAAAACTTATGCCTGGATTTTTCTTCCTAGCGAATGATATTGCTTTTTTAGACGGATCAATTCCATGACAATTTAAATTAAATTTATTTTTAATCTCAGCAATTCTCCATCCAGAACCACATCCAAATTCTAAAAATGAGGGTTTTTTTTGCAACAAATTATTTTGTGAATTATAATCAAGAATATTTTGTACAAATTCTAACAAATAATCCTGTCCGATTCTTTTTTTCTCCGAAGAGTTTTTTAACATACGGTCAAAGTAGTCATCTCCAAGCTTTCCTTTAAAATATTCTATTTGTTTTTTAAAGATCATTTTCAAATTTAATAATTAACCTGTATAATTAGTCAAGTAAAGTTTATTTGTACTTAGATTACAAATTAAATTTTTTATAAATGACTAACACTTTAATTTCACTACAACTTCAATAATAAATTAAATTATCTTAAAAAAATGATAAATGTAAATTGTTATATTTGTAAGAGTAATAAAAAGAAACTACTCCTTAAACAAACTGGAAAAGACACTTACCTTGATTTAATACACAGAAAGAAAGGTAATATTTTTAATAAATGGTACAGCTGCCTGGACTGCGGATTTGTATTCAGAGGTACTGTTTTAAGAGAGAATGAAATTAAAAGAATGTATGAACAAAATATGAAAATTATTAACAGTAGGTCTGTTATTTCAAATAATAAAAGATCTTTTTTTCAACTTTTAGTTAAAAATATTTAAAATGAAGGACAAAGTTGGAATTCTTTTTTATGAGGTTGGAAATCTTAAATCCATTGCAAATGCTCTAAGTATTTTAAACATAGATTTTAAACTAATTGAAAATTCAAGAGAAATTAAAAATTTTAAAAAAATTATTCTTCCTGGTGTTGGTTCCTATTCTGAGGCGAAAAAATCAATTAAAAAAAAAGGGTTTGATGTAGAAATTAAAAATTTCATTAATAATTCAGATAATTATCTTCTTGGCATATGTTTAGGAATGCAATTATTACTTGATAAAAGTTTAGAGTTTAAAACAACTAGAGGTCTTTCCTTGATTTCTGGTGATGTAATTAGAATAGATGATAATGGCTTAACAATACCAAATATTGGATGGTTCAATTTAAAAAAAATAAATGATTCAATTCTGTTAAATAATTTTAAAAAAAAGGAATTATGTTTTTATTTTGCACATAGTTTTTATTGTAACCTTAAGAATAGCTCTAATAAAGTAGCTTCATTAGAATCCGTAGAAAAAATAACTTCAGTAATTCAAAAAAAAAATATATTTGGGTGCCAATTTCATCCAGAAAAAAGTCAAAAATCAGGACTTAAATTTCTTAAAAACTTCTGTGAGTTATGAATTCAATAATAAGGATAATCCCTGTTTTATTTATTAAAAACGGTCATATTGTAAGGAGTCAAAACTTTTTTGAACATCAAGTAATCGGAAATGTAGTAAATCAATGTGCTCGATACAATTCATGGAATATTGATGAATTAATTTATATTGATATTTCAAGAAAAAAAAAATATGACTCTTTAAGAGACGATCACAGAATTAAATCACTGAAAAATATTAAAGAAATTGTTCAGGAAATTTCAAATGTCTGTTCAGCTCCATTAACATTTGGTGGAGGAATCCAAACTTTGGATGACATGAAAGTTAGAATTTATAATGGAGCTGACAAAATAATTTTAAATACTTTACTTTTTGATAATGAAAAATTAGTTGAAAAGGCAGCTATGACTTTTGGTAGTCAAGCAATTGTAGCTTCTATAGACTATAAGGAAGTAGATAAAGAAATCTTTTTTTTTAAAGATCATGGAAAAAAAAAGGTCAGATTTAAAAAAAAGGAATTACTAAAATATCTTGAAAATATTGGTGTCGGTGAATTATTTTTTCATTCAATTTCAAGAGATGGAAAAGCTAAAGGGTTTGACATTAATTTTTGTGAAGACTTAAGAGAACTAACAAGGCTTCCAATCATTTTATGTGGGGGAGCAGGAACGGAATTTGATTTTGTAGATGTAATTAAAAACACTCAAATCAATGCAGTGGCAGCAGGAAATTTTTTTCATTTCAAAGAACTTTCTTATGTAAATTTAAAAAAAATTCTCAAAAAATCTGGTTGTAATGTTAGAATTTAAAATATTATTATGCCTAAAAAAATTTGTGTATGTGTTCAAGCCAGGCTATCTTCTGCAAGATTACCAGGAAAAGTTTTAAAAAAAGTAAGTCAACTTAACCTTTTAGAAATTTTGGTTAAAAGGTTGCTTAAGGCTAAAAACCTGAACCAAATTTTTATATTAACATCAAATCATGTGACAGATAATAGATTAGTTAAATTTTGTGAACGCAAAGGTTTAAATTTTTTTAGGGGAGAACTCCATAATGTATATAAAAGGTTTAGAGATTTTTTAAAAATATATGAATATCATGCAATAGTAAGAATTTCAGCTGATAGTCCATTATTAGATTATTTAACTTTAGTAAAAATGATTAATCTATTTTTAAAAAATAACTTTGATATTGTAACTAACGTTTTTCCAAAGACATTTCCTAGCGGACAATCAATTGAAATCATTGATAGAAATTGTTTTCTTAATCTTCCTTCAAATAAACTTAATGAAAGTCAAAAAGAGCATGTGACAAAATATTTTTATGAAAATAAAAAATTTTATAACATTTTTAATGTAACTTGTGATTACAGTCATTCAAATATTAAATTATCAGTTGATACTCTTGATGATTTTGAGAAACTAAAAAAAAACCTCTCTTACAGAAAAATTAACGAAAATTCATCAATTAACGAAATTCTTGAAAATTGGAATGACATCAATGAGTAATTTGAATGTTGGAGTAATTGGTCTTGGAGTTGGCGAACAACACATTATAGGTTTTCTAAAATCAAATAATGTTAAATCAGTAAGTATTTTTGACAAAGATAAAAAGAAAATTAATGAAATACAAAAAAAGTATCCTTTAAAAAAAATATACACAAACGATACTGAAATGATTAATGACAAAGAAATTAATGTAATCTCAATCGCTTCATATGATAATTGTCATTTCAAACAGGTAATGATGTCTCTTGAAAGAAATAAGCATGTTTTTTGTGAAAAGCCTATTTGTCAAAATTACCAAGAACTTGAAAAAATTTCAAAATTACTTAAAAAAAAAAAGAAAATTATTATGACTACTAATACAGTTCTTAGATGTTCACCAAGGTTTATTGAACTTAAAAAGAAATTTGAAAACAATAGTTTTGGGAAAGTTTATTTTATGGAATTTGACTACAACTATGGAAGACTAAATAAAATTATTGATGGCTGGAGAGGAAAAATTAAAAATTATTCGGTTGTTCTTGGGGGCGGGGTTCATATGATAGACTTATTACTTTGGTTGAAAAATTCATATCCACAAAAAATCAAATCTTTTCAAAATAATTTGTGTATAAAAAAATTTAATAATACCATTCAGGATTTTGTAATTTCTCTACTTCAGTTTGATGACGGTTCAATTGCTAAAGTTTCATCAAACTTTGGTTGTATTTATCCACACTTTCATAGAGTGATGGTTTATGGTGAAAAAAAGACATTTGAACAATCTTTTAAAAAACATACATATTTATCTTTGAATAATGACAATAGTATTCTTGAAGAACAAGCAAAAGGAAAATATCCTGGTATTTATAAATATGATCTTATTGACAATTTTATTTCAGCAATATTAAATAACACTCCACTCATAATAAGTCAGAAGCAAATGTTGAATGTAATGCAATTATGCTTGGATATAAATAAATCTCTTAAATCAATTAAAAAAAAGTAATCAAATGAAAATACCTTTTGGAAAACCAATTATTGGAGTAGAAGAATTTAAATCAATCAAAAAAGTTTTAAATTCATCACGTCTTGTTCACGGAAAAAAAACAGAAGAGTTTGAAGAATCCTTCAGAAATTTTATAGGAGGTGGTTTTTCAAGTTCTCTTTCCTCATGTACATCAGGTTTACATTTAGCATACATAATATTGGGAGTGAAAGCTGGAGATGAAGTTTTGGTCCCTTCACTTTCGCATGTAGCGACAGTTCATGCCGTAGAATATGTAGGTGCTAAGCCTATTTTTGTAGATGCTGATGTAAGAACTGGTAATATTGATTTAAATTTAATTCAATCAAAAATTACATCAAAGACAAAAGCTTTAACAATAGTCCATTATTTAGGATTTCCTTTGGATATGGATAAAGTAACAGAATTTTGTAAAAAAAATAAAATTTTTCTGATTGAGGATTGTGCACTAGCACTAGGTGCAAAATTTAAAAAAAAACACGTAGGTTTATTCGGAGAAATTGGATCATTTTCATTTTATCCAGTCAAACATATTACAACTGCTGAGGGTGGAATGGTAATATCTAAAAATAAGTCTATTATTAACAAGATAAAAAGATTTAAAGCTTTTGGTTATGATAGACCTCTCAATAAAAGAATTATACCTGGCAAATATGATATTAATCTCCTAGGTTATAACTTTAGAATGAATGAAATAGAAGCAGCTATTGGCATAGAACAACTTAAAAAACTTCCAGATTTTATAAAAAAAAGAGAGCAGAATATGCAAACTTACAGATTAAAGCTGAAAAACGTCAGAAACATAAGATTAATAGATAATAAAATAAAAGGTGCAAAAAATTCCTATTATTGCGCAGTCGTAATGTTAGAAAACTCTTTAAAAAAAAAAAGAGATCAGGTTTTGAGTAAATTAGTGGAAAGAGGTATAGGGTGCAGTATATATTATCCAGGACCTATTCCAAATTTTACGTTCTATAAGAAAAAATATAAAACCAAATATATTGACTTCAAAAACTCTGCTCTTTTTAGCAACTGTTCTATTTCTTTACCACTAGGTCCACATGTTAAAAAAACAGAGATTAATTTCATTTGCCTTCAACTTAAGAATATCGTAGAAGAGATGTCTTAAATGTTATTTAAAAAAAAAAAAATAATCTTGGTTGGTGGTGCTGGATTTATTGGTCACAATCTTGCAATTTCTTTGAAATTAAAAGGCGCTAAAGTTAAAGTTTTAGATAGCTTGCTGATCAATCATATAGGAGAGCATTCTAATTCAAAAATAGGTAAAGAGAACCCAATTTATCTAAAATTTTTAAATGAAAGAATATTATTACTAAAAAAATATAAAATTCCATTAGATGTTGTAGATGCTAGAGATTATCACCTTTTAAGTGACAAGTTAAGTGAATTTAAACCCGATGTTGTAATTTTTTTAGCAGCAGTTGCACACGCTAACAAAGCTAATAAAGATCATTTTAATACATTCGATCATAGCCTTAGAACACTTGAAAATACTCTCGACACAGTTAGAGAATCAAATGTACACTTTATTTATTTTTCATCATCAATGGTGTATGGAGAATTTAAAAAAAAAAAAGTAACCGAAAATACAGTATGCAACCCAGTTGGAATATATGGGGCACTAAAATACTCAGGTGAAAAACTCCTAATAGCTTATAATCAAGTATTCAATTTAAAATTTTCTATCATAAGACCATCAGCACTTTATGGGGAGCGTTGTGTGAGTAGGAGAGTAAGTCAGGTATTTCTTGAAAATGCGATTAACTCAAAAGATCTTAAAATTAATGGTGACGGTCAAGACTCACTTGATTTCACTTATATTGAAGATTTGATAAGCGGAGTAGAATTAATCATTAAAAATAAAAAGTCCTATGGACAAATCTTTAACGTTACATATGGAAAGTCAGAAAAGATAATTAATTTAGCAAAATATATAGCTGAAAAATTTAATGTAAAAATTAATTTTAGTAAACGAGACAAACTGATGCCCAAAAGAGGAACATTAGATATTTCAAAAGCAAAAAAACTACTAAATTACTCTCCTAAATTCAATATTTATAAAGGAATGGAAAAATACATTCAATGGTATAAAAATAATTGAATATGAAATTTATAATTAAAAATGACTTATGGTTAGAACAAATTTTAAAAAAAAAATGCTATTACTTAATTGCAGACAAAGTAAAAGGTAAGGAGTTTAAAACTTTTCCAACTGGATTTATCAGTTGTAAACTAAATCCAGAAGATTTTAAGGAGTCCTTTTATCTTCAATCCAAAAAATTTTTATATATTGACAATCAACTTACTTTTAGTTCGAAAGAAAAACTTAACAAAAAATTTAAGAACTGTGAACTAGCAAAAAAAACCGATCTATCAGAGATACTGAGGCTAACTAGTTTTCTCTCCAACTCAAGGTTTCATAATGATAATAATATAAACATAAAACAGTCTAATATGATTAAAGAAAAGTGGGTGTCAAATTTTTTTCTGGGCCTCAGAGGTGATGGCTTGGTTATTTACAGAGGAAAAAACTCTATCGAAGGATTTTTGTTATATTTGAAAGAAAAAAAAAAAATAGTAATAGACCTAATAGTTGTAGATCCCAAAAAAAGAGAAAAAAAAATTGGAAAAAATATGATTCATTTTTTAAGTAATTTACATGATAATTTTACTATTCAAGCAGGAACACAAGCATCAAATCTAATTGCAATTAAATTTTATCAAAAAATTGGGTTTAAACTATCTTCTTCGAAAATTATCCTTCACAAAAGTTAAAAATTAAATTAATTTAGTGATATTAAATATTTTAGATATTTTTAATGTCCTAATCTCATATCAAAAAAATCTTAAATATTCATAAATCAGTAATAATTTAAAAATGAATTTTAAAATTAACGAATATAAAAAAAATATAAAACCAATGAGATTTTGCTCAAAATGTGTTTACCCTGAGTCATCAGCGGTAACACTTCAGTTTGATAATCACAATATATGCTCGGGTTGTAAAGTATCAAATGATAAAAATAAAATTGACTGGGAACATAGAGAACAACTTTTCAGAAGACTAATAGAATTTTATAAAAGTAAAAATAATTATGATTGCATAATTCCTGTTAGTGGGGGAAAGGATAGTTATTATCAAACTCATATGATAAAAAAAATTTATGGCTTAAACCCATTGTTAGTTACGTATAACGGAAATAATTATTCAAAAGAAGGGTTAGAGAATCTTCAAAATATGCGTGAGGTATTTGGAGTAGACCATATTTTTTTTACTCCAAATATAGATGTATTGAAATCATTAAATAGAATGGGAATGTTAATAATGGGAGACATGAACTGGCATGCTCACGCTGGTATTTTTACATATCCCATAAAAATAGCAGTTCAAATGAAAATACCACTAATCGTGTGGGGAGAGCATGGGAGATCTGATGTAGGAGGAATGCACAACTACGATGATTTTATAGAATTCACATATAGACATCGTCATGAACATGCATGTAGAGGTTTTGAGTGGGATTATTTTATAAAAAAATCAAAAAATTTTGGAGAAAACCTGACAAAAAAGCATTTGTTTCCTTGGATGTATCCATCTGATAAAGAAATAGAAAAAATTGGTGTAAGAGGCATTTATATTTCTAATTATTTCAGCTGGAATGCAAATGAGCATATCAAATTAGTGAAAAAGAAATACAATTTCAAAGAATCAAAAAAAAGTTTTGAAAGAACTTACAGGAAAATGTCTAATCTTGATGATATTCATGAAAACGGTATTCACGATTACCTTAAATTTATTAAATTTGGTTACGGAAGAGCAACTGATCATTGCAGTAAAGATATAAGGGCTGGTTTGATGAACAGAGAAAAAGCACAAAAAATAGTGAAAAGACTTGATCACATTAAACCAAAAGATCTTAAGCGTTGGCTTTCTTATGTAAATTGGACCGAAGAAAAGTTTGATGAAGTTGCTGATAGTTTTCGCAACCCAAGAGTTTGGTGGATTGAGAATGGAAATTGGTTTAAATATGATATAGACGGAAAACCAAGGAGTTATGGGAAAGTAAAAATTAAAACCAATACAACTAATTACTAAAAGAGAAAGACTTTAATTAATGAACCAAAAAAAATTTAAAAAAGCATTTGATTTTAGAATTATTGATAACTACGAAAGTTTTTACAACAAATACTTTTGGCCTGTCACAAATAATTTTTCAAAAACATTTCTTAAAAACTTAGTCAGAGAAATTAGTAGATTAGTTCATAAGGAAGAAAGTTATTTGGGTTTGTCTATCAAAATTTTTCACAAGTGGTTTTTACTTGAAATAATTGGTTGGTTTTACGCGACATGCTTGAAAGAAAATTTTGCCTCAAATAAAATTCAGCCAAAATTTGGAAGCGAATTTGAAAAATTAAACATGCTTCAAAAACAAAAGATTTATAAAAATAATATTTTTAAAACTTTTTATAATCACAAGTCAAATTTTAAAATGATACCAGTATGGATTAAAGAGTTGATTCTTAATTTACGTAAAAATAAACTAAAAATAAGTGAATCTAAGTATTGTTTCTTTCCATCTGAACTGTGTTATGATCACGCTAATTTTAAAAACTTATTTTTAAAGAATATTCATCCCTCAAGATTATTTAAAAAATTAGAAAAACATGAACTAGAAAAAACAATAAGTTTAATTCCGCAAGAGAAGGAATTAATCCAGAATATTTTTATTGTTTTGAAGAATATTTTTTTATCGGAAAAACAAAATTTTGATCCTTTGATCAAAAAATATATGCTAATTTGGTTGAAAATTTCACGAAATTATTTTGTTTTAAGTTACAAAAATTTAAAGAAAAAAAGGTTACCTAAAGAAATCTGGTTCGGAAGTATATCATCAAATATACATAGCTCTTTATTGGCATACACAGCTTTAAAAAAAAATGTTAAGACAGTTGCTCATGACCACGGGAATGGTGACGCGTTTCATGAACAGTTTGCTAACAATTTATTTGAGTATAATTTTTGTTCGCATTATTTTTCATATAATTCAAATCAAGCCAAAATTAAATCACAATCATTAGTTAAGGACCTAAAGTTTAATATTTCAAAAAATCAGCCAAAATTTATATTTAACGAAAATAAACAGTCGAATAAGCAAGTAACTATAAAAAAAAGAATAAAAAACATTATGTATCTAAGTACAGTTCTCCATGCAGAAAGAATGAGATTTAGGCCAGTTATTCAAGATTATCAGTATTGTGATTGGCAAATAAGACTATTAAAGTTTTTATCAAAAGAAAATAGAGTTTATTACAAACCTCATCCAGAAAGATTTCAAATTAATATGAACTTTTTAAAAAATAAAAATCTAAATATTATACAAAAACAAAATTTTGAAGACCTTAAATATAAAGTTGACTGTTATGTAATAGATTTTATTTCTTCAAGTACAACAAAATTAGTACTTGAATCGAACGCAATAGTTATTTTTTTTGACACAGGATATTTAAAGTTATCATCTAAAGCATATACATTACTTAAGAAAAGATGTTACATAATTAAACTTAGTGAAGATAAATTGAATAGATTAAAAACAGATTGGAAAAATCTTGAAACAGTTCTTAAAAAAAAAGAGCATAAATTTAGTTATGAATTTTATAATTTTTATTTTTGTTAGTTTTTTCTTTAAAATGACTATCTCCAACCAAATTATTAATTATGAAATTAATGAAAAATATAAACTAGGTGAAGAAAGTCCTGTATATGATTTATATTTTGATGGAAAAATTCTTTACGTACCCGAATTTCATAAAAATAGTATTGGCTTATTTAGAAAAAATGGAAAATTTTTGAAAAGATTAGATAAAATTAATTCACCACATTCAATTACTGTTAATAATAAAAGTATCTTCGTTGGCTCTTACAGATTAGGTAAAATTTATAAAATTGATAAAAAAAACTATAAAGTTGATCACAACTGGGAATTAAAAGTTAACGACAAATTAGGAATTACATCCATTGATACAATAAATAATAGTTTATTCATAGCTGACTATAAAAATGGCAATATTATTTCCGTTAATATTAAAAATGGAGAAATTATCAAAAAAAAGAATATCCCAGATTCAAAGTTACATAACCTCCTTATACATAATGAAAAAATTTTTGTTCTTGATAGATACGGAAAGCAAATTTTTGTTTTTAGTGAGGACTTAAATTTACTTGAAATAATAACATTGAAAGCGTCCGAAATTGATTTGGATCCCTTATCTATTACTATTTATAATGGGTATTTCTTGATAACAAATTATAAGGACTCAAAAATTTATTCATTTAATAAAAAAGGTCAAAAAATTTCAGCTGAATTCTTAAAAAATAAGAAAAGTTATTTTAATTCATTTCCTACAAATATTTTTATTCATCATAATCTTATCTTTATATGTGAGCAAAGATCAGATATGATAAAGAGCATTGAAATCAATAAAAATCAAAATAGAAATAACTAAATTTATTTAGCTTAATACTAAATTACTCAATATGAAAGTTAAGTTTTCTAACAAAGAACCCTGGAAAAAAAAGAAGAATATAAATAATAATTTATTTTTAAGTTCTAAAACCATTAAAAATAATTTTGATTTTTTTTTTTTAAATATTAACTCAAAATTAAATGTATTAATAACTAATTTAAAAAAAATAGACGGTTATTTTTCGTTGATTTGTGAAAACCGTAATTATATTTTTGCTGCTGTAGACCATGTAAGGTCATTTCCAATTTTTTACGATCAAAATACAGTATCAAATTCTAGTGAATTTTTTAATGACTTTTTATCTGATAAAAATTCTGTAAAAGAAATTTATGCATTAGGTTATGTAACTGAAAAAAAAACTCTGAAAAGAAATGTATCCCAACTTTTATGCGGCGAATATCTATTCTATGATAAAAAAAAAAAAAAGTTAACAATTGATACTTATTTTCAATACCTACCAAGAAAGAAAAAGAAAATTTCAAGTAATAATCTTGATAAAGTCATAAACGTTATTATTGACAAGTTAATAGAATATGCTGAAGGAAGAAAAATTTGCATTCCACTTAGTGGTGGATTAGATTCAAGATTAATCTTGTGTAAACTTGTTGAAAAAAAATATGACAATATTTTTACATTTACCTATGGAAATTCAAACAATGAGGAAATGTTAATTGCAAAAAAAATAACTAAAAAGCTGAATGTACCATGGAGTTTTTTTGAAAGTAAAAACCATCAAATGAAAAAAAGTTTTATGTCATCTGAGAGAAAAAGATATTGGGAATTTTCTTATAATCTTTCTGCTATACCTTCTATGACTGAGTATTTAGCAATAAAAAAACTTAAATCTAAATTTAATAATAAAAAGTTGTTGCTTGTAAATGGACAAACCGGAGATTTTATAACTGGAGGTCATATTCCTCCTTTATTAAAGTCTAATGGACAATTTGATGAATTATTTAAATATATATGGGGAAAGCACTTTAATCTATGGAGAGATTTTTTTAAAATAGCTGAAAAAAAGTTAATCAAAGAAAATCTTAAAAATAAATTTACTAATAAATATAACCTTACAGAAAATTATGAAAAATGGGAATATGAGGAAAGACAATCTAAATTTGTAATTAATGGTCAAAGGGTATACGAATTCTTTAATCTCGATTGGTGGATGCCACTTTGGGATATTGATTTTGTCAAGTTTTGGAGAGATGTCGAACCGTTACAGAAATTTTCTCAAAAAGCATACATAGAATATCTTAAAGAATGGAATTATTCTGGTCTTTTTGATAATACAAAAAGAGCACTTTCAACATGGCCAGAGTATAAATTAATAATTATTATCTTGCTAAAACTCACAAAAATATTTGGCGGAAAAAAAACTAATGATTATTTCATTTCATTATTTCAACTTTTTAGTACATATGGTTACCAATATGCTGCTTTTAACTTTTTGACTTTTTTTAAATTCCACAGAAAAATTAGAAATCCAGTCTCTTTATTTTCATATCAATTTTTAAAAGAGAACAAACTTTTAGAACTAATTTATAAAGATTGATGAAAAAAATTTTCTTTATCTTACGTTTAATGTCAGGTTTTAGAAGTAGCTTTGAAAAAGAAATTTGGGAGCCACAGGGCACTCCAACTATCTATAAACTAATTGAAGGACTTGAAAAAGAAAAAATAATTAAAGAATATTATTTCATTGATGACGAAAACCTTAATAAAAAAAAGGTTAGTTTTAAAAATATAAACTTAGAAGTAAATATAATAAAAAAAATATTCTTTATTAAGAAGTTAAACTTCTATATTAACTCCGCACTTCATTTTATAACTATTTCATTACGAATTTTAAGGAGTAAACCAGATTTAATTTATGTTGATCGAGGAAATATTTTTATTGCAGGTTTAATTACAAGATTACTAAGATATAAAGTCGTATTAAGAGTAATGGGTATTCCACCCTCATTACAAAACTTAGAAAAAGAAAAAGGTTTTTTTTCATCAGTTCTTAGGTGGGCTTATAAGTCAAAATTTAAATGGGTTTTATTTACAGAGGATGGAAGCAACCCCAGGGCTTGGTCAGAAGTTAATTTAAGAAAAAGCGTAGATAAAGAATTTTGGATGAATGGTGTTGATTATCCAATACATGAGAAACCAAAAAAAAAAAATCGAATAGATATTTTGTTTATCAGTAGACTCACATATGGGAAAGGTTGTATGAAATTATTAGAAACTATAAAACAATTATCTAAAAGAAAATTAAGAAAAGATTGGCTTTTGAATATAATCGGTGACGGTGATAAAAAGGAAGAAATGATAAGTTTTGTAAAAAAACATAAACTTAATGACAAAGTAAAATTTCATGGAAAAATTGATCACAAAAAAATGTATAAATTTTATAATATTGGAGATGTTTATGTTTCTCTTAACTTTCAGGGTAACATAAGTAATTCTAATCTTGAGGCTTTAAATTATAACCTTAACTGTGTTTTTTTAGGAAAATCTGAGAGAAAAATTGATGTTTTAACAGAAACATTATTTCCAAAAGTTCATTTTATTAAAAGAGATCATATAGTTAAAAATTTAACTTTGTTGTTACAAAAGATTATTAATAGAAATATTTTAATTAATAAATCTAATGCTAAACTAACTAGTTGGAATGACAGAATAAAAAAAGAAATCTCTAAATTAAAATCGCTTTAAATTAAAAAAACTAGTCATTAACTAGGTTAATAAAATGTTCACAAAAATTATTCATACCTTTTTTCGAAAGAGATTTAAAAAATAAGTTTTGAGCATTTGATGAAATAATATTTGAATCTTTTGGTTTATTTAGATAATTAAAAATCTTTCTTTCTAAGTCAGAATAGTCCCATCTTATTGGAACATAAGTCTCATTAGGTATAAAATAGTCTGGCCATGTTAAAAGATGACTCATATCAGGTTTAAATAAGATAGCACCACTTGAAATTGTTTCAAAATCTCGAGCACCGATCTCTCCCCAACCAAAAGGACTAACTGAAATTTTTGACTTACTCATCAAAAACATATACTCTTTAATACTCAACCTTTTCTTAGCCTTTTGCAACAATTCAGAATTTAAAAAATTATTAAAAACTTTACTACCAATAACACTTACAATTTTTTTCTTTTTGGAGATTTTTAATAGTTCTTCATACATTAGTTTTCTATGGAACTTAACAGTTTCTCTCTCGTAGTTAAGAGAGCCTCTAAAAACAAGATCGACAAATCTTTTATTCTTATAAGGAAGGTTGTCGAAAATATATTTATTAGTCATAAGAAAAGGAAAAAATTTTCTAACAAAAACATCAACTTTGTTGAATGTCTCAAAAATATTTCAAAGACCAATATTCCAAGAGACCTTTAATTTTTTTTTATATTTTTCTTTGAGAGGATAATAATTACTGAAAATACTAAGATCTTTTATTTTATATTTTTTGTTATAAAAATCTGTAAATAACCTTCCACCATAAAAATTAGTTTTATATAAATTTATGTTCTTTAAAATTTGTTTTTTTAAATAAAGATCTACGTATGGCATAACCTCAAAATGCGTAACACTTGTACTATCAGAACTATCAAACCAAATAAGTTTATTAACTTTTTTCTGATAAAGTTTTAAAAAACTAATCGTTTTTCCTGATAAAGAATAAATACTAGATTTCTCATTAATTATTTTTTGAATAGATTTAGAAAATAGTATTAGGATGTCACAGTTTTCTAAATTAGGTTCAATTTTTTTGTAAAGTTTAATTTCATAACCTAATAATTTTAGTTTTTTTAAATTGATAAGAATTGGAAAAATAGAATAAAATACAATTTGTTCATCACTACATAATATATTTATTTTTTTTAAATTCATTTTACTGAAAAATTTTTACTTTATTATATTATATTTCTAACTTCGTCTATATATTCAAAACAAAACTTATAATTTTAATGTAATGAGAACTAAAGATAGAATCATAAAAAAATTAATTACAGATTACAACCCTTTGGGAAAAGTGTGTCTGGACCTAGGTCCAGGCTCTGGAAGATGGTTAAGTTTTTTGAAAAAAATTGGACCAAAAAAAATTTTATCTGCAGATTTTGACAAAAGTGTAATGAGAAAGTGTTCTAAAATGACTGATGAATTTTTCCTAGTTAACTTTGAAAAGGATAAATTTAAAATTAAAAACGACTCAATAGATTTAATTTTAATTACAGAAGTTTTTGAACACATAAGAAATTATCTTTTTTTTCTTCAGGAGATAATAAGGATATCAAAGAATGGTTCTTTGATTATCTTTACTATGCCAAATATCTGTTCACTAATTTCAAGAATAAGAATGTTATTTGGTTTACTTCCAGTTGCAATAGCATCGGATGATACACATGTAAATTTTTTTAGAAAAAAAGATTTAATTCGAATTTTTCTTAAAATAAATCAATCATTGAATTTTTATAATTCATCTTTTTCATTAAATCCACTAAACCCAAAAAGCAAATTTAGAATTAAAAGTAATAATTTTTTATCAAACCTTGACGATAGTTTTATATTTACTATCAAAGTTAAAAAATAAATACTCAATTTAACAATACATTTTTCCAGGCGTTAAGCACACTTTTTTCGTTAAAATTTTTTTTTAATATAGAGTAATTATCTTTTGTTATTTTATTAAGAGAGGTTTGCTTTAATTTTATAATTTGTTTTAGAATTTTTGATAAGTCTTTTTCATCTTCATTTTTAAATATATATAAGCTTTTAAAAGTTTTATGTATCTCTGAACATCTATCACTTATTACAAAAGGTAACATAACACTTACCGCTTCAAGTATAACATTTGGTGTTCCTTCATATCTTGATGGAAGTATAAGAAATGAAGATTCTGAATACACTGAGTCAAGATTTGAAATATAGGGTTTAAAAATAACTGAATTAAACTGGTCAACTTTTTTACATTCTGATTTGATCTTTTTAAATAGTGACCCATCACCAATTAACTGTAATTTCCACCCATTCTTAAAAATCTTACTTAAAAAAAAAGCTTTAATTAAAACATCAATTCCTTTCTGATATTCAAATTTTCCAATAAAAGTTATTACTTTTTTTTTTAAGATTTTTTTCTTATTTATTTTTTTTATTGGATTAGGTAAATAGATAGTTTTTTTTGAAAAATAATACTTCTTAAAACACAACCCAGCTTCTTTTGAATTCACTGTAATTTTATAAGCTATTCCATATGTAAAAAATCTAAGAAGTCGCCAAATCATTTTTTTTTTTTCAAGTGTAGGGTTGTTTCTTTCAGAAACAATAAGTCTATGACCTAAGGATATATTAGCTAATATTGTTAATATATTTGTTTCGGTTATAAAGGAAAAAACAACATCTGGTTTGATTTGTTTAATTGTCTTTCGTGCAAAAAGAATTTTCTCAAAATTTAAGAAGATACTTTTAATCAAGTAATTTTTTTTTTTTGCAAAAAAAATATATTTTATGTTTTTTTTATTAGGATAATATTCTTGTGGGTCGTCAAGAACCAATATATAGATCTTATGATTAAGCTTGGCAAACTTTTCGGATATGATTTTTAAAACATTTTCTGAGCCACCTTTATTGATTTTTGAAGTCACAAAGAAAATTTTTTTCATCATTCATAGTTTGGTTGCGGGGGCAGGATTTGAACCTGCGACCTTCAGGTTATGAGCCTGACGAGCTACCAGGCTGCTCCACCCCGCGTCAGGTAACTGTAATTTTAAGGCCCGGCAACGACCTACTCTCCCGTGCCTTAAGACAAAGTACCATCGG
>MDTA01197140.1_pt1 | contig 31563 bp, 32 predicted proteins | sample 811151 | NCBI WGS metagenome assembly MDTA01 (sample SAMN05326648, study PRJNA326480) | marine metagenome | isolation source: seawater | place: Indian Ocean: South | collected 2010
TCTGAAACAATCTCTTTTAGATTATTAACCATGTAATAAAAATAATATATAAAATTATTTATTTAATCTAATTTTCTTTACTTTAATTCAAATAAATGCAGATTAAAATATAGATGTTGGTAGATTCATTTAAATGTTAAAAATAAAGATAAGTGTTGGTTGGAATATGCCTTTTCAATCAAATTCAAGTAGTAACAAACTATCTATTTATAATTTTACAAATACAAAGGACAATATTTACAACAATAAAAAATTTTTTATCAATAGTGAAGTGGAAGAACCAGATTTTTGGTTTATTGTAGAAAATACCGAATCAAGAAAAGTAGAAAAAGTAAAAATAAATAAAAGTAATATAATTTTCCTAGGTTCTGAGACAAGGTATGAACCAAGTTACTTTTTGTTAAAATCTAAACGAGAGTTCCTAAGTCAGTTTGATACTATTTATTCTCCAAACTACCTAAATTTAAAAAATTCTATAAATGAACCAGCATTTTTAAATTGGAAACTAAGAGGAGATCCATTTAAAGAGAACTTTAAAGAGTCGGACATTGAATTTTACAAAAATTTTAACCCAAAAAAGAAAAATTTATTAAGTGTCTATTGTACAGGAAAGCAAATAAATGAGGTTCATAAGGTTAGACTAGACTTCGTTAAAAAATTAAAAAATGAATTTGGAGATGATCTTCATTGGTATGGTTATAAAAATAAAACTAAAGACAAAATTGAAGGTATCGGTAGTTATAAATACCACTTGGTTCTTGAGAATCAATTAGGACACAATTCAATGACTGAAAAACTTTTTGATTCTTATTTAGGAAATTCATATCCAATTTATGCTGGTGCAACAAATACTGAAGACTATTTCCCAGAAAATAGTTTTACAAAAATTAACTTAAATGATTTTAAAGGCTCTATTGATGCTATTAAAAAATGTATTTCAAATAATTATTACGAAGAAAATTATGACGAATTAGTATCTGCAAAAAATGTTGTTCTAGAAAAATTTAATTTAATAAAAAGAATAGATAAGATAGTTGAGGAAAGATTAGCTCAGCCTGATACACAAAATTTACATTTAGATATTTCAATTTACCCAAAATTTCATTATGAGGGAAAAAATATGATATCAAGATTATTATTTGCATTGAATAAACGAATTAAAAGACTTTCCAATTATTTAGAAAAATTTTATAGCTAGCAATTTATTTAATTATGTAGAATTTATTTATGGAACTAAATTTTGTATATTGCTTTGATGATAATTTCAATCTACAAGCATCAGCTTCTATAAGGTCTTTATTAGATAAAATAACTAAAAAAGCTAACATTTTTATAATTCATAAAAATATTGAATCATTTAACAAACTAAAAAAAATTATTGAAGAACATGATAATTTATTAAATCTTTATACATATCAATTTGATTCCAGCAAAATAAACTTGCCACCAATTAAATCTCATGTTTCTGAAGCTACATACTATAGATTATTTATCTCACAGTACCTACCGAAAGACATAAAGTTTCTCGTTTATCTTGATGCCGATATTATATGTGTAAATGATCCAACGACTAAATTAATTAATACTTTTTCACAAATTGAAAATGAAAAAACAGTAATAGCAGCAAAAGTAGAGTCAAAACGAGAGCAAAATAGTACTTTTTTTAAAAGATTAAATCTAAAAAGTAATGAACAATTTAATGCCGGTGTTTTGCTAATTGATTTTTCAAAATGGATAAATCAAAATATTGAATCTGATTTGTTAAACATCTTAAATAAAAGGTTTAATGAAATCTTTGATTATGATCAGGAAATATTAAATATTTATTTTGACGGTAAATTTACTTATTTAGATATCAACCTAAACTATCAAGCAATAGGTGGGCAAGATGATGAACTGTTTAATCATATAGAAAATAATGTTTTTTTTCTACATTATTTAGGTAAAGGGAAGCCTTGGTCAGTAGAAAATTTTATATTTTCAACTTCTGCATTTTACCAAACAGAGTTCGATAAATTAGGTTTTGACAAACCACACCTTACATTTCCAAGAAATATTTCAACTATAAAAAAATTTATTAAGATAATTTTTAGCCCAGAATTTAAAAACTTTGATAGGCCTTTTATATTTTTAAAATATTCAATTATTTCATTTTTTAAGCAATTAAATTTATATTGAAATATCTAAGTCTTTAGTTAATACCATAAAAATTAATAATTATTAATTAATTCTTAGTTTTCTTTTTATAACTCTTTTAATCTTTTTCCTACTGGATACATTTTTTCTCCAAAAATAGTTTGAACTGTGGATAGTTATTTTTTCTAATGACGAAGATTTTTTAGATATATTTTCTTCTACCAATTTATTTAATCGATTAAATATATTGAAATCACTTAATACTTGATTTTTCGAATTTAAAAGTTGTTTAAAATTTTCTTCATATAAATTACTTTCTATTGTATTTTCTATTGTTTTTATTGAATTGTTTACATCGTTAATATCTATAGAAATTATTGAATTTTTATCAAATAAATGTTTAATGTTTGGGGCACCATAATAAATAGGAAATGAAAGCCCGAGAAAAGAATCATAAAGCTTTTCACTAACTAAGTTGTTTCTTGAATCATTTTCAATTGCTATATGATATTTTGACTTAAAAATTATATCTGATTTTTTTTCTATTGAATTTATTCCATTTCCATACCAAAATAGTTTATCGCCAAAATGCTTTTTCAAAATCTTTACAAACTCAAGTCTTAATGAATGGTTTTCAGTGTGGGATTTATTAGAGCAGATTACGCTTAAATCGATTGATTTCTCAAGATTGTTTAAATTAGAAAAGAAATCAAAATTTAAATCTGATTCTGCAAAAATTTCATCACCATGGTTTGCATGTATCATCCATGGCAAAAAAGGAAATGTATTTATGTAGTTGCTGTTTTGATTGGCATAACAACCAAAGCCTTTGCTAAATTGATTTAAAAATTTAATCATATGACTTTCAAAAAAATAATCTTTTCTAAACGATGTTTCATTATTTAAATAAAATATTTTATTTTTTGGAACATTACATGTTTCTGTTTCATTTTTTAAATCTTCAAATATAAGCCAAATATCTGCTTTAGATATTTGAGAATTTATATGGTAATTAATATTGGAATTTTCGTTTTTGCTATGAAAGTTTTTTAGAGTCAAATTTTTGCCATTGCTAGCCATTGAAATTTTTACATCAATCATTTATATAATTCTAACTATTAATAACAACATATTTAAAAGTTTAATATTCAGAATTTAATTAAAATTCCAAACATAAATTTGCTGATAGGCACATAAATTTAATAGTTTTTAATTTTTATCCAAGTTTTGTCGAAATTTAAGTCAATATTTTGATTTTTCATCCAAGGATCTGCAATTATAATTAAGTTATTTTTTGAATTCGAAAATATTGCAGGGATAAGTGGGAAGGAACTGTTCCCTATTATGAAATTTTGAAAATTAAACATCTTAGTAATATCAGACAACAATTCTTCAATATTATCTTTAGGGCCATGTATAGCTTTTGCATTTTTAAAAATATTTTGCTCAGTAACCCATTTGAGGTCATCGGTAAAGACTTCAAATGAAAAATTGTCTATTTTGCTTTTACATAAATTTATAGCTTCTTCATAAAATCTTACATTTAAGTTTTCACCAATATCGATGTAGTCACCTCTTCTAACATGCACCAGTGTCGTACCCTCCTGAATGTCTCTTTTTAAATTATTTTTAAATGCATCTTCTTTATTTAAACTTCGAATTATATAGTCTTTTTGATTTGTAAGAAGTTCTATATTTTGCCAATAACCATCAAAGTGATTAAAGTATCGTTTTTTGCTGTTTAAAAAATTTTCGAAGTTATATTCTTTTCTAAATATTTTGTTTATTAGTTTATTAAGAGAATTGTTAAAAATATTTTTTTGTGAAATTAAATATAGAAGCTTAAAAAGTAACACTATAAATTGATTGGTTTGTTTAAATCCAAAATTATTGTTGTTTAAAGGAAATCTTTGAGTGCCTGATTTATATATTATTTTATTTATATTTACAGTAACTTCGTAACCTTTACTATTTAAATAATTTGCAAAAGAATATTGAAATATCTGATTACCAAAACCACCTTTAATTTCTACTACAGCTTTCATCAATAATTTATATAATAGAATTTAAATTTTGCAAACTTGGTTTTTTGTAAGATTTTAAACTATAAATAATATTATAAATAAGTGATTAACTTTAAACTATAAGACATTACTGAGGTAAGTTAAAAAATGAAAATAGATACTGTCATATTATCTAGCAATGATAATCCGAATTATATTCAGTTCTGGCCGATCGTGTCTGAAGCATGGAGTTTAATGGGTGTTGAGCCTATATTAATTTACACTGGTGAAAAAAAATTAAAACTAAAGGGAAATGTAATTAATTACTTCAGTAAAAATATGGATTCTTCTTTTGTAGCTCAAAATATCAGAATATTATATCCAAGCCTACTAGATGGGAGCACTTGTTTAGTTTCTGATATAGACAATTTACCGTTATCCAAAAAATATTTTGTAAATTCTGTTTTAGATATCAACGATGATTCTTTTATCATTTACAGACCAGATGCATGTCCACCAAACATGATTTCAATGATGTGGAATGCTGCGAGCAGCAGCACATGGAAAGAAATATTTAGTATTGATTCTGAAAACAATTTAGAAAAATATTTAAGAAAATGGTATACAAAAAAATATACTATTGAAGGAACTGCTTGGTATACAGATCAAATTAAATTAAGAAAATATGTTAATAAATTCTCTAAAAAAAATAAATCTAGAATAGTAGAACTTGATGATGCTGAAATGGGATTTTTTAGATTTAATAGAAACAGACTTGAAAAACATTTCAATATGATACAAGAAAATCCTAATCTAGAATTTACAGATTTTCATATGCCTAGACCTTTTAATGAGTATGAAGAATTAATAAAAAAGGTATTTGAGTATCACAGAAAACATATAATTAATTAATATTATTTATTTTTTGAATAAATTGTATAATTTTTAAGTTGTATATCACCATAAAACTTAAATGAATAATACTTTTGAATAATTTTTTTTATATATTTTAAATTACTTAAATTGAAAAGAGTTAATAAACCACTGTATAAAATATTTTTTATAATTGTACTTTTCAAATTAAAAACTAAATTCATATATTTGAATAAGATAGGCTCAAGTATTCTATGAAAATGAGGATCTAACCTACATCTGTAGTGGAAATGGTTGCTGTTTACTAAGTCTTTTGGATTTAATATTTTTATCAAATCTTTTGGAGTATTTGCTTCATTTAAGTCCTCCCTGATTATATTTTTTGGAAAAATATTATTTTCCTTCATTAACTTAGCAACTGCTACATCATCTGGAGAATCAATATCAAATTTGTCTTTATTATCTATAATTAATTCAATATTTTTACGACTTATAAAAAATCCAGCCCCTGAAGCAATTTTAATTTGTTGTTTTGTATCTAAGACAACCCCTGAATAGTCCAAGGTACTTTGGTTCTCATCTATGTATGCTTCTAATTTTTTTAAATTAATAAATGAGCTAGTGTTTGTTCTAAATATGTAATCAAATTCAAATTTTTTAAATACTTCTTCAAAAGCAAGGAGAGTTTTGAAAGCAATATTTTTATAATCATTACTTGAATTAACATATAAATATTCTTTGGAGTTACTTCCTAGGTAATCAAGTTCTTTATGATCGAGGTTTGAGTCTCCGGTGTAATGTATTGTTTTAAAATTTCTATTATTTTGAAATATTTTTTTTTGAGTTTTTGATGAAATATATGACAAATAATTTCTAGAACATACAACTAGAATGAGAACTTTTTGACCGTTTTTTTGTATTTTCACTATCAATAGAAGTTTATACAAAGTTTTTTCTTGTATTTAGATATATTTAACTATTCAACAAGATAAAGTTCAGAATATATAGCCATATAAAAATAAATTAGATATTGAAAAAAGAAGATAGTTAATAAAAAGTTTTTTTTATTAGACTAAAAAAGTATGATTAAATTTTTAAAATCTATCCTTTCTGATAATTTTAAAGATTTATTAAAACGTGGTATTAAATTTTTTAATAATAGAATCCATCCGATTAAAATTTATAAAAATTTAAGTCTTATCTTAAAAAGTAACTCACTTGAACTGTTGGTTTACCCCAACACCTCCTCCTACGAAAAACTTAATGAGTATTATTGGATGTTGACTTATTATCTTTATCCGATTAGAAATAAGATAAATAATATCTATATACATAGTGATTTAAAGTTAGAAAATTTAAATTTAAATAAAAATTTATCGAATGAAATAAAAAAATTCAATGAATTAAAAGAAAAGTTTCATACTATTGATAAAAAATCAATAAATACTAAACCATATAATGTAATTCTCATAAATGACCACATGGAAAAAAATTCAAAACGATACAAATTTGAAAGAAAATACATGATTGATTTTAAAGAAAACAAAGAAGCATCCGAGACATTAATAAACATTTCGAGAGACTTTACAGATAAAAAAGAATTAAAAAAAGTATTGAAAAAAAGTGAAGTTAAATTAAAAGAAATCAAAAATGAAATTACAAAAAACAAGGTCCTTCTATGTGGCTCAGGACCTACAATGGACGATTTTGATATAGATTATGAAGACTATGATGTAATGATTTGTAATAGCATAGTTAAAAATAAAAATTTTCTATTTCAAGCTCGACCAAAATATTTAATGTTTGGAGATCCCATCTTTCATCCTGGTCCATCTAGATATTCGGAAAAATTTAGAGATGATGTTAGATTTTTAATTGAAGAGTACGATACTCAAATTTTCACACTTTCAAGAGACTATGCAATTTACAAAAATGTTTTTGAAGATAAATACTTAGAAAATTTCTCATTTGTTCCTATGAAAAAAATAAATGATAACAACAGTAATTTATTACAAAATTATTACATAAAAGGCGCTGGTAATATTCTAACATTACTAATGTTTCCGATTGCATTTAGTTTGTATGATGAAATGATACTTGCAGGATTTGATGGGAGAAAAAAAGAAGAAAATTCTTATTATTGGAAACACAGTAATAAAAACCAATATGATGATTTATTGGAAGAAATAAAATTTATTCATTCTGGTTTCTTCAAAAAAGATAACCTTTTTTATGATCAATATTACGAAAATCATATTAATACTGTAAAAGAATGGTTGGATTTATCGCAAAAAAATAATAAATCTATAAGAAGCCTAACTCCAAGTAATATTTTTTAATTTATATTCTTTAAGTACTCTATTCCTCTTGGAAGCTTTTTCTTACGATATTTTTTTAAATTAGATTGAAAAATTTTTAAATCTTTTTTTCTATACTTTCTATTTTTTTCTGTGTTTTTTACAAAAACTTTTATATCTCTCAAACTTTTATGTTTGTAACCAAATAAATGTGCTCTGTTAGATAAGTCGTTGTCAGCGTACCAAAAATCAAACCGTGTATTATGCATACCAATCTCACAAAATATTTTTCTGTTAAAAATACCGTAGTTCATAGTTACTAATCCATCAGAAGTCTCACCTGTCTTATCAAAAAGACACCAATTGTTAGAATCATCATTTCCTTTTATCCATTCAGGATTATTTATTAAACTTATATCATCACCAAGTTTCCAGTTAAATATATAAAAATCATATTTTTGCTCATCTAAGATAGTCAATACTTCTGTCCAACTATTTATTAAAACTGCGTCATCATCCCAAATACAGATAAATTCACCTGTTGAATTGAGTATTCCTAAATTCATAAAATGCGGATAAGAAGAGCGCTTACCATAATTCACAAAAATTAAATTTTCATAGTTTAATGATTCTATATATTCTACAGTCCCGTCAGTGCTTCCCCCATCAACTAGAACTAACTCTAAAAAATCATATTTTTCTACTGTGCTCTGTATTAGACGTTTCACATTTTCTTTACGGTTAAGAGTTCCACTTATAATGCTTATAGTCTTTTTCATGTGTTTAATTTAAAAACTATTTAAAGTTGAACAAATATAATCTACTTCATCATCAGTTAACTTCGTTGAAGATGGGAGCCATAGATATTTTTCAAAAGTATTTAAAGAAGAACTAACATCGACATAAGCGTATTCTTCAAGGAATTTTTGTTTATTAAGTGGAGGATAGAGCATTCTTGTTTCAATATTTTTTGAAGAGAGAAAGCTAATTAATTCATCAATCTTTATGTCGTTTAACCTTATTGTGTAAAACCAAGGTAGCTCATATTCTGCAAATTCTACTAAATCAAATTTTTTAGAATCTAATGATTCTTTATAGTAATTCTGTATTCTCATTTTTTTATCAACAAAATTTTCTAATTTTGAAAATTGTGAAATCCCTATAGTCGCTTGTAAATCTGTAAATTTAAAGTTTAAGCCAAATCCCTCATGAAAATCAGATCTATCTTTTGTTCGATTAAAAGATTTAATTTGAATAAGAAAATCATAAAAATTCTTATTATTAGTAAGAACCATACCGCCCTGGCCTGTTGAAATTATTTTATGAGGAGTGAATGATATTACACTTAAATCTCCTAAAGAACCGCAAAAAGTGTTTTCATTATATTTTGATCCTAAAGCGTGAGCTGAGTCTTCAATTAAAAATATATTCTTTTCTTGACAGTATTTTTTAATTTCTAAAGCATTACCCGATTTTCCATTTAGCGGAACGTACATTAAAGCATCGATATTATCAACTTCTTCTAAGCTTTCAAGACTCATACACATATCTTTATCTGTGTCAACTATTACTGGTGTATGTCCAGCCCACAAAATAGCATTTATAGTAGCTACCATAGTGAGATTGGGTACAACTATTCGTGAACCTTTCTTTAAATTTAATGAGAGTACTGCTAAATATAGAGCTACCGTTCCACTTGGAACTGCAACAGCAAACTCCATTCCAACATAACTAGCTATTTTTTTTTCAAAATCTCTCGTTACTTTATTTTCAGTTGCCCATCCGCCCGAATTAAAATAATTTACTATATGTTTAGATTCCAAACTATCAAAATTTGGCTCAACTTGGCTTATCAACTACTTCAATCCTTTTTCTATCGATCTCTGGACCATAATAAGGTCCGTTCTTTATTTCTAGTACTATTGAATCTTCATTCATTATGTATTCATGGACACCATATATTTGAACAATTAATTCACCTTCGTTGATGTCTACTTCATCTACATAATTTCCCTCTTTGGTGAATAGTCTACATTTAACACTGCCCTTATGAACTAACACAACTTCTTGGGTTAAATTTGAGGGCTTATCGTGTTCTAAGTGGTAATGAGGGACTGTTGAAAAGTTTTTTTCATAATTCCATGTTCCAAGCTGTATAAAATCTGAATCATCAGATAAAAACTCTAAACCTTTATTTACATCATTTAATGAGCAAACAAATGCATAAAGTTGGTTTTCAAAAGTTATTTCTTTTATTTTCATTGTAAGTTGTATTATAACTTCAGATTACTTTATTAGCAGTTACTCTAATTTGTCTACTTGCTTTAAAACATCTTCTCAAAATGAAATAATCTATTTTTTTAGTTCTACAACAATCATTGACTCTTTTTTTCCTCTGATACTAGGAAAATCTACACGTTCAATAAAAAAATTATAACTTTCTAGTATCTCTAAAATTCTTGACTCACTCAAAGCCAGAACTTCTTGATATACTTCTTGGTCTTCGAAATCATTATTTTTAACAGTAAAAATTGCTTTACCGTTTGGATTTAGAGTTGAATAAATATTTCTAACAGTTTTTTTATTAAATGGATATTGTATACCAAAAACTCCAACTGAAAAAAATATATCTATCTGATTTTTAATAGAATTAAATGATCCCTGAATTGTTTCGTATTCAACTTTGATCTTATCTGCAACTTCGGATGCTATTTTTAAATTATGTTTTGATATGTCAACTAAATATACTTTTTTGTATAATTTTTGTAAATCAAGATAACTTCCAGTCCCACATCCAAAATCAAGTAAAGTTAAATTCTTGTCAGGTAGTAAAAATTTTTCAAAATATGATTTATGAAACTTATATACTTCTAGATTATCATTAACTGCCAGTTGTTTTGCAGTTTCAATATTATAGATTTTTTTTGCCCTAATAGTTGATAAAAATTTTGACTTAGTAAAAGAAATTATAATAAAAATAAGATTGCTGGGTTTAAATATTTTTTTTAATTTGTAATAAGTAAACCCAATAAGCTTTTTTATATATATCATTGAAATTATTTATTTTGCTCAGTTAACTTTTTTGTAATAATAATTTTTTTATTCTCTGTCTTCCAATAAAAATATGTAATAAAATCATCAATCTCTGGTGGAAGTTCTTTGTATATTTTCTTATCTAGGTATAAATAGAGGTTTAATATTGCTTGCTCATTAGATATACTAATTGGATATTTTTTAACAAGGTTGATAATTTCATTTTTTGTATTCTTTTCTATTATATTTGTATCAAAATACATTACACCAGTCTGAAAATAGTTTTGAACTTCTAATTTATAATTTTCTTCTAACTTGTCAAACAAAGAGTGTGTTTGATCAAATTGTGATTTCAACTCTCTGTCATAGTCTGGATATGCGTCAGCCCTTGCCATAAAACAATTTTTTGGAATTATATCAAGAATTTTGTTGACATCATAATGAATATTCATATTGATATCCAAATAGAATATGTAATCCCAATTTTTAAAATATTCATCAAACAGATGTAATTTGTGCCATTGAAATTTTTTGGTTTTATTCCTGTTTGGTCCACCTAGTGTATTTACATTATTCAATTCAAATTCTGTTTTTTTATCAAAATTTATTTTTTTAAATCTTAAAATTTTTATATTGTTTTTTTTTCTAATCGATCTAATAAAGAATGTTGGGGTAAGTTTTGATGTGATGATTAAAATTTCACCCTGATATTTTCCAAAAGTTCTTAATTGAAAATATAAATTATCAAAATTATTTCTTAAAAATTTAAAATTACTAACTACTGCAATAGCTTTTCTTGTATCGCTCGAAATCATAATTCAATTGTAACTTAATAATTGTATCTAAATTTTGTAAATCAATAATTGCCCTAGGTGATTTGGGGCTACAAAATACTCTTTGTTAGACTTCAGTTCATTACCCAATTTAGTCACACCATCTGTAAACCAACCACCAAAATCATCAAGAATTATTAAAGCACCTTTAATTGCATGTGACGACAAGTATTCTAAGCTTTCTTTTGCAGAAATATAAGTGTCAACATCTATATGTGCAAACGATATAGGTTTATCAAGATTTAAATCTTTCATTGAATTTGGAAAATTACCTTTAACTATTTGTATTTCTTCACCTACAATATTCTGTAATTTTTTAATTGTATTTATACTTGTATCGTTATATTCATTGCCTTTAAAAAAGCTATCTTTATCTGAAATATTTATTACGCCTGCAAAAGTATCACACGCATAATAATCAATATTTTTATTTTTATTTAATAATGCTACAAGACCTGTTACGCCCCCCCTCCAACAACCTACTTCAACAAAAGATGTATCTTGCATTAAATATCTTTTCGACATGTCATATATGGTAAATAATCTGGATTTTGGATTTAAAGTATAATTTGAAATTAAGTCATAATGCTTATTAAATTCCGTATCAGTTCTCCATGGCAAATAAAAATATTCAAATATTTCTATTCCATAATCTTCTCTTTTTTCTTTGTACCTTAAATTTAATTGAAAAATTTTAAACAACAATGAAGTTAAATATTCGAGCCTTTTTCTTGCTTTTTTGACTTTTTTTAAATTAAACATACTTGATTATAAAAAACTAGTAGAAAATTATAGGAGCTATTTTAAATAATTTTTTAATAAAGTTATTCAAATAATCTAATTACTATAGAAATTGCTATTCGTAAAAATAAAATAAAAATTATCGATTTGTTTAAAGAAGAAATACTTTATAGGTATTTTTGTTATTTACTATTTTTAGTCGTAATTTTGAATTCTGCATTTAATTTTATTCAAATAAATATGGTTAATTATTTAACGAGTATAAATTTTTATGATTTAATAGCAGGATTATTATTATTTACTTTTCTATATCTAGTGGGTAATTTAGTAAAAAAAATACTTAAGTTTGATTCAGTGTCAGTAGGAATCATTGCTTATTTATTTAGTTTTTTTATAATCGATTCATTAATTTTATTTTTTTATCAACAATTAAGTTTTATAGAAATTGTCTTGATAGTAAATTTACTTTGGTTGCCTTTCTTTATTTTCAAATCTTGGAATGTAACAAACCTACTACAAATAATCTTTTCTATCATTTCTCTTAGATTGTTTTTTGATTTTTTTGAATCAAGATTAACGAAAAATAAAAACATAATAGGAGATGTTGAAGCAGTATTTTTTAATCAAGCTAAGAACATTTATGAGGGAAGTTATTTCAATTCAGTAAATAATTATATTTTTGAGGGATATCCACAGTTTTTAAGCTATATACAGTCTATATTTTTGGGACTTAGTGCAAATATTCAACAATACAATTTTTACAGTTTTACTTCTCATATAGTATTTTATTTTTCGTTGTTGTTTTTTATTGAATTAAATATTTCTAAATTTCACAAATTGACATTAATTAGCTTATTCTCACTGCTCATATTAAATAGCAGTTTTTTGTCTTTTTTATTTACTACTTCTCTTATGTCTGAAGGATTAGTAAGTTTATTTACTGCAATTTTAGTTGTTAATGTTCTTAATAATTTATCCAATGACGGAAGCTTAAATTATAAATTATTTCTTATTATTGGTATGTTGTATTTTTCAAAACAATTTAATAGTTCACTTATTTTGATATTAATTATTCTTTTATATTTTATTTCTGGCAACAAAAAGGCTGTATTATTTGGTTTTTTTGGGATTGTTCTAAAAGAATTATTGTACTTGTTTGTTTTTACTGAAGTGAAAAAAGATCACCATATTAGCCAAATTGATATAGCAGATACAGCCCTGGATTTACTTTTTTTGAGAGACTTAAAGATTGAAAATATTTTTTTGATAATGAAAAATTTGTGGATTGATAAGCCAGTGGTAATTTTATTTTTTGTTTTCTATTTTTCATATATATATTCGAAAATATTTGTAAAAAAATTTGAGTTAAAAGCTGATGTAATATTCTTCTTAATAAATTTAAATATAGTTTTTGTTTTCTTGATATACATATCAGTTTGGCAAAACATGGAGCTTGAATCGCCTATTAGATATTTTTTGAGCACTTTTCACCTTCTTTTGGTATCAATATTTTTAAAATTAGAAAACAAAAATTAGTTCTATAAGTTTAAATACTCAAATTCATTCGAGTTTAACAACTTTACATTAATTGCCTTGATCCATATTAAGAATTACGAAGTACATTTTTACTTTTAGCTACAGTCTAATATGAGGAGTATGTCAAATCCTAAAGTTATAAAAATTGATAAATGTGAGGTTTGTGTGAAAACCCTCGAAGGACCTGAGCTTGATTTTGGATATCAACCTCTTTGTGATGAACTTCATAAAACACCTGAAGAAAGTTTGACTGTTCCAAAATACCATCAAAATATTGTTCTTTGTGAAACCTGCTTAACAGCTCACCAAAAATATCAGGTTCCTAAAAATGAATTGTTCAAACCCAACTATCACTACAGGGCTGCATTAACAAAAGATGTAATTAACGGGATGAATGAATTGGCAGAATCATGTATTGAATATACCAATTTAAATGAAGAATCTGTAGTTCTTGACGTTGGTTGTAATGATGGTTCTTTGCTTTCGATTTTTAAAAAAAAATATAACGTAAAGACAATTGGTGTTGACCCAACTGATGCAATTGATGATGCAATTAATCTTGACCTTAAAATAAAAGATTATTTTTCTTCAGGAACAGTTGAAAAAATTAATGAAAAGTTTAATAAAGTTGATGTAATTACATTTACCAACGTCTTCGCTCATATTGAAGATTTAAAAAGCTTACTAGAAAACCTTAAAAAAATTATTAGTGATGAAACGCTTATAATTATTGAAAATCATTATCTTGGTTCCATAATTAATCAAAATCAATTTGATACTTTTTACCATGAACATCCTAGAACGTATAGTATTAAGTCATTCAGCTTTATTTCTGAGCAGTTAGATACAGGTATATTAGATATCGTTTTTCCAAAAAGATATGGTGGAAATATTAGAGTGGTTATGTCTAAAAAAATTGTAAAGATAAAAGAAAAAAAACCTGAAGATAGTTTTGCAATATCTGACTTCCAAAAAATTCAGACATACTATGAGTCTTGGAATTTAAATTCAAAAAATTTAATTGAGGAACTTATGAATTCTGGATCTCAGTTCAATGGAAAGTCTCTGCCGGGGAGAGGTGTTATGCTAATAAATTCTTTAAATATTTCAAAATCATTTATGCCAAAAGTTTTTGAGCAGAACTTTTCACCAAAGGTTGGCAATTATGTACCGGGTACAGATATATATGTTGATAAAGACGAAAACATAGATGGTGACAATCTGATAATCTGGTCTTGGCATGTAATTGATGAGATTATATCCTATTTAGAAAAAATAAACTATAAAGGCTCTATCTGGAAGCCGCTTCCTAGTTTTGAGAAAGTAATTGAAATAAGTTGAGTAATAAAGTTGGAATTCTTGGGGGAGGATTTGGACTTTATGGTTATCTTCCTGCATTTGCAAATCTAAAATATGAGATTTTTACGCTTTCAAAGTATGAAAGCTTTGTAAGAAAAAGAGCTGATTTAAATAAATACCTTAGAGATATAAATTTTTTAAAAGAAGAAAATCTGGTAAGTGAAGTTGATTATATTTGCATTGCCCGTAATCCTGAAAGCCAATATGAATTTTTAGTTAATTATAAAAACTATGAATTTGATCACCTTTACTTGGAAAAACCTATTGCTCATAATCCAGCCGCATATAAAAAATGTATAGAAAATCTAGAAATTCAAAAAACAAACTTTTCAGTATTTTACAGCCTTACCTACATGGACTGGTATAGCAATATTGTTACGGAAATAATGCAAGGGGTTGATCAGAATTTTCTAATAGAATGGAAAATTAAACAGTCGGCATCTACTTGGAAACAAGATAGTTCAAAAGGAGGTGGGCTACTAAAATTCTATGGAATACATTTTATTAAAATGTTCATCGATTCCAATTTATTATTAAAGGATACAAAAATGTCTAAAAATAAACTTGAACTTCATCTTGAATCAAAAAACTTAAACTCATTAAAAATTAAAATAGAATATAGTAATAAAAATTTATTTTCAATATACAAAAATAAACAAATTCAAATAAACTCCTCTAATCCTTTTTTAAATGAAATTATTCCAGAGCTACCAGATCCAAGAATTAAAATTCTTGAAAAATATATTCAATCTAATTTCAATAATTCCCTGGTATTAGAGAAAAATATAGAGATTTGGCTCAATTTAATAAAACAGAAAATAACTAATAGTAGTTAAAAGCGCAAAATAGTTAATTGCCAACTTTCAATATTTTAAAAACTTTTTAGGTCGAGATTACTTGCTTAAGAAGTAAATTCCTTTAGGTTTATTATTTTTAAATAATTTCCTTACATCTTGAAAATTAGAAGCTACGAGTAATGGTGGTCCTGTAAAGTATCCTGGTTTTATCGGGAAAATCTCTACCCAGTATTTAAAATCAGAGTCATAGTTTCGACTTCCTAAATTTTCTTTTTTAATATTTCCATAAAAATATTTGTTTTTTGGTTGGAACTTTATCTCAGAAATTTCTTTACCCCACATGTTATTATGTGGAAAATAATCAGCATCGTGCACACATACGATATTTGATATGTCTTTAACAATATTTTTAACTTCTGTTCTACTTTCGAGTGGGCTTGAATCGATAAACGTTAAGTCAATTTTTTTAATATTTTCATTTTCTAAGTGTTCTTCAACAGATTGATATGATAAACCGTCTATATAAATAAACTTCGTACTGGGGTTACTATACTTTTTTGAAATTTTTGTATACCAGTTTTTATGATTTTCAAAACTAATCAAACTATAGTCTTTATTTTTAAATTCTTTTACAAACAGACCTGTTGAATGATTGCCAGAACCTGCTTCAACAATTAATGGATTTTTTAATTCTAAAGCATCTAATAAAAATTTTAAAAACTTTTTGTGGGAACCCATACCTCCGTCAGGAAGAAAGTAGAGTGGAAATCCTCTATATTTAAAAAAAGACAGAATTTTTAGGATCGGTACGAGTAATAGTTTTTTCATTATTTAATAATTTTTTATGTGTCCGACTGAAAAATAATTATTTTTAAAAATCGTGTTATCCAAAAAACCTCTACCGTCAATGATAATTTTTTGATCAAGAGATCCATTTGTATAAAGAGTTTCAATAAATTTATACTCCTGCCATGCTGTTGAAATCACTACTATATCCATATCTAAAATTTCGCTTTTCCAATCATTAACTCCAGTTATATCGCTTTTCAGTGAATCAACAAATTTGTCTTGGGACAATGGATCATGTACAAATATTTCTAAGTTTAATGTTGAACATATTTCTACAATTTTAATACTTGAGGATTCTCTTATATCATCAGTTTCTGGCTTAAAGCTTGTACCCAATATCAATATTTTTTTCCTATCTTTTAAATCAATATTTGAATTTAAAACTTCTTCAATAAAATAAGGCTGAAGATTGTTTGATTTAATTACTGAATCAAGAATAAGAGAATTTGAATCAACACTTTTTGAGTATTCTAATAGTGCTTTAACATCTTTTGGAAAACAGCTTCCACCGTATCCATAACCTGGTAGAAAGTAGTCAGCTATACTTGGTATAAATTTTTTATCATTAATTTCAACAGACCACCTTTTATCACTTACTACACCTTCAATTATGTCCTTATAATCAATTCCTCCAGTTTTACGAGCAATATTTGAGAATTCATTATGAACAACAATTTGGGTAGCTAATAGTGAATTGTTTACATATTTGATTAGTTCAGCAGTTCTTGTATTAACTAGTATTTTTTTACATTCAAAAACTTCGTACAATTTTTCGAGACGATCTTTTGTAATATTGTCTTCATAACCAATTACTATCCTGTCTGGATTGAGAAAATCATCTACTGCATTTCCTTCTCTTAAAAATTCTGGATTCATTCCTAATCCAAAATTGACTTTATGTTTTAAATTAAATTCATTTTCAAGAATATCTTTTACATGAGTATCCGTTGTTTTAGGCAATACCGTGCTTTTAATTACTATTGAACTACAAAAGTTATTATTTTCTATTGTGGCGCCAATTTGTCTTACTACTGTATCAATGAAACTTAAGTCAAGACCTAAATCCGTACTTGGGGTGCCTACAGTAATTAAAATTATCTCAGATTTTGCAACGATTTTTTTATCAAATTCTCCGATAGTCAGGTTTACATTTAAAGTTTCATCCAAAAGAGAATCCAATCCTTTTTCATAAAACGGGGTTTTAAAATTATTTAAATCATCAATTACACTTTTGTTTTTCTCAATACAGAACACTTCATGACCTAATTTAGCAAGACATGCCCCAGTGACAAGGCCAACATAACCAGTGCCAAATATACTAATTTTCATTTTTTTGATCACTGTAATAATTATGAGTGTACGCAAGACCTTCTTCCAAAGATATATTAGGAGAAAAATTTAATTTACTTTTTGCTTTTGTAATATCAGGGCATCTTCTTTGAGGGTTGTTTGTTAAATAATGTTTATCCTCATTGGTTTTATATACAACTTTGGATTTTGAATTTGATATATCTATAATCAAATTAGCCAAGTTGATCATTGATATTTCTGGAGCATCGTTCCCAATGTTATAAACCTCACCCTTATCTTTGGATAGTAGGGCTAATAAATATCCCGTTATTGCATCGCTTATATAACAAAAGGTTCTTGTAGAGGTTCCGTCTGAAAAGATTTCGATATCTTTATTTTCCAAAATATTTTTAAAAAAGTCTGGGATAACTCTCCCATCATTTATGTGTAATCCGGGACCATAGTTGTTAAAAGGTCTAACTATGTTTATAGGTAGTTCAAATTTATCATTATAAATATAACAAAGTGTCTCAGATAATCTTTTTGATTCATCATATGAAGCTCTAGGGCCAAATGAATTTACATTTCCAAAGTAAGTCTCTTTAGTTGGTATGTTTTCAGAATTAGGATTACCATAAATTTCACTCGTTGAAAAAAATAATATACCTTCAGGTCCAAACTCAAGTGAGAAGTCTAATAGCTTTCTTAAACCAATAACATTAGAGTCAATAGTTTCTAAAGGATATTTTCTATAAAATATTGGTGAAGCAATAGAAGCTGCATGTATAATAAAATCGCATTTTGGAAATTTTTTTATTGATAAAATATCTTCTTCATAAAAATTTATAAATTTACTTTTACTGTACTGATTTACCCAATCTTCTTTTTTATGAATAAATTTATCATAAGCAAATAATTCAACAGGCTTATCTAAAATGCCTAAATTATTTAGATGATAAAAGAAGCTGCAAAGATTACTTCCTAAAAATCCACCTGCTCCAGTTAAGAGCACTGACTTACCAGAGAATCTTTGAACTCCGTTTGAAAGATTATCAATAATTATTTCTGCAACTTTTTGCAAATGTGTATTCATCAATTTAAAGTATACTTTTATTTAATTTCAAGTAGCATATTCCTATGAATAAAGAGGATATAAAAGTTGTATTATTAGCTGGTGGAAAAGGTACCCGTATTAGGGAAGAAACTGAAATAACCCCTAAACCAATGATAAAAGTTGGAAAAATTCCTGTAGTAGAACATATTATGAATAGGTATATTAAATTTGATCTAAACAATTTTATAATTTGCACAGGTTATAAAAGTGAAGTTATAAATGACTATTTTGCAAATTATTTAACTTCTAGAGATTTTTCTATAAATACAAGTAATAATGCCATCACTTCATTAAATGAATTACCAAATTTTAATCTTGAAGTTATGTTTACAGGAAATGAAACAGAGACTGGAGGAAGAATTTATAAAATTAGGGACAGAATAGAAAATGATACATTTATAGTCTCATACGGCGATTGTTTAGCAGATGTTGATATAGATAAATTGATAAGCTTTCATAAAAAGCAAAATAAAATTGCTACTATTACAGTTACTAAGCTTCATTCAAGATTTGGATTTGTTGAGCTAGACAATAACTCAATTATCACTTCATTTAGAGAAAAAGAAAAAGAGAAACAATTATATAGTATTGGTTTTATGGTTTTTAATAGAAAAATTTTTGACTACTTAGATGAAAACATCATTTTGGAAAAAGAACCTTTTACTAATTTAGTAAAAGATGGAGAGATAGTTGCATACGAACATGATGGGTTTTTTGAGCCAATGGACACATATAGAGAGTACTTAAAATTAAATAATTTATGGGAATCTAACAATGCTCCATGGGTATAAAGTTAAAACACTGGTTTTAAAATTTTTAAATATATAAAAAATAATTATCTTTTCAATACTTTTTTAACAATAAGAAAGAAATAATGTGTGACAAAGTCATAATGTTTTTGAATTGCAAATATTCTGCAGAAGTTAAAGTAAAAAAAGTAAAAAAATCTTTTATAAAATAAAATATTCTCTTTATCTAATTCTTTATGTATATATTTCAATAAAGTTCTATCTAAAAATCTTGGAAAATAAAATGGGGAATCAACTCTACATCTAAAGTGATACTCATGTTCAAATGATGTTTTTTTAAAAAAATCATTATCGAAAAGTATAGAATTAGATTCTTCAATTGGAACACTTAAGTTTTGTAAAATTTTTCCTATTGAAACATCATCAACTAAGTCCGTGTCCCAATTGTCAGTATTTTTAATTAAAAGATCGAAAGCATTTTTAGAAAGTAGAATATCGGAACCAGATACATATGAAATATGTTGATCTTTAAAATAGTTGCTTATTTTAGTTCCACGGTAAAGATAGTCACTTATGTTTGAACGACAGAATGAATGTAATTTTTTTATATCAATATACGAACTAGTGTTAGTTCTATATATATATTCAAATTCAATATTTTCTGATATCCATTGAAAACCTTTTAATGTTTTAAAACTGATGCTTGAATAATCATCAGGCGACACAACATTTAAATGATTTTCGATGTAATTAAACTTATCAGAACCACTTAGGGTCAAAACTTTGACATCTTTTTCAATATGTTTCATCCATGTAGATTTTTGTACTTGCAAATTTCTATTAGACAATTTCGTATTTCCAGAGAGTACAACTATTAATAAAAATACTTTTTCCATTACATCTAATATTAGACATTAAGGTTTACGGCATTAATTTATTTATAAAATATATTATTTTAATTTTTATTTTTAAAAAGAAGTCCTACTCTTGGTTGATAAAAATCAATTAATTCAAAATTTCTTGATAATAAGTAATGAATACATTCAGATATTGTCGATTTACCATTTCTTTCAAACCCAGCATCTATTGTTATGTAGTTAACTTTTGAAATATTTTTATCAAGCCCTTCTAAAACTTCTGGTTCAGCACCTTCAGCTTCAATTTTGATTAATTTTATATCTTTACCAATAGTGTCAATCAGGTCGTCAAGGGAAATCGTTTCAACATTTATTATTTCATCAACTTCGTTTGATCGAATTGCTGAACTGTCATTGTTCCAATCATTTACAAATAACTCTAATACATCTCCAGTACTTTTCCATAGAGCCTTTTTATATATATTTTTTTCTCCAGAGAGATTGTATTTAAGATCTTCAAATTGAGCTGGTGATGGTTCAAACCCATAGTACTCAGGTTTAAAGTCTTTTACAGCAAGATAAAAAAGTCCTTGTGCGGCCCCACAATCAATTACAACATCTCCTTCATGAATTTTTAAATTTTCAATCATATAGCATTCTTTGATGTAATTTGCTCTTTCTTTTAAACCAAATAAATATGCAAATACTCCAGTTCCCTCAGAAGTAAAACGCCAATCAATATTTTCACTTATCAAATAATACTTACTATCAACATGCTTTATTCTTGCGCTTTTTTTATCAATAAAAGAATAAAAATTAAAATGTCTTTGGAATTTATTTCCTTTAATTCCCAATAAATACCTATAGTATTTGTGCTTGTAATATGCGTATGTGGGCTTTTCCATAATAATAATTGTAGTTTAATGGTCTAATTTTTTGGTTAGATAATAAATGCTAGTTGCTAGAAATAAAAAAATATCTATTAACAATTAAATAAGAAGCACTATATTTGTTTTTGAGATTAAAAACTAAAAGAAATTTAGATAATATTAATAATATGAAAATAATTTCTACTACGCCAAGAACTAAAAGTAACAGTTCAAATTTTAGAGAGTTATCAGAGAATTTTGGCTGCACTTATGTCGAAAAATTTCCAAATAAGCAGAGCTTTAATTCGGACGAAATGATAAATGAATTAAACGGCTTTTCTATAGCAATTGTTGGCGACGATGAGTTAGATGAAAGCTTTTTTAATCAGTCAAATACTTTAAAATTGATTATCAAATGGGGATCAGGAACAGACAACATAGATTATCAAGCTGCAAGTAAGAACAAAATTAAAATTGTAAATACTCCAAATATACTGGGTAAATATGTCGCAGAATATCTTCTTGGTATTATCTTATCTAATCAAAGAAAAATAATTGAGTACAATTCTACTTTTAAACTACAACAAAGCTGGAATAAAGAACCCGGTAGGTCTTTGTTTAACAAAACAGTGGGATTTATTGGTTTTGGAAATATAGGAACTGAATTCGCTAAACTAGTTAAACCCTTTGAGTGCAATACTATTTTTTATGATCCAAATGTAAATAGTGATCAAAGTTCAAGTAAAGTTAGTTTGAAGAATTTATTCCAAAATTCAGACATTCTCATTCTTGCAGCCCAGCTGAACAATGAAACTAGAAATATTGTTAATAAAAATAATTTAAAATTATTAAAAAGTAATAGTTTATTAATAAATGTTTCACGTGGCCCATTAGTTAACGAAGCAGATTTATTTGAAGCTATTAATAACAACGAATTGAAGTATGTTTTTTTGGATGTATTTTGTAATGAGCCACCACATTTAGATAATTATTATGTAGACAATCAAAATATAAACTTTTCACAACATAATGCTTCAAATTCACAAGAAGCAATTAAAGAAGTAAACTTTAAAGTAATGGAAATCTTAAAGGAAGAGTTACAAAAATGAATATCATTTTAGGATCTGCAGGAGGTATTGGACAAAGTTTATACAAGCTATACAGAAATAGAGACTTAGAAGTTACAGGTATAGATAAGGTAGAGAGTGATACCACTGATTATGTTTATGATTTTGCAAAACTAGAAAAAACCAAAGAATTAATTAATTATTTTTCTGATTGTAAAATTTCATCAATAACATACTGTATTGCAGAACAAGGACAAGAAGAAGATATAAAAACAACTTTTAATGCAAATGTCATGACATTTCTAAAATTTTTAAAAGATTTAAATAATAAATTGAATAATGTTTCTATTTGCGCACTGTCTAGTGTTCATGCTGTTTCATCTAATTATGAAAATATATATTATGCATCGAGTAAATCTGCACTTGAAACAGGGATGAGGACCCTTGCAACAAAAAAAAGTAATAATTCTTTTTATTCACTGCGCCTTGGTGCTACGAATACAAAACAGTTATTACAAAATGTTGATGATACAAGTAAGATTACTGATATTCTTCCTTCAGGAAACTTATTAGATAAAGAAGAAGTAGCAAAATTTATTTTTACTCTTAACTCAGAATTTAGACATTTATTAAATGGTGCTGTTATTCAAATTGACAATGCTGTTCTTTCAATGCTTCGAACTGATTAAAAGTCTAACTAATTCTAAATCTTCATAGGTATCAATATCAAAAGATTCAAATTTTGAAACTTTAAATATTTCTGAATTTTTACTAATTCTATTTAAGTCATTGTGTAAAAATTGATTTTTTGAAAAAACATAAAAGTTAGAATTTTCCTCGTATATCGGATTAAGTTCTTGTGTAGGTAAGAGTGTTTTCATATCATGATTTACTTCTTTAAGTTCATCCGAATAAAACCTTGAACGATGTTCAGTAACAGAAAATAATGCTTTTTTATTTTTCAAATAACAATTTAGTGCATCTACAAATGTATTTTTGGAAACCATTGGGTTAGTTACATGAGTCTGGATAATGAATTCATTTTTTATATTATCCAAATCACTAGCAATTAATTTATTAACTGATTCTTTGGGATTCATCATATTATCTAATCTTTTTACAAATTTTATGTCTTCAAAATGTTCCGAAATTCTATCTTTTACTTTTTCAGTGTCATAATTTATAAAAATTTCATCAATCAAATCAATGTCTAATAAATTTTCGATGACATAAACAAAAAGAGGCTTTTCATTAATATTTAAAAAATTTTTATTTTTTATTCTTTCAGAATTAAGTTTTATTGGAATATATGCAGTAAACATATTCTAAATTATAGAGAATAAAAATAGTGTTTAAGTAAATTATTATGATCTTTCTCTTTAAGTGGAAACGGGGTAATTTCATTTAGTTTTGGAGCTAAATATTGTCCTAAATTTTTGGAAAATCTATATCCTATTATATTTATTAAGTTTCTTTTTTTAAAGCTTGCATTTTTTCTAAAAGATAAATCTGAAAGAATTTCTTTTGAAGTAAATTTGAAAAAGGTTTTTAAACTGTACTTAAAATCTAAGAAGGATTTAACAATCATTGCTTCTCTTTTGTATCTATTATAAATTTTCCTAAAATTTTCATTGTGATAGTGACTAACAACTGCTTTTGGCTCATAAATAACTTTAAGGTTTTTTATGTATAACTCATGACTGAAAACTAAATCTTCACAGCCTGTTACATCTTCATTAAACTTTATTTGATTCCAAATATTATATTTGAAAGCACTACATCCATTATTACAAAATAAATCTGGTTCATCTAGATAGTCATCTTTAAACCAACTGCTTAAATGATTTGCTTCAGATAAATGAGATCTTTGATCGGGTATTTGTTTTCCATAGACTAAACCCGTATCATTCTTTTCAAAATGTTTCATCAAACTCGATAAAAAATTATCATCTTGAGGAAAACAATGTGCAGAAATACAGCAAATAATATCTTTGTATGTTGACAGTGTTATCGCTCTGTTTAAAGATCGACCAAAACTAAATTCTTTTTTATCGATATTGGTGAACTTAAAAGGAAACTTAAAATTATATTTATCTAAAAATTCTATTGTGCCATCGGTGCTACCCGAATCGATCAATATAACTTCAAATTGTTTATTATTTTGAGATTCAAGTAGTTTAAAGAGGATCTCTAAGTTCTTTTTCTCATTTAAAGTTCTAATTATTATTGAACAGTTCAAATTAACTTGCCTCTATTTCAAAAAAAGTTTCAATATCTGAAGGACCATACATTATTTGATTTTTTTGTTTTGCTTTTATAAATTCTTTTCTTCCATTCGATGCCGGCTCAACAACTACAACATTATGGTTATTCCATGATCCCTGTGTTTGAAAAATCCATAAATATTTAAAAAATTTTTTATCATAATAAATTTTGAGATAATTATCTTTTGATTTTAATTCTACGAAATCATTTAAATTTTCTAAATATCCAAAGTCAAAAAAATTTGAATTCTCAGTTAAGTTGAAAAAATTTTCTTGATTAATAGTATTAATAATATTACCAAACTCACTATCAACTTTTTCAATGCTTTTAAATGTATTTTTAATTTCTAGTTTTTCACGAATAGGAATTGCTAGGTGAAGCTTAAATAGGTACCAATCACTAAATTCAATTGAAATTTTATAATTAACTCTTAACTTATTTTCATTTAAATAAAATACTTTATCAATTGAGCTATTGTTTCCCAAACTGCCAGTACTTAAGTGAATTGTATTAGAGCTATAATCTATTATTTTCCAGCTATGATTCCATAGGTCACCATGGTCATTTCCATATCCCCAAGAAAACTTTTCAATAGCATCATTCGGGAATAATTCCTCCCATCCACCCTGCCAATTTGAATCGTAGTCAACTCCATGCTCAATTATTTTTTTTTGTAAAAATGGATTATTCCATACCCAATTATAGTTACTAGATTTATTGACCAGCTTATCTACTCTTCCTCCAAGACTAGGGATGATTTCTACAAACAGATTTTCATTCTCTATGATTAAACTTTTCATATTTTTTTTCTAATGATTAAATAGATTACCTTATTCGTTAAATTTATTTTATATAAATCAACTTCAATATTAATTAAGTTCTTATATTCTTTGCAAGCTAAAGTGAAAATTGAGGAAAGTTAATCGTAAAAGTTAAACAATTATAAAATTAAGTTTTTTAGAAGTGTGGATGTATAATTTTTAAAAAACATTTAGTTATAATAAACCAAGTGAAAGAAAGTATAAAAAAATATTTATTCGTTCTTACTGGCTTTTTGTACTTTTCTCTTGCACATTTTTTATCTAAGTACGTTATAAATAATCCTTCATATTGGAATAGTGAATTTTGGGGTTGGGAATCTGGAACACTAATTAACATTAACAGCGGTGACTTTTATGACTCAAACATAATTGTTTATCCTTATTTAGATACTCTTTTAATAAAGCTTACGTCTGAATTATTAAATTTTACATTCTTTAGAGCCGAACTATTTTTAATTTTATTTTGTGGATTTTTAATTTTACATTCAACTTATTTGTTATTTCGTTTCTACTCTGTAAAGCACTGGCAATCATTTACTATTGGCATTTCATTAAGCATTTTAATTTTTTTTATAGTTAGTGATATTTTATATAATGTACTAACTCTACCTATATCTATTTACGCTTTATATTATTTCTGTAAATTTTGCAAGACTTCAAAATTATCAAATTTGATTTACTTGTCGATTTTAATATTTTTGCTATTAAATGTTAAACAAAATGTTGGTCTTGGGTTCTTTAGTGCAACTTTTTTTGGGCTTGCTTACAACAGCTATATTAATAAAAAAACGCAAATGGTTTTCTTTAAAAATATTTCAATAATTATATTGATTAATCTTGGTTTGTTTCCAATCTTTACTTTTTTAAACTCAATAAATTTACTTAATTACCTAGAAACGTTATTTTTATCTTCACTAAATCTAAAAGGAGGATTGATAGGCTTTATAATCAAATTTTATGAAACATTTTTCAGAATAGAAATTGACATAGAGCTAATTTTTTTAGTATTTATTTACTTTTTTATAAATAATAAAAAGAAATATATTTCAAAACTCTTAGATTCAATAATTATTTTTGTTTTATTATTTTTAGCTTTATTTTCTTTCTTTGGTCTCTTTGAGGGCAGAGAGACTCTTAATTTACTTTTTGAAAGTTTAGGAAATATAAATCCAAAAATAAGTATTTATTATGAGTTTTTTTATTTTTGTTATGTTGCATCTTTGGTGACATTAGCAATATCAAAAAATGAAAATAGAAATGAATTGATGACATTATTTGTAATGGGACATATTGTTTCATTGTTTGCACACTTGTCATCAAATATGTCGACGGTTTTAACTTATCCCGTTGTATTACATGTAGTTTTAATTTTAATCCTTATTCAAAATGCAAAAAAGGTTAACTTTAATTACTTAATTATTCTGTTTTTTTTGTTGCCTTCTGTTTTTTTGATATCCAAAAAATATAACGATACCTTTTCTAATGGCAATATCAGCATTAATCATTCATTCACACATGATCTTATATTCCCAGATAACATTTACTACAATAATATTTCAAAAATATCTGATATTGTTAAAAACAATAATTTACTTATAGTTCCTGATAGTACAACCATACAGTCACTTATTGGTTCTCCTAAACCACAAGATTTTAAAGTGAAAAATCATTTTGTAGACATGTTTCCAAGTCAATATCTTGAGTCTGAAATTGATGTTTATCAGACTGTATGTGTAGATTATGTACTTTTAGTTGTCGAAGAACATTGGATTGATTGGTATAACAAGCATTCACATGAAAATTCAGCAGCTGAAAAATTTAACAATTTTGTAATTAAAGATGTGAAGAGTAGTAATTTCAAGATTGTTGACAAATTTCAAATTACAGACCAAGAAGATTCAGTTCTTTACTCCTCTACAAATTGTTAATCAAAATTAAATATTGATTGCATAAAATTGTTCATTTTTTTAAATATGTTTCTGCAGTTTGCAAAAAAGTATCGAGAGAAGAAAATTTATATACAAAACCATCTGGATTCCAGTTGGGATCAAAATATGAAGAATGCGAGTATCCACCAAAGTGCCATTTTGTAAAATTAGTTAATCTTAAATAAACTAGCAAATTCCCAATTGCTTGAAAAAATTTTGCATTAAGTTTTAATCTTCGTACTTTTACATTAAATACTTCTTCAATATTTTCTAAGTACTGATTCATTGACATGAAATTTGGTGCTGCAGCTGGAAATATTCCATAGATATTATTTACTATTAAATGTTCAATCATTCTTGCAACATCAATTACATCAACGAACTGCATTATTTGATTCCCACTATTTGGTAAAGGAATCGGGAGTTTTCTATCAATTAAGTTAAAAAAAACTTCAAAAATTCCAGAACGACCATTACCTAGTATTGCTTTGGGACGAATAATTGAATAATTTAGATTTGAATTAACTAAAAGATTTTCAGCTTCAATCTTTGATTCTCCATAAAAATCTAGAGTTTTAAAAGGTGTATCTGCTGATATTGGAAGATCATCAGGATTTCCATAAATTCCACTTGAACTTACATAAATAATTTGATGATTTTTATTAAACTTACAACTTATCAAGTTTTTTACAGAATCTACATTTTTCTTCATCAACTCTTTTTTATCGTTTTTATATGGGAGGACAGTAGCAACATCTACTATATAGGAGTATTCTGCAAGGTTAAAATTTTTAAATTCTAGAAACTCTTGAATTTCCATATTAAAAAAATTATTTAAATTTTTTTCTGGCTTTACATCACAAAAATCTATCGTGTAATTTTTGTTCTTTAAAAGACTAACAACCTTTTTCCCCAAAAAGCCAGAAGAGCCTAAAACTAAAATTTTTTGTTTATTACTCAAATTTGTTCATCCATTTTCTAATTAGTATTAAGTTTAAAGCCATAATTACAGCTTGAGGATTACCCCATGGGGCCACTGGTAAAATAGAACTATCAGATATTTTAATTCTAGAATCTGCTTTTAGCTCACCATAATGACCTATATGATCATTTTTAAATAGAGGAAGAGAGCTAAAAAGATGCACTGTTGTCATTGGTGACAGTTTGTCTGGAGATTTTGGCCAAATCTCACTCGCGCCTCCTTTTTCGAGAATTTTATGTAAAAGTTTAAAACCCTGTTTTATTTTTTCTTTGTCTCTTTTGCTAATATAAATAAAAGGTATTGTATTATTTTTCATAAATATTAGCCTGCCTTTAGAGTGATCTAGTGTAGTTGTACTAAAGTAGCAAGCAAGATTTTTCAAATCATTTTTTACATTACTATTCCCTAAAGAGGCAAGTGTTGCTTTGATGTATGGATAAGTTGATACAGAATATCCAAACTTATGAACTTTGTCTTTAGTCCAAGATTGTATAGGTGGAAACAAATCCCCAGTATTTTTCTCTTTTTTGTTTTCCGCAACCATCCTAAACATAGGGTGAAAATCAAAATTAATTCTTCCATTAATCAGTTTTGATTTTTTTAAAATTTTAGGTGTTCCCACAGTTCCACCTGACAATACGACTTTTTTTGATTTATATTCAGATACTTTATTATTTGAATTGACTGTATGAATGCTAATAAATTCTTTTTTTGAATTATCAATTTTCGTAACAGTGCATCCCGTGGTAATTTTTAGACCTTTTTCCAAAGCACTTTTTATATATGTTACTTGCATACTCTGATGTTGTTCCGTAGGTTTATACTTCTTCCACCTAGGTATTTCATTAGAATAAAAATCATTTTTTAATGAACCAATATGAAGTAAAGAATTAGAGGAGTTAATATCAAATTTTGGGTCATTTTGTACAGAAAGTGAATGTTCAATTTCCTTTTCTGCCATGTTCCATTCCTCAATATCTAAATTACATGCTTTTAGCAATTTAGTTTTATAGGGTTCAACTAATTTAAAATAAAGTCCACTGTTCACTTCGCTTCCTCCACCAAGAGTACTTCCCTCTGCGTATATCATTGGAATATTACCTAAACCGAAAGTCATCCCCTCATTTTTAAATTGAAGTTTAGTTTGAAGGAATGAGTGATGCTGTACAGCACTTTGGTTAAAATTATCTCCCATCTCTAATAAGAGAACTTTTGAGTATTTATTTGTTAGTTCATTAGCAGCAAGTGACCCCCCAGGACCACTACCAACAACAACTACATCAAAAATTTCATTTGAATTAAATTCAATTTGATTAAATTCTTTATCACTTTTTATTAAATTTAAATCTGATTCAGCGATATTTGATTCGTACAAAAGTATTATTAAACCAAAAATAAATTTACTTAAACTATTGTTTCTTAAAATTTTTTGCAAGAATTTAAATTTATTTAATAAAAAAATATAAAAAATGACAACGTTTTTTAATATACCCGTTTTCTCTATTCTTTCTTTAATAAGTGAGCAGTTGAAGCAATTTACATCATAATTAAGGTAATCGGTAAAAAGATGAATATTTTTAAAATTGCAACTAATAAACTTTTTTGAATTATTCATAGAACATTATAAATCATTAAAATAGAATCTTGTAAACTCAAACATATTTAAAGAACTATAATTGCATAATGATATCAATACTGCCAGCTGCAGGGTATGCAAGGAGAATGAAAGGCATTCCAAAATTTCTATTACCGATAGATGAAAATTACAAATCTCTTCTTGAGTATCATATTGAAAACCTTTTGCCGTTTTCACAAGAACTTATCATACCGACTAGAAAAGATCTCTTGCCAATTATTAAATCTCTAGATTATGATTTCTCTAATATTATTTTCATGGAAGTCGAAACAAACACAATGAACGAAACAGTAAGTGAGGTTTTGAAAAAATTTAATTATGATCAAGCATTAATTATTATGCCAGATACCTACTTTTCTTCTGGATATCCATTTTTAGATAAAGAAAATTTGCATGATAGTTTGTGTACTTTAGCGTGCTGGAAGATAAGAAACGAGCAAAGAGGCAAGCTTGGAGAAGTAAAAATTGAAAATGGCTTTGTAGAGAAAATTATTGATAAAGATATTAACACTGGTTTTGACTATTCTTGGGGATCAATTTTGTTTAACAAAGAATTTGAACAATATATCATACCAAACGATCTTCATATTGGATACTCTGCTGCCATGGCATTAGAAAATGGGGAAAAAGTAAGCGCTTATTTAATGGATGGTAGGTACTATGATTGTGGAACTCCAAGTGAGTATATTGAACTTTTAAAGGAGGAAGTCTTATAAGAAGTTATAGGATAGTCGTTCCCTTTTACAATGATTTTGAAAATTTTAAAGAATTTTTTATAGAATTAAAAAATACAAAAACCAACGTTCAATTTTTAGTAGTTGATAATGGTTCTAGTGATAACTTCATAGAAGAATATTTAAATAACAACCCATTAAAAAATATTAATTTTCTTAAGTTTGAATCGAATTATGGTTATGGAGGAGGCATCAAAAAAGCAACTAATCATTGTGTTGAGAGTTATATTGGCTGGATGCCGGGAAATTTAAAAATTAGACCGGCAGACGCATGTAGATTTTTTGAGTCATCTATTGACAAAGATTTTGATTTAATCAAAGCAAAAAGGATAGGACGACCTTTAAATGATTGGTTAAAGACGCTTATATTTGGAATAATGGCATCTGTATACTTTAGGCAAAATATGCTTGACTCCGGTGGAGTTCCTTCATTAGTAAAGAAAGAGCTGTTTGAAGAAAAATTAAATTTTATTCCTAACGATTTTTCATTTGATGTTTTTATGCTTTACTATTTTAGGTCTAAAAATAAAAATGTCTTTAGACCTAAAATAACATATACCACAAGGTCACATGGTGAGTCCAAATGGCAGAAGGGCTACAAATCAGAATTTAATTTAATTAAGACTATATTTAGTTATAAAAAAGAATGGAAAGAATCTTTAAAGTAGGAATTTCGGAGTTTTGTGGAAGTTTTGTTAAATTAATCAAAAAAGCTTGTGGCCAGAGGCAGAATCGAACTGCCGACCCCTTGTTTTTCAGACAGAGGCAAACCATTTGTCCTTTCTTCATTTTAA